>Ga0209340_1001851_pt1 | contig 13595 bp, 17 predicted proteins | sample EPASupsiteSAE323_FD_187266 | JGI IMG/M metagenome (GOLD analysis project Ga0209340, IMG submission 187266) | Bioremediated contaminated groundwater from EPA Superfund site, New Mexico - Sample SAE3-23 (SPAdes) (version 2) | ecosystem: Environmental > Aquatic > Deep subsurface > Groundwater >... | reverse complement strand
CGGATTTATCGTGATCCTTTAAGACCTCGATCACCTTTTCCCGGAAGATCCCCGCGTTCTCAACTTCATCGAGAAGGATGAGGGGGGCATTGCTGATCAGGATCGCATCGGCCACCATGAGCGAGCGAGTCTGGCCACCCGAAAGCGCCGTTATCCGGCAGCCGGGCTGTATCTTTTCTCCGGTAAACTGGTTGGCCAGATCAATGGTCTTTGCAATGATCGCCGGGTCGTTCATCTTCCGTGCCCGTACGTGCATGCTCAGGAATGCATCGACCGACATATCGGCAAGACACTTGGTATTCTGGGTGATCAGGGCTATGGGTTTTTTTGAGGGATCCCGGATGAACTCTTCTTCCGGGATCTCCCCGTTGACCAGCACGGTTCTTCCGGTGGCGGTATCATTGCAGGCAAATACTTCGATATCGTTGATGAAGGCCGTCTTTCCGGAGCCGGTCGGTCCGACAATGGAGAGCGTATCCCCGGGATGGATCACGATGCGGTCAAAGGGTTCCGGGTTCCCGGCTTTGTCATGGCCGGGTAGTACGGTAATTTCGCTGATGGCTCCGGAGCTCATGGTAACCAGATATCTCCACTGCTGGAAATAGGTTTGCACAGATTTGCAATTTTTTTATCCTTAAAGGAAAGTTTTTAATTTTAATTAATACTATGATAGTATAATGTTCTCAAAAAGAGTATTCGAGACTGACTTCCGGACCGCACTGGAAGAAGAGCTCAGCCGCAGGAACATGACTATAAAAGAACTTGCCGACCAGGCCGGGATCCCTGCGGCCACGCTCTACAAGATCACGTCCGGTGAAGGGGATGTCCGGCTCTCCACGGTCAAAAAGATCGTCCAGGTGCTTGAACCAAAGCTGCCGGTCTTCATTTCGGTCATCGCGGCCAAATTCCTTCTCGATGAGATTGAAGGGCAGGAGATCACGATAAAAGGCCAGGCTTACTTCATAAAGGGTTATACAGCAAATTCCATCGAAGAATGCATCATCGCAGCCGTTATGTCGGAGAAAGATGGTGCGGCCGGGATCATCTGTGCGCCAATCCTGGCATCGATGATCGAAAAGATTGTCGATGTCCCGGTAGCCATCATGAAACCGAAGGCGGGGACCGTCCTCGATGCGCTCGATGTTATTGCGCGAAGGATCTAAAAAAGTTTCACGGGTAGTGTCAAGGAATATAATTGGGATTCCGGTTCAATTCCCGTTTTTACGTTATACTGACACGCGGGACCGCGTCGGAAAAAATTATTCTTCAAATTGCCGCACGGCTTCCGGCAGGCAGGTAACAACGCCCCTGATGCCGGATACCGTGAGTGTTATGAGTATGGCATCCACCACTTCCTCTTTTGTCGCCCCGGCTGCCTTTGCCATGGGCAGATGCGCCCTGACTGCCATCTCATCGCCCATCGATGCCTTCATGGCAATGTAGATGAGCTGTTTGGTTTTCGCATCAAGTCCTTTTGATGCCACAAGCGACATGATCAGGCCGTTGAATGCTTTTGCCACTTCCGGTGCTTCTTTTAAGAATACGTCCATCGGGTTTTGCTGCATGATTTACCATGCTCTGATTTACCGGGCTTCCAGATAAAGAGTGCAGCGGGGACCGTGAAAATATGAGATAACCCCGTTTTGAAGAAACGGGCGTGCACAAGAATGAGAAAATAGATCGAAGACCCGGAGAAAGTGCCGGGGATAAAAGCAGAACAGGGGATGATTACCGGGATTTCCCGCACCCGTGCGCATGATCGCCCGGCACCCATCGCCCGCCATCCTTGGTCAGTTCCTTCTTCCAGATCGGGACACCAGCCTTGATTGCTTCAATAATAAACCGGGAGCCGGCATACGCTTCCTCACGGTGCCCGGCACTCACCACAATGATCAGGATATTCTCGCCAACCGTCAGCCTGCCGATCCGGTGGATGATATCAACGTGCAGGAGTTTGAACTGCTCTGTAGCCTCCTTCGCGATCTTCTCTAACTCTTTAACCGCCACTTCCTCGTAGGCTTCGAGCTCCATCTCGGTGATCTCATCGTCACGGACTACACCGTCAAAGACAACGACTGCACCGGTCCCATGCTTCTTTGCGGCGGTGATAAGGGCGCCGATATCGACATCAGCGGTCTGGATTGCGATCATGATCCGTTATCCTCCCGCAACCGGCGGGAAGACGGCGATCTCATCGCCATCTGCGACCGGCGTCTCTGCCGCATCCGCAATCTCGATCCGTTTCCCGTTCTTCATCAGTATCACAAATTCATGAAACGTGCCCTTGTCATCAAAGATGGCTGCGTATCCCTCAGGATTTTTCCGGGCTGTCGTCGTTATCAGATGGGTAAACATCGTCCCTGGCGCTACTTCGGTCACAATATCAGTTCCGAGCAGTTCGCGGAACCGTGCAAAAAAACGAATCTTAACGGTCATTTCTTCTTCCTCGCGGGGGTTTTTGTCGGGGTCATGCCACTGCACGCTTCGCAGGCGGGATTGCGTTCAACACAGAGCTCTTCCGCATGTGCCTCCATACCGTCCCAGATGAAAAGCCGGTTCGTCAGCAGTTCGCCGCTGTCAAGCAGGTACTTGATCACTTCATTCGCCTGGATCGTACCGATAATGCCCGGGGTTACACCAACTACCGGGAAGACTTCCTTGGGAGGAGCCTTGGGGAAGATACATTTCAGGCACGGGGTTATTCCGGGAATGATCGTTGTTGCTTGCCCGTAGAATCCACGGATACCGCCATGGAAGAGCGGGATCTCTTTTGCTATCGCAACATCGTTGAGCAGGTACCGGGTGGGGTAGTTGTCCATTGCATCCACGATCCCGTCGGCTTTGCCGATCAGATCTGCCACGTTCGATTCCTCGATCTTCACATCGATTGCGTTGACAGTAATATCAGGGTTAAGTTCCCGCAGCTTCTCTTCAGCCGATGCAATCTTCTTCCTCCCGACATCCCGGTCGGAATGAAGAATCTGGCGGTTCAGGTTCGACTGGTCGACTACGTCCATGTCGACAATCGTGATCGTTCCCACGCCGGCAACCGCGAGATAGATAGAGATCGGCGAACCTAATCCTCCAGCGCCGGCAATAAAGATATGTGCATTTTTCAGCCGCTCCTGGCCTTCCTCGCCAAAGAGCATCATCTGCCGCTTGTACCGTTCAAGTTCCCGTGCTGAAAACATTGTTCACCAGGAGAATTCCGCTTACGTGTTACTGCCGGCCCTTAGTGCTGGCAGGTCATATCTTCGTGTTCGTGCGAGTGGGGATTCTTCTCCACCCATGGCTCAAGCCCTTTTTTCACCCGGTAATCGTTGATTGCCTTGTGAATCCCTTCTTCGGCCAGCACCGAGCAGTGCATCTTGATCGGGGGGAGACCTTCGAGTGCCTCGGCTACGGCTTGGTTCGAGACTTCCCAGGCTTCTTCGAGCGTCTTTCCCCGGACCAGTTCCGTTGCCATGCTGCTCGATGCAATCGCAGCCCCGCAGCCAAACGTTTTGAACTTCGCGTCCGTGATGACGTTGTTCTCGATCTTTAAGAAGATCTTCATGATGTCCCCGCAGACGGGGTTCCCTACTTCCCCGATGCCATCGGCATTCTCGATCTCGCCCACATTCCGGGGGTTCTTGAAATGGTCCATGACCTTGTCACTGTACATTGCAGCCACCTTCCTTTCCGCTCTTTACGTATAACGGGGACATATCCCGCAGTTTTGCAACCACTTTCGGAAGCACTTCGAGCACGACATCCACATCCTTTTCGGAATTTGCATCGCCCAGCGATAGCCGGAGCGAGCCATGCGATATCTCTACCGGCAGACCGGTTGCGAGCAGCACATGGGAGGGTTCGAGCGAACCCGAGGTGCAAGCGCTCCCGGTAGAAGCGCAGATACCTTCGTCATCGAGCCAGAGCAGCATCGACTCGCCTTCGATAAATTCGAAACTCACATTGAAGTTTCCCGCGAGGCGTTTTTCAGGATGACCGTTGAGCCGGGCATGAGATATTGTGGCGAGAACGCCTTTGACCAGCCGGTCCCGCATGGCCCGGATCTTTGCAGAATGTCCCGGGATATCTGCCGTCACCATCTCGATTGCTTTTCCCATACCGACAATCCCGGCAATATTTTCGGTACCGGCCCGCCGTCTTCGTTCCTGTCCCCCGCCGTGCATCAGGTTGTCGATCCGGACACCTTTTTTGATGTAGAGCGCCCCCGTCCCTTTGGGCCCGTAGAACTTGTGGGCGGAGAGTGAGAGCAGGTCGATGTTCTGGGCCTTTACGTCAATCGGTACGCTGCCGATAGCCTGAACAGCATCGGTATGGAAATACACGTTGTGCTTGCGGGCGATTGCCCCGAGCTCAGCGATCGGTTCGATCGTACCGATCTCGTTGTTCGCGTACATGATCGAGATCAGGATTGTCTTTTCCGTGATCGCCTTTTCGAGCACGGCCGGGTCCACCAGCCCGTACTGATCTACGGGAAGATAGGTGACTTCGAAACCTTCCTTTTCGAGATACTGGCAGGTGTGAAGCACTGCGTGGTGCTCGATCTGGGAAGTAATGATGTGGTTGCCCCGCTTACGGTTCGCAAACGCAACACCTTTGATCGCCCAGTTGTCCGACTCGCTCCCGCCAGAAGTAAAATAAATCTCATCCGGATCAGCACCCAGTGCCTTTGCCGTCTGCAACCGTGCGGCATCGATCGCCTTCTTCGATTCGCGGGCAATGCTGTAGATGGACGACGGGTTGCCGAAATGTTCCGTGAAGTAGGGGATCATCGCATCAACCACCTCCGGTTTTACAAACGTGGTGGCGGAATGATCCATGTAGATGATGTGCTGTGCTCCCATGACTTCTCTCGTACCTGATTATGTTCGCGGATGGTGAGATTATTCTTTCCCACCGGGGCATACCGGAAAACCTTGTTCTTTGTTCCCGTGAACCGGGTACCGGTCCAGGAACACGAAAGATATTTGGGGTTTCCCGGCTTACTTCACAATTGTGAATGCAATATATTATGTGACAATTGTGATAACTTAAACGTTGTGATACCATGGAAGCACCCTGTCTGAAAATAGTGTGGGATGTCCTGCCGGCAATCCGGGCGGCAATTGCCGTCGAGCTCGTCAAGTGCGGGGTCTCCCAGGTAGAAGCAGCGCGAATGCTGGAGATCGCACCGTCAGCTGTTTCACAATACCTGTCTGGCAAACGCGGGTACAGGATCGAATTTGAAGACGATGTGAAAAAATCTATTGCCCTGCTGGCGCAGGACCTGATTGACAAAAAAGAGATCAAGGTAATCGAACGGATCTGCGGGATCTGCCGCCAGCTCCGTGAAGGTGAGGGCGGATGTGCCGGCCCGGCAGCTGAACGGTGCGGTTCATAATTTTTTTTCGCATCCCGTCTGAATGGTTACCTATAATTCCGGTGCTCCGATGAACAGTAGTGAAAAGACGCAGGCGCTCAAAGAGATCATCGCATCGAAGGGATCGATGCTCATATCCTATTCCGGCGGTGTTGACAGCGCCCTGCTTGCAGTGCTGGCAACTGAGGTGCTCGGCAGCAATGCCCGGTGTATCCTGCTTGACAGCCCGGTTGTCCCGCGTACTGCAATTATTGAGGCAAAGCAGATTGCACAGGATCATCACCTCACGCTGGAGATCATTCCGGTTCACGTGATGGGTAATGAGCGCTTTGTCAAAAATCCTCCAGAGCGCTGCTACTGGTGCAAAAAAAGTTCGGCAGAAGTGCTGAAGCAGCGAAAGGAGACAATGCAGTTCGCCTGTATTGCGGATGGCATCAATGTCTCAGATAAGGGTGAACACCGGCCCGGGCTCATGGCAAGCACGGAAGAAGGGATCTGTCACCCGTTCTTAGAGGCCGGGATCACTAAGGCAGACATACGGGAAATTGCGCACGCTGCCGGTCTCCGGTTCTGGAACAAGCCGTCAGCCGCCTGTCTCTCATCCCGCATTCCCTATGGCGATGAGATTACACCTGAAAAACTGGCCATGATCGAGAAGGCCGAAGCATTCCTGCACACCAGCGGGTTTTCCCAGTGCCGGGTCAGGATGCACGGGGGCATTGCCCGTATCGAAGTGCTGAATGATGAACTTCCGAAACTGCTGGCTATACAGGAAAAACTTGCAAAAACCTTCAGGGCAATCGGGTTTACCTATGTCACGCTCGATCTCGAAGGCTACCGATCCGGCAGCATGGATGAAGTATTAACAACCGGGTAACAACAGGATAAGAACAGCAATGACCGCACACAAAGATGGAGAAATTAAAAGGGAAGAAATGTTCAGGCATGTCCCCTGTATCCGGGTGGACGGGGAAAAGGCCGAAGCCGGCTCCCACGAAGTGATCGAAGAGATCCCGTATGCCCTCTTTATCAACGGCAGGCACGCGATGACTGCCATGATGAGCCCGGTGCAGCTGGAAGATTTTGTCACCGGCTATCTCTTCACCGAACAGATCATCAAGGGGATCGACGAGATTGAATCGATCAGGATAGAGAAAAACCGCCTCAGTGTGATTACCAAAAATCTCTTCAAGGTGCTGGGCCCCAAAAAGACTATCCTCTCCGGCTGCGGGGGCAGCGCATCATTCATCGATACCGCAAAACTCCCCTCTGTCAAATCCGATTTTATCATCCCATCGGCGGTCATCAGTGGCACGATCCGGGGTATTCTTGATTCCGAACTGCACGACAAGACGGGCGGTATCCACGTAGTGGGGCTCGCGTCCACCGATGGCGTGATCGCCCGGTCGGAAGACATCGGGCGGCACAATGCGCTCGACCGGGTGATAGGGTATGCCCTGCGAAACAACGTGGATCTTGCCCGTACCTATGCGATCTGTTCCGGGCGTATCTCTTCAGAGATGGTGCGCAAATGTCTGGTTGCAAACATCCCGATCATAGTCTCCCGTGGTGCTACGACCACCCTTGCAATCGAGATCGCTGCAAAGACCGGCCTCTGCGTTGTCGGGTTTGTCCGCAGTACCAAGATGGTAATCTATACGCATCCCGAACGCGTGCAGGGCATGCCGTCACTTTCCCAGTGACTTGACCAGCATGCAGACCTGGCAGAGTTCCCTGCTGCAGGGATCGCCGCACTCCTGGCAGCGGCGCAGGGGCTCGGACATTGCACCCCGGTCCGCATATTTTTCTATCGTTTTTTTGCTTTTGATCAGGTTTCGCATGGTACCGGGATGTTTCTGTTCCATGGCAGAGAGCATGGTCCGCACTTCTGCCCGCAGGGCATAGCGGGTATACGGGCACTCGGGAAGAAAAGGAAACAGGTCCTGGACGAACAGGTAGGCAGCGATCTCCTTTTCGGATATATCGGCAAGCGGTTTGATCCGGGGGATGAAACAGTCAGAAGAGTCCGCATCGCTGGTACGGACAAGGCGGGGCAGGTCACCCCGGAGCGTGTTCATCAGGACGGACTGGGCTTCATCATCGAGATTGTGGCCGGTGGCAATTTTTGTTGCACCTGCGTTGTGTGCAGCAACAGACAGTGCTTTTCGTCGCAGTATCCCGCAGACCGAGCATGCCTGTGTCTCGCGCCCCACCAGCAGGGTATCAAGATCGTCTCCAATTAGATCCTTAAATGAGACGCAGATATGATCGATCCGGAGTTTTTTCGTCACTTCTTCTGCAGCCCGGATCGTATCATCGCGGTAGCCGGCAATTCCTTCGTCAACTGTGATGGCCACAAGGCTCACATCTTCCCATGCAGGCAGGAGCCGCGAGAGGATTACCAGAAGCGCGGTACTGTCCTTGCCCCCGCTGAACGCAACCGCGATCCGGTCATGAGGTTTAATGAGTTCGCGCTCCCGGATCGTCCGGGCTGCCCGTTCCTCAATCTCAGCAACGAGATGCGCTGCACACAGGTGCCGGTCCGGATTGTTCATGCGAATGACCGGAGGTTCGCTGCAGAGTAAGCACCGTCCCGCGTTTCCTGCCACCGAATCACCCTGCGTCATTCATCCCCCGTGTGCAATGCGGATGATCCGGATCTCATCATCGCCGCCCGCTACCGCATCCTCGGGAACAAGGATCCCGTTCCGCGACACGATCACCTCGGCCGGGTGGATGCCGATCTGGTCAAGGATCCGGCTGATACTGACCGGATCTCCCGTCTTTTCCTGTATTGTTTTGTCCGGAAGAATGATTTTCATTGAGAGCAGGGAATAGTTGGGTGTGCCCGTTCATAAATTTCCCCACCCATCAGCGCACACACCAGCTTTTTGATACCCCGGAACGCATGTATACAAAACAGGAGCGTTCAGATACGTGCCGGCCACTTCCCTCATCGATGAGATCCTCTCCCTGAAAAAAGAAAAGGATGCCATCATCCTTGCCCATAACTACCAGCTGCCGGAAGTGCAGGACATCGCCGATCTCTGCGGGGATTCTCTTGAACTCTCCCGGGCGGCAGCAACAAGGGATGGCGAAGTCATTGTTTTCTGCGGGGTGGACTTTATGGCCGAGACCGCAGCCATTCTATCGCCCGAAAAAACCGTCCTGCTCCCCGCACCCGGTGCCTGCTGCCCTATGGCGCAGATGATCTCGGCAGATGAACTCCGGTTTGCCAAAGCCCGTAACCCGGATGCTGCCGTGGTCTGCTACGTGAATACCACTGCTGAAGTAAAGGCAGAGAGCGATATCTGCTGCACCTCGTCAAATGCGGTAAAAGTGGTTAACTCCGTGGAACAGGACCGTGTGATCTTCGTCCCTGACCGGAACCTCGGGCGGTATGCAGCGCGGTTCACGAAAAAGGAAGTCCTGCCCTGGGAAGGTTTCTGCATTGTGCACGACCAGATCACTCCTGCACAGGTTGCGGCCGCCCGACAGGCATACCCGGATGCAGTACTGCTCGTCCACCCGGAGTGTCGCCCGGAAGTGATCGATCTCGCAGATCACGTGGCAAGTACTGCAGGCATCATCCAGCAGGTCTGCACCTCGCCAGAACGGGAGTTTATCATAGGTACAGAAGTCGGCATACTGCACCGGCTCGCAAAGGAATGCCCGGAGAAACAGTGCTACCCGCTCTCGCAGGCATCTGTCTGCCGTAACATGAAAAAGACAGATCTTGCAAAAGTGCGGGATGCGTTACAGACACTCCACCCCCGTATAACTGTGCCAAAAGAGATTGCGGACCGTGCCCGCGGGGCGATCGAGCGCATGCTGGCACTCTGATATCCCGGTACAACAATAAGGAGTTTTGACCATGACTGACAGTGAACTCATAGAGATGTACGGAATGATGGCTCTCGCACTCGACCAGATCGAAAACTGCCCGGAATTTGCAGGGATTATACCGGAAGTGAGATCGAATCTCGTCTTTGCCCGGGAAGGTGCAAAAACCCGCGAGGATGTACTTGCAATCGATGGCAGGATCACGGTAGTTGACAGCATGCCCCATGCTGCGGGAAAACCGAAACTCGGTGCATCCAGCCACATGGCACGGCTGATCATTGAGTACCGGAAGTATGATCCATCGGTACGGGCAGGCATCGATTTTGCCAATACTCCGGACCTGACGCGATGGCTTGAGCAGTACTGCACGATGAACGGGTGGGTATTCAGCGTCATCGACCGGAGAAACGAGCCGGAAGAGATCAAAGAGGCAGAAGGTGCATCCATGCCGTGGAAGGTAAAGGAAGCCATACGTGCAGCGGGAGAGAGGCCCCCGAAGATCTTCTACGAGACCGGTGCGGTAGGAAAAGAACCGGTCTCGGTTCTCGTTGGCCGGGACCCGCTGGAAATTGTCAGCCAAATCTGCACTATTGCGAAATTATACCATGACCGAAAGTAAACCAAAAATCGGAAAGATCGATCGCGAACTGTTCTCGGAATTCCTGCTCCACCGTCTCGGGAAAACCGACCCGTCGGTTATCGTTCCTCCCATGACGGGAATCGATGCGGGTGTGGTGGATATCGGCAACGGGAACGTACTGATCATTGCCGAAGACCCGATCTTTGCCGTCCCGAAACAACCGCTCGATATGTTCGGCTGGTATACGGTCCATATCGGGGCAAGCGATGTAGCAGTTATGGGTGTCAAACCGCAGTACATGACCTATTCGCTCCTCCTTCCCCCGGAAACCAGTGATACGGATCTCCGGACCATCGTGGATTCGATCCATACTACTGCTGTCGAGCTGGGGATCGCTATCGTGGGTGGACATACAGGATACTACCCCGGCTTTGCTGCCCCGACCATTGGGGGGATTACTGTTTTTGCCCTTGTAAAAAAGGACGCGTATATCACACCCGCGGGAGCACGGCCGGGCAACGACGTGATACTGACCAAGGGGCCAGCCATCGAGACTGCGGGTATCCTCTCTGTCCTGCGCGAAACGGACTTGCAAAAGAAATACCCGGAAGGGTTGATCCGGGATGCCCAGGCACTCTGCCGGCAGATGACCGTGGTTGAAGATGCACTCACGGCTATGGCAGCCGGTGGAGTCACCGCAATGCACGATGCAACCGAGGGCGGGGTGATCGGCGGACTTTTTGAAGTTGCCGAAGCAAGCAGTGTCGGGATGGTCATTGACGAGTCCCGTTTTGTGTACCCGGATGAAGTGCGGATGGTATGCGAGATGTTTGAAATCGATCCCGTAGCCGCAATCGCCGAGGGATCGCTCCTTATTACTGCAAACCCGGCAAGTTCGGAAAAAATTATCGAAGCACTTGCCCGGGCGGGAATTCGCTCATCGGTGATCGGGATCGTAACTGCTGATCCGTCGACACGGACCATGAAGCGGCGGGACGGCACGACAGTTCCCCTCGCAATACCTGCACAGGACCCGTTCTGGCCGGTCTTTTTTGAAAGCGTGCAGTAATCCTGTTGGCAGGATTCGGATAGTACTCTTTTTTGTTGTTTTGCTCACAACATACTGGCAGCTAAAAGATATTTCCCACATATTACGGCAGGATCCCCATGTTCAACCCGTTTGAAGCGCTCGCGTCCCTCATCGTCACCCGCCCGAAACACCTGGCAGTGCTCTTCTGCCTGCTGCTTGTCGCTGCGTTCTACGGGATGACCATGATCACCATGGCCACGGGCACGGACACCTACCTTGACAAGGACACCCGGCGCGGGATGCTTCTCGACAAATACACCAAAACCTTCCTGTCTGACGATGTGTTGATTCTCATCGAATCTGACGATGTGATGAGCCCGGAAGTGCTGAAATATATCGACCGCCTCCAGCGGGATATTTCGCAGGAACGCTATGTCACGGGAGCCTCAGGCATCTCCGATCTGGTCAAGGACCAGAATGGGGGCGTGTTGCCGTCAAACCGGGCCGAGATCACCCGTATTGAAGAAGAGGTGCCACCCGGGATTCTCACCCTTTACGTCCCTTCCCGGACCATGACCATCTCGGTCGTCACCGTTGACCAGGGGCTTAAGGATGCCCAGGCATTCGCTCTTGTGGATAATATCAATAAGAGAGTCAGTCTTTCCGAACCCCCTCCCGGGGTAAGCGTGGTTGTCACCGGTAACCAGGCATATAACAAAGAGACATCCGATGAAATGAGCACGTCCATGGGTGAACTCATCCTGGTTGCTATGATCCTGATGCTGGTGGCAGTAGGCCTGCTCTTCGGTCACGTCCGGTACCGCCTTCTCCCGGTCTTTATCGTGGGTACCGGTCTTATCCTGACCTTCGGGGTCATCGGGTTTTCGGGCATGCAGATCACGATGGTGACCATCGGTGCTTTCCCGGTCATGATAGGAATCGGGATCGATTATGCGATCCAGTTCCATTCACGATTCGACGAAGAAATTAGAAAATCCCCCCTTGTTGAAGCGATTACTACCACCATCACCAAAGCAGGGCCGTCCGTGCTGTATGCATTGATTGCCACGGCTATGGGTTTTCTCGCCCTGACCATCTCGCCACTCCCGATGATCCGCAGTTTCGGCCTGACCTGTGTGATCGGGATCATCTGCTGCTACATTGCGGCGATCGTGGTTGTGCCGGTCTTTGCCATCCTGGTAAATTATCACCCTGCACCGGAGCAGGTACAGAAAAAACCCGGTACCGCAAAATCAAATGTTGAGCGATACAACGAGTTCGTGGGCAGGGTCGTGAAAATGGTTTCCCGTAATGCGGTTCCGGTCCTGATCATCTGCGTCCTGTTTGCCGTCATCGGGTTCCAGTTAGACAACGAGATCATCGTCAACACCGATGAGAAAACTTTTGTTCCGGCAGATATGCCGGCAAAGTTGAACCTCGACAAGGTCAGGCGCACGATGGGCGAGACCTTAAGTGTCCCCGTGCTGGTGCAGGGAAGCGATCTGCTCTCCCCGGACTCTGTCCGCTGGATGTATGAGTTCCAGCAGTACGAAGAGACGCATAACAGCAAGATTACGGGATCAACGAGCATTGCAACCTATATTGTACAGTATAACGATGGGGTTCTGCCGCAGACAGCCCCTGAGATCGATGCCGTGATGAAAAAAATTCCACGGCAGATCCGTGACCGGTACGTGAGCTGGAACTCCGAGGCGGTCATCGAGTTCACCTTCATTGCCATGCCAAATGATATCGCCATGTCAACGATCGAGCAGATGAAAAAAGATCTCGCGTGGAAGGCACCCCCGCCGGGTATCCACGCTTCCTTCACGGGCATGTGGGAGATGTTTACCAACCTGATCCGCGAGATCCGTGAGGGCAAGACATTCATGACCATCCTTGGTTTTGGGATGATCTTTGTCTTCCTCTATTTCATCTACCGGAAATTTACCAAAACGGCAACCCCGTTGGTCCCTATCATCATGATCGTGGGCTGGAACGGGCTCATCATGTACATGCTTGCCATCGATTACACCCCGCTCACCGCAACGCTCGGCTCGATGTCGGTCGGTGTTGCCTCGGAATACACGATCCTGATCATGGAGCGGTACTACGAGGAACGGGAAAACGGGTGCACACTATTAACGGCAGTCCAGTGCAGTATTGAGAAGATCGGCACCGCGATTACCGTCTCGGGCATGACTACGGTCTTTGGGTTTGCCGCCCTCATGGTTTCAGCCTTTGGCATCATCAGCAACTTCGGCACGGTCACCGTCATCTCGGTCTTCTTTGCGCTTGCCGGTGCCATTATCGTGATGCCCGCGATCCTGGTACTGGTGGGCATGATGGAAGGCGGAAAAATTACCCCCGAGGATAGTCAGAATTCCTGAAAAAATAATTTGCAGATATTTGCATCGTTTGCCTGGCGGCGCCCGGCAAAAACAGACATTTCACTTTTTTTTAAGGAGATTTTTTTTGTGCCATCAGTTTATTGTACATCTCCTCACCGACACACTCCTTTGCATACTTGCACCACTGGACGCAGGATGCAATGTCGTTATAGACTTCAAAACCGCAGTTGCATTTCACGGATATATCGTTTGAGAACAGTTCCACTTCCTCTCCGCACTGTGGGCACTTTTTTATCGCGAGCGTGGGTGTGCGGAGATTTGCAGATCCGGGACAGTGATCGAGCATCAGGTTCCTCGTTTAAGCGGTATACTCCGAATATAATGAAGCCACGGGTTGTACCACCCGTTCATCATCGGCAGAAG
>Ga0209340_1001850_pt1 | contig 13603 bp, 9 predicted proteins | sample EPASupsiteSAE323_FD_187266 | JGI IMG/M metagenome (GOLD analysis project Ga0209340, IMG submission 187266) | Bioremediated contaminated groundwater from EPA Superfund site, New Mexico - Sample SAE3-23 (SPAdes) (version 2) | ecosystem: Environmental > Aquatic > Deep subsurface > Groundwater >... | reverse complement strand
TAAGATCATGGGCAAGGCTACTACCAAACTGTTTGAAGATCTGATGGCCAAATACCGGGGAGTGCCCGGGGCCAGCTTAGATTTTGCCTACATCGGGCATATTCTGCTGATACTGGCTGCCCTGTACCTGACCAGCGCGGCTTTTGCCTATCTGCAGCAATACATTATGGCCGGGGTGGCTCAGCAAACCGTCTATGCCATGCGCCGCGATATAAATGAGAAGCTGGCTCGTCTTCCGCTGAAGTTTTTTGATGCCCGTACCCACGGAGAGATTCTCTCCCGGGTAACCAACGATATCGACAACATCGCCACTACCCTGCAGCAGAGCCTGACCCAACTGATCACCTCGGTGGTGACCCTGGTCGGAGTATTGGTGATGATGCTCACTATCAGCCACTGGCTGACCTTGATCTACCTGTTGGTTTTGCCCTTATCCGCTCTGGTAACCAAAGCGGCCGCCGGGCGTTCACAAGGCTACTTCGCCGGTCAGCAGAAGGCATTGGGGGAACTCAGCGGTCACGTGGAGGAAATGTACACCGGTCATCAGGTGGTCAAGGCCTTTGGCCATGAGAGCGAGGCCCTGGCCAAATTCGATGACATCAACCGCAGCCTGTACGAAGCGGGCTGGAAGGCGCAATTCGTTTCGGGCGTAATCATGCCCCTGCTCTCGCTGATAAACAATATCGGTTATGTGCTGGTCAGCGTAGTCGGCGGTATATTTGTCACTCATCGTACCCTGGTCATCGGGGATCTCCAGGCCTTTATGCAGTATTCGCGGCAGTTTACCCAGCCGATCGTGCAGACGGCCAATATTATAAATATCATCCAGTCCACCATCGCCTCGGCGGAGCGAGTCTTTGAGATCCTCGACGAGACCGAGGAGGTTCCGGATCACCCGGATGCCAAGGTTTTGGAATCTCCCCGCGGTGAGGTCCGGCTGGCAGACGTCAGATTCAGTTACAGCCCGGAGGTCCCGTTGATTGAAGACATGAATATCGATGTGACCGCCGGACAGACCATTGCCATCGTCGGCCCCACCGGTGCCGGCAAGACCACGCTGGTCAACCTCTTGATGCGTTTCTACGAAATTAACGGGGGTAAGATCACGATCGACGGTGTTGATATCAGAGACATGAAACGCGGGCCGCTGCGCCGCATCTTCGGCATGGTCCTACAGGATACCTGGCTGTTCAACGGCACCATACGGGATAATATCGCCTATGGTTTGGAGGGAGCCACTGAAGAGGAAATAGTAAAGGCGGCCCGGGCAGCACATGCCGATCACTTTATCCGTACCCTGCCGGATGGTTACGACACGATCCTGGACGAAGAAGCCTCCAATATTTCGCAGGGACAGAAACAGCTTTTGACCATTGCGCGGGCCATATTGGCTGATCCGGCGGTGCTCATTCTCGATGAGGCCACCAGTAACGTGGATACCCGTACGGAAGCCTATATCCAAAAGGCTATGCTGGCCCTGATGAAGAAACGGACCAGCTTCGTCATCGCTCACCGGCTCTCTACTATCCGCGATGCCGATCTGATATTGGTCATGAATCACGGACGGGTGATTGAGAAAGGCACGCATGCTGGATTACTAGCCCAGGGCGGTTTTTATGCCGACCTCTACAACAGCCAGTTTACCGGCACCGGTCTCAGCAACCAGGTTGCCGGCTGATAATAATTAAAAGCGCATAATCGTTATTCATGCCCCCCGGCGCAAGCTTACGGAAATGTAAGCCGGCCTTAATCCACCTGTAAGTTTTGCTTACTATACTAGGCGGTAAAGGGGGGCATATTTTATGACCATTCTGGAAACCAGGGCCTTGAAAAAGTATTATGGCCAAGGCTCCCATCAGATACGGGCCGTAGATAATGTTGATCTGGTAATAAACGAGGGCGAATTTATAGTCATTGTCGGTAGCTCCGGTTCGGGGAAGACGACCCTGCTCAATCTGCTGGGAGGGCTGGACCGTCCCACCTCCGGCCAGGTTATTATCGGCGGCAAAGATATCTTTGCTATGAATAACCGCCACCTGACTATCTTTCGCCGCCGGCAGATAGGGTTCGTATTTCAATCCTATAACCTGATACCGGTACTAAGTACCTGGGAAAACGTAACCTTGCCGCTGGAACTGGATGCCAAGCCCATAGACCAGGATTACCTTGAAGATCTGCTGCTTACCCTCAACCTTGCCGATAAAAAATCCACCTTGCCCAGCCAGCTTTCCGGGGGCCAACAGCAACGCGCCGCCATCGCCCGGGCCCTGGCCACTCGACCATCCATTATCCTAGCCGATGAACCCACCGGAAACCTCGATTCCCGGAGCGGTCTTGAGGTAGTCCACCTCCTGAAAAACTCTGTTAAAAGGTACCACCAAACCCTGGTAATGATTACTCATAATGAAACCCTGGCCCAGATGGCCGACCGCCGGGTCCGCTTGGAAGATGGAAAAATCGCGGTTTAAGGAGGGATGGGACTTGTCACCTATTTTGAAGCTGGCGTATCGCTATTTCTCTAAATACCGCATACGGTCTTTTAGCATGATCATCAGCATCGCGCTCAGCATCTTCCTGACCGTAGTGATTGGTTCGCTGAGCCTGAGTGTAAGAAATGCTAACGTGATAGACTGTAAAAACTTGGACGGTCCACAGCACGTTATCTATCGTGATCGAAATTTTAATCTGCATAATTTTAAAAAACTTAAGGCAAATCCCCAAGTAAAAAACTGGGCTGCCCTCTTTTATTATGGGGCCTGGGTAGCGCCAAACGGTTATACGGTAAATCTGTTGGCCGCTGACCGCACCATACTCTATATGAACAATACCCGAATGCAGGCAGGAAGGTATCCCATCCATTCCGGTGAGATAGCGTTGGAAGCCTGGGCTTTGCAGCGCCTGCACCTCTCCCGGCAACTGGGCCAAAATATACCGGTGCGTTTGCTCAATGGCACTGAAACTACGGATTACCGCCTGGTCGGGATAATCCAAGATCAGATGCAAACCATGTCCACCGGACAATTAGAAGCCTTTATCGGGTTTAACCGGCAAAACCTGCAAGAACGCGCCACTGAAAACAATGCGCTTAACCTGTTGGTTGAATTCAGAGACCAAACTAACCTCAACCAAACGATAAAACAAACTGCGGCAGAACTCGGGTTGAAGATCAGCGATGATACAGTGCTGCTCAACCGGGATCTTTTAACGGCCCTGGGTCAAATGGACGCGGTTGATTGGTATCTGGTATCGGTAGCCCTTATGCTGATGTTGGTGGGAGGCATGGTAATCTACAGCATCTACAGCATTTCGGTGCTGAAAAGGGTCCAGGACTACGGAATGCTGCGGGCTATTGGCTCCACCCCCCGGCAGATAATCGGGATCATGCTGGCTGAGGTGGCTATTATATATGCAGCAGGCGCCTTGTTGGGCATAGTTGGTGGAGGTCTTTTTGTACAGCTGTTCAAGGGAGCTACTACCAGTATGTTTATCCCCGCCGCCATTGAGGCCGACAATTTCCAGCTGGGTATTATAATGGTTTCGCCCTTTGCCATCAAACTATCTTTGCTAATCGCCCTGGGTTCCCTGCTGGCCGCCATTACCCGGGGTGCTTGGCTGGCGCTCCGGGTCTCACCAATTGCAGCAATTAACCGGGTTACCCAGGATGACAACATCAATTTAGCAAGCAACCGTCTGGAAAAATTGCTGAGCATCCCGCAAAGAATATCGTTCAAGAATCTTAAACGCAACAAGAAGGCCCTGTTTTTTATCATTATAGCCATGTCAGCCGGCTGTACCCTGTATATGGTGGAATCATTCAAGGGTGTATTGTTTGATCACTCCGCAGGCAACTACCTCACGGTCTCCAGCTTCTGGTCTGACGACTTTGGCCTCAACGTGAATGGGACCACACCTATGGCAAGAGGATATTCCCAGGCCCAGGTTGAGGAATTGCGGCATATGTCCGCGGTAAAACACGTCAAGGCCATGCAGGTTTTGTACTCACGCCTGAAGTTGCGACCGGACGAGCTTAATGGCCTGTACGGTGAGCGCTATGTTAAATACATGAACCGGCTCGAAGCCAATTATAGCGGGGATCAGAGGACTACTTTCCAGGCCAGAAACCGGCAGCGCTTCGCGCTTTTTGATAGAGGCGAATTGGTAATGCGTAATACTGTAATAGGTTTATCAAGTCACGACCTGACCAACCTGGAGAAGATAATGCTTCACCATACCCACCGGGCAACGCGGCAAAGCGACCTGCCCCGGGCTATATTGTATATTCCCCGGGTCAACCCCCAGGGCACCTTTAAAGAGATTGAGGGGGTCAAAGCGCAACCGGTATTAAATATCCGGGAAGGCGATTACATTACGCTCACTTTTCCTATCCAGGGGTATCGGAGAATGGGCGACAATGTCGCGTTGATTAATGACTATCAGGCCAATAAGGGTGATTATGCTGATCAGGAATTTGTTGTGACCGGGGTTATCCATACCCTGTCCGAAACAGATCAAACCCTTATAGGGACTCACTATGGCCCTTATCTCTATGTCGCAGAACACGATCTGCAGAGAATGACTGGTTTTAAAAATTACCGAATCATCGGCATTCAATTGAAACACCCTGAGCGGACTGCCGATTATCGGTTGGTTAAAGCCCGGGTTGATTATCTGGCCGACTTGCTGCCCGGTACCTTCGTGAGCGATAAGGTGCAATTCAAGAAAGAAGTGGAGGAAGGTCATCGCCAATATATGCTGCTGATAGGTGCCATTGCCACAATATTGATACTTATCGGCGGTTTGAGTATCTACACCAATATCTATTACGATCTGATATCCCGGCAGAGAGAGTTCGGTATCATGCGGGCCATCGGCCTTACCAAGCCGCAGCTTAACCGCATGCTTCATTTCGAAGGCCTGTTGTATGGAGCCATTGCTGCCCTGGCTTCCTGCATTATCGCCTTTATTATTGAATACGCAATTATGGCCTATTATCTTCACTTGGGGGAAGACCCCTATATGACCGGAAGATTTTTTATTGAGTGGAAATCTACATTACTGGTGATAGTAGTTAATTTGACTATCGGTTATATAGCAGCACTCAGCCCGGCCCGACAAGTTAATAAAACACCTATAAACGAAGCTATAAGATCTGTCGAATAGATTTGGCAAAATCAAATTTAGGCTGTAGCCATCTGTAGACCTACCCCTATTATTTATTTATGGATTATAATGGATAGGGTTGAAGCTTGCGGCAAATCCAACCAAGAATATGAGGCTTGAAGGTGGGAAGGTGAGTCCTGCGCCCAATATTTTACTTATAGAAGATGATGAATCTTTGAGACGAGGTATAGCCTTCACCCTCCAACAGGAAGGGTTTTCGGTGTTGACTTCACCAAATCTGCTTACCGCCCGGCCTATGTTTAAGGATGGTGTTATCGATCTTATCCTCTTGGATATAGCATTGCCTGACGGCGACGGGTTTCAATTCTGCCAGGAGATCCGGACAGCAAGTACTGTCCCCATAGTTTTTCTCAGCGCCTGTGACCAGGAAGTGGATATTGTAATGGGCTATAGATTGGGAGCCGATGACTACATAACCAAGCCCTTCAGTTTGGCGGTCCTGGTATCTAAAATCAACGCGGTACTCAGAAGAGGGTCGGCCAATTCGATACCCCAACAAATAAACTCGAAAGACATTCTTTTCTCCCCCCGCACCGGCCGGCTGTCCAAACGTGGCATAGATATAGCATTAACCCCGACCGAAATGAAAATCTTCCGCTATTTCATAAGCAATCCCCAACAAATCATTACTCGTGAGCAATTCTTGGCCGCATTATGGGATATTGATGGTGACTTCATCGATGAAAATACCCTGCCGGTTAATATCAGAAGGCTTAGGGAGAAAATCGAGGACCATCCTTCCCAACCCGATTATATTAAGACCATACGCGGGGCGGGCTATATCTGGGCCGAAAGGTGCAGTATCTTATGATGCTCAGGAAAGACCCCTTGATAAGAAAGCGTTTAATGTTATATATATGTCTGCTTATTCCACTGCTGATAACACTGCTCTGGATCACGTATCAGACACGGATTCCCCCGGCCGCTGCCCCGCTCAGTCCAAATGCTGTTTATACAATAATGCTTCTGCTCGTAATACTCATCGCCAGCGTCAGTATCTGGTTGGCCATAAGCACTTGGAAATCGGCTGAGCGCCGGCTGGAGGAGCTATCCCGGGCTATAGACCATGTAATTGACGGTGATTTTAGCATTTCGCTTACTGGCTGCCAGGAAGGTATTATATCCCGACTGGAACAGCAATTCCGCACCATGTCCCGCCGTTTGCAGCTGACCCTGCAGAACCTGGAAGGTGAAAAAGAAAGACAACAGTCACTGGTGGCTGATATTTCCCATCAGATCAAAACACCTCTGGCCTCCATCAAACTATATAATTCCTTAATCGCCAAGGGCGGTCTGAGCCAAGCCGAGCAAAATGAATTCCTGCAGCGGATAGATGATCAAATACTTCGACTGGAATGGTTATCGTCCTCGCTGAGCAAGATTTCCCGTTTGGAAACCGGGCTGATCGATCTGCGAATGGAACCGGCCGATATCAAGTCGACGATGGTTTCCGCAGTTAATTCCGTTTATTTAAAGGCGTTAGAAAAGGCTGTTGATATCTCGCTCAATAATATTAGCAGCACCACAATTTGTCATGACGTCAAATGGACCCGGGAAGCCCTGGTCAATATCCTGGAAAACGCCATAAAGTACGTTGATAAAGCCGGAATGATAAGCATAAGCATGGAATTACTGGAGAGCTACATCAAGATAGATATACAGGATAATGGCATAGGCATTCCTGGTCACGAGATTTACCGGGTATTTGAGCGCTTCTTCCGGGGCGAATCAGAAGTCGTGAAACAAACTGAAGGTTCAGGGATTGGTCTCTATCTATCACGAAAGATTATTGAGGAACAAGGCGGCGGAATTACCCTGAGTTCATCAGTAGGTACCGGCACTACCTTCTCGGTCCTTTTACTGCGTTAGTTACCGGGCAGGGGACCTGGGTATGACCCAGGCCCCCTGCTCACATTTCTTATCAAATTAAAACCTGAAGCGCTGATCTATGATTTCACTGTAGATCTGGCCGGTTAAGGGAACATAGCGTTCCAGGGCCGGATGCAGGAAATATAAAGGATCAGAGATAGAACTAGGATCAAAGCCTTCCTTTTGCAGGTTTTTCTTGACCTGCTTAAAGCTGTTGTTAGCATCCAGTATCGGACGTACACGTAAAAAATAGGGGCGGGCATAGGCGGGCAGTTCGCTAACTATGTAAGCGGAAAACTCCGCCCAGTCGATAGCTTCACCATCCAGCAGTTTCAGAGCGGCCATACCGCAGCGGCCTTCCATCCCCGGAACTGTTACCCCATAAACATTGGCATCCTCAATTTGACCGAAGCCGTCGATGACGCTCGATATCAGATTGGTGGATATATTTTCGCTCTTCCAGCGGTAATTATCACCCAGCCGGTCAACAAAGGAGAAATTGCCCCGCTCATGCAGTTTTACCAAATCGCCGCTGTCAAAAAACTGATCGCCATCCTCCAGTAGATTCCGCAGAATTTTCGCCTCGGTAGCTTGGGGATTGTTAACGTAGCCCACAAAGGGATTGCGGGCATTGATCTCGCAAACCAGCAGACCGGTTTCTCCCGGTGAACACTTGATCGCATGGTTGTCGCTATCTCTGATAATGCATTCCTTTTCAAAATCCCATCGGACGATTTCCCCCTGCCGCAGACCATTGACGGTCAGGTTGCCGCAAATACCCGGGATTCCCTCCAGGTTGACCATTAAACCTACACCTTCGGTAGTTCCGTAGGTATCGGTCACGTATTCCACACCAAAGCGCTCCTTAAACGGTTCGATCAGATCACCCCGGATACCCGTCCCTGAGATACAGTGCAGTGGATTATCCGCATCGTCGGGTTTACGGGGCTGATTGTATATATAACGGCACATTTCTCCTACATAAATGAAGGTCCCGACATTATATTTCCTTACATCATCCCAAAAAGCCGTGGCGGAAAACTTGCGGCGCAACAGCATGGTGTTGCCATAGAATAGCAAAGCCGAGTACCCTACATTAAATCCGCTGTTGTGATAAAGCGGCAAGGCTATATAGTGTACACCATCCTGTTTCAAGTGCCCGATCTGGATGCCCAGATTGGCCAGTAACAGCCAGCGTTTCTGGCTAACGGCACAGGCCTTGGGCAGTCCGGTAGTCCCCGATGTATAGATATATACGATTACATCTTCGGTGCTGACTTCTCCGGTACATGAGGGATTATCATCCTCAGCCTGCTCCAGCAGCACTCGCATGTCATAAAGACCGTCAGGTAAATCCAGGCTGCGCCCTTCACTTTCTACAAAAAACATTCCTGGTGCCCGAAAGACGATATTATTCTTTACTGCCATGACCTCATCCAGGTACTCGGCACCCAGTATAACTGCCCTGGCGTCACAGATATTTAAGGCATGAGCCAAGGCTTTTCCCTTAAGACCATTGTTAATCAAGGAAACGATAACTCCCAGCTTGCTCAAGCCGCTGGCCGCTATGAGGTACTCGGGCCGGTTTTCCATTAGCAAGGCCACCACATCACCATGTCCAAAGCCCAGACTGGCAAAATAGTTGGCATATCGATTGGCCTGAGCATTTAGCTCAGAAAAAGTAATAGACCGCTCCTCAAAAATAATCGCGGTCTTGTCCGCCCATTCTCGGGCCTGTCTCTCCAATTCGGTTCCCAATGATCTGTACTGTTTGTCCTTCAGACTGCGGATAAACTCTGCCGGGTCATGCGTCATGGTTGCCATCGCCATAATAACCCCCCGTTTCCAGTATTCGTCCATATGGTACTAATATTTACTTTTATATATTATATATCTTTTTATTCCCATAATAAATACTTATTTTCCATTTTTCCTCCTATCTTAAAAACTATCACTAAGCAGCAATGAGAGCACCCGGTTCTTAGCAAACAGCAAACAGCAAACAGAGGGACGTTCCTTTTGTTGGCTTTTAGCCAACAAAAGGAACGTCCCTCTGTTTGCTGAGGCAGAAAGAGCTTCCACCAGCCTCTATATCAGTTATAGCTGGAGGTCCAGGGAGTCCAGGAATTGACGGGCAGTACGGCCGGAGGGTCCGTGATGGGCGCGCTCCCATTCCAGGGCGCGTCGGCGCAGTAATTCCGGGTCCATTAAGATATGCCGCCGCCCGGCCATACCTTCAACTATCTCCAGGTACTGCTGCTGACTGGGGGTGGGAAAGGTTATGGTCAAGCCAAAACGATCAGCCAATGACAGCTTCTCCTCCATGGTATCGCGGGCGTGGATCTCCTCGTCCAGGTAATTGCGGTCGGCAAAGCTCTCCCGGATAAGATTGCGGCGGTTGGAGGTGGCATAGATCAATACATTGGGCGCCCGCCCGGAAAGGCTGCCCTCCATTACCGCCTTCAGCCCCTTGTATTCGGTCTCATAGTCTTCAAAGGAGAGATCATCAACGAAGATAATAAAGTAAACATTATACTGCCGTAGTTGCGTCGTCAGTTCCGGCAAGCCGGCCAGCTCGGAGCGATTGACCTCGACCAGGGCCAGTCTCCGTTCGGCATAGTGATTGAGTAAGGCCTTGATCATACTGGATTTGCCGGTGCCCCGGTTGCCGTAGAGCAAAATATTATTAGCCGGCTGCCCGCTAAGGAACTGCTCGGTGTTGGCGCAGATCTGCTCCTTCTGCGTCTGGTAGCCGATCAAATCATCCAAACGAATAGGATCGGGGTAGGCTACCGCCTGCAGCCCCTGACGGACGTCCCAGCGCAGCGCCCGGTGATTAGCCAATATCCCCCGGGAATGCCACCTATAATATTCAATCAGTTCATCCAGCTTCTCTTCCCATTTATCCGCATGGGCCAGGGGAAATTCGGAAGCATAGTTACTCGGCAGTTCATAGGGAATGCTATAAGCCAAGGCAGTCTCCAGGCCCGTCTTTTCCAACAACGCCATAAGATCCAGATGGTACATGGTATTAAGGATAACCAGATCATCATCGGCGGCCGATAATATGGCCGGCCCCATTCCTCTGGTTCCATTCAGCTCGGCATGACTAGTAAAAGGGTTATCGTCACACCTGATCATTTCCAGCCAGTGCTGCCGGTAGCTATGTCCGCTCCAGTAGAGCCGATGGGCAAACTCATGCCAGGCTGAGCAAGAGGTCAGACTGCCCGCCTCCGCAACATCCAGAAAACCCTCCAATGCAACAAGAACCGGGTCCTGCAGGAGCCTCCGGTATAATGTAAGACTGGCTAAAGCCGTGCGAATTTCTTCCAACATAACCCTTCACCTCGAGCTTAATGATATTGTAAGCCGACAGCCGGGTCAATCCAAAAAGCAGGCCCTTCTGAGCATTATGCTCAAAAAGGCCTCGGGGTAAATATCAGTTTAAGTAACCCGTCTCATTCCGCGAGGATGAATTCCTCCTCGTCACTATACGGAACAGCCTTGGTTCCCAGCAGGTTAAGTATAAAACCGGTGATCTTGCCGCCGATAAAGGCCAATACTACGGTTACCACAATACCCAATAACTGAACCCCGGCAGCTCCAGTCACGATGATTGCCGTCAAGCCGCCCAGGATACCGGGCATGCCGTGCAGGTTATGCACTCCGCAGGTATCGCTGCCCTTGATAATCAGTTCCACCTTGGGCGCAATCACCGTATAGCCCAGTGTGCTCAAAGCCCCGGCGGCTAAACCGATGCACAGGGCGTAACCAGGATTGGTCATATTGCAGGCGGAGCCGATAGCTACCCCGCCGGCTAGCGCCGCATTGGCTACGTCGGCTATCTCGATCTTGCCCCGGATCAGGCGGGAGAAGATGTAGGTGGCCACGGTTGCCCCGCAAAGAGCGAAAATGGTATTGATAGCAGTGAGTACCACCCGTTCCGGCGCTACCAGAGCGCTGGTAAAGGAGGGCCAGAATATCCATAATATCATACTGCCCAGCAGGGCGAACTGGTTGCTGACCGCATCGCTCTCGGCTCCGGGAGCATCCTGAAAGAGTTTCATCGTACCAGTCACCACGCCCAATCCAAAATAGGCGCCGAAGGCATGGATCACTACCGAGCCGCCGGTGTCAAGAAAGCCATTAAACAATCCGCTCTCCAGGATCAGCCATTCGTTCAGCATATACACCGGGATAAACAAAAGTGCCATGATAAAGTATTGCTCCATCCTCAGCCGGCCCAGCGGAGCACCGATGGCAATCAGCAGACTGGCGGCAGCAAATTCCGCCAGCAGCAGCGTATCGATACTGATCACCGGAGCGCCGAAGCTGCCACTGCCATAACTCCTGACCAGCACATACAGGGGTAACGCGATACTGACCGCCAGGAAGGTAGCCGTGATCGAGCTGTAACCATGTTTGCGGACAAACACCATCAGTAAACCGAACCCAACCAGCAGCATGGCCAGAATGTGAATAGAACGTCCATATTTCAAGGTATCATAGATAGTCCCGATCTGATCATTGACAGGAGCCACGGCCCCTTTGGCAGAGGTCAGAGAATGCATTCCGGCCGCTACATTATGGTTAACAGCAGGAATAAAAGCCATTGCCGACGCCACCGCCAGCAGCAGAAAAAAAATGAGCCAGCCCTGGCCCGGGCTTTTCATAATATTGTTGTCCATTACCATTCCCCATTCTTAACAAGTATAAATAATGGCACCAACTGCGAAAAAGGCGCATTATCTTCTGCTGCCACCTCCTAACCCCAACAGCGATGTTTTCCGTTTCAAGCAAATGAATTTTAACATAAAAACAGCCTTAACCAGGGGATTTGGCAACAAGTATATAGTATACTTAAATTTTGAAATGCCAGCCAGTAAGGTTGTTCCACATGGTGAAACGTTGGTCGGCAAACGGCCATTGCCTAATGCCAGACAAACAAATAGCTCCCCCGCCGGGGAGCCCGAGCAATCTTTAGATTGTTATATCTAAATCACCAAAGAGCGGTCAAGTGATGAAAAAACGGCAGCAACATATAATAGAAAAGCGGAATGAAGATGGCGGGGAGCATATTCCCTACCTTGATTTTAGGCAGCTCCAGCATATTTAAGCCAATAGCGAGTATAAGCAGGCCGCCTACGGCAGACATCTCCCGAATCACCGCTGCGCCAAGGAAAGGCTGCAGGGCGGAAGCCCCCAGGGTGATCGCCCCCTGATAGATCAAAACTGATGCCGCGGAAAACAATACCCCGATGCCCATGGACGAAGCCAGTACTATCGATGATATACCGTCCAACACCGATTTGGCGAACAAAGTCTGACTATGGCCGGACAAACCGGATTCCAGGGAACCGACAATAGCCATAGCCCCCACACAGAAGAGCAGACTGCTGGTGACAAACCCCTGGGCCATCGTCCCGCCGGAACCGGCGAAGCGCTGCTCCAAGAACAGTCCCAGCTTCTCCAGGCCATCCTCAATCCTGATCATCTCGCCCAGCAGGCTGCCAATGGCCAAACTAAAGATAACCAACAGCAATTGTTCAGTTTTCATCGCATTAAGCAAGCCAATCAAAACTACCGCCAGACCAATAGCTTTCATTATGGTCCGGTTATATGATTCCGGTATACCGCCTTTCAGCAGCAAACCCAACAGGCTGCCAGCAATAATAGCAGCGGTATTTACCAGGGTTCCCTGCACTTCCAAACTACCTCCCTACAAGTGGACCTGATACTCTACTCTGGCAAAGCTTAACACTCTACAAAGGACCTCGTCAAGAACACGCTTTGAAGCGTCTACTTGCCCTTGGTTTCTTAATTGGATATCATGCTTCTAATCGGTCTCCCCCCGGGTTCTTACCTCCGCATCTTTTCCAAACGTTCTTGGATCCCGGGAATGCTGTTGAAGATAAAGTCAAGTTTACTGCAAAATGCCTCGCATTGACCGCAATGATCATATGACTTCTCTGAACTACAGGCTCTAATCTCACAGACCCGACAATGCCCAAAAACAGTATCTGATTTACAGCCCTGACAGTTGATATCCGCTGCCCTGATATCAGAATTATAGGTCTTGCTCCATAATTGGGCTGTCTTCTCCCGCAGAACATCATCATTGGCTGCGGTTGCCTTAAAGGCTGGGCAGTCATTGCAGTAAATGCCGCAATAAGCCATTAAATCCATACTTCTCGCCCCTTTGTAATAATTATAGCCTTTTTCCCTTGGCTTACAATTCTTATTCTATCATGCGCTGTCTATAATTACCTTTGACCCTAAATCATTGCAGCCGATAGAATTGAATGTAAATAAGGATTAAGTAATTACTAATGGTAGAAGCAGGCTACTGGCATTGTTGCGGACAAGAATCGAGGTAAATATGCAGCACAAAATTCTGAAATGTTCAGTTATTCTGGCATCACTTATTGTTCTCACCCTGACCTTTATCTATTATGCAGACTCACGCTCCGTCCCGGAAGCTACTCCCCGCCCCGCCCAGCCAATAAATCGGCAGGTACAAAAACCTGCCCAGCCCTTGGAAAAGGCGGTCCCC
>Ga0209340_1001846_pt1 | contig 13618 bp, 6 predicted proteins | sample EPASupsiteSAE323_FD_187266 | JGI IMG/M metagenome (GOLD analysis project Ga0209340, IMG submission 187266) | Bioremediated contaminated groundwater from EPA Superfund site, New Mexico - Sample SAE3-23 (SPAdes) (version 2) | ecosystem: Environmental > Aquatic > Deep subsurface > Groundwater >... | reverse complement strand
GGGTTTGCAACCGAAGCGGACGCCTGAGTTTCTTTATTTTTCTTCTTCTTTTTTTGTCCTTTTTATTTGCCGAATCCAACACTATCGTTTTTTCTTCTTGCCCTGCCAGTAGGACTCTTATGGCCACGGGGCCGTTCTGCGACGCGTGCATCGCAGGCGAAAGCCTGTGCGCGTCGTGCCAGGACCGGTTGGAGCGGGGCGAGTTGTGCCAGCTCGACCTTTCGGTTTCCCAGTTCATCGCGGCAAACCGCGAAAGGCACGGGCTGTCGGGCGTCCGCGTCTCCAAGTGCCTTGACGACGGCCACGCCGCAGTCATATTCTGCCATTCAGAGCCCGGGCTTTTGATTGGCAAGGGCGGCAGGATAGCAAAGGCGCTTGCGAGCACCCTCAACCGGAGGGTCAAGGTAATCTCCACCACGGCCGAGATGCACAATGCGGCATCCGAGCTTCTGAACCCCGCCACTCTTCTTGGGATAAACCAGATATACTCCGCAACAGGAAACACTTACAAGGTGCGCGTTTCGCGCAGCCAGGCGGGCAAGCTTTCGGTGCACCGAGACACCGTCGCAAGGGCGTTGTCGCACCTGTGCGATGGAAAAAGATTTGCGGTTGTATTTGAATAATTTGGGAAAATGGCTGGGCTGGGGAGGGTGACAAGCGTATGACCACTAAGCACAAGGAAGTAATCCCGCGGACCGGGCACGAGCTTCTTGTCTTGGCATATCCTCATCGCCTGCTCTGGTGTTCCAAAGGCCAGTTCGGGAAAGTTCTCGTAGTGGGCGGGAGCCGCGAGTACACGGGCTCTCCTATTTTCAACTGCCTTGGCGCGTACGCAGCGGGCGCTGACTTGGTGACCCTTCTTGCTCCAAAGCGAGCTGCGGACACCGCAGCGGCATACGCTCCTGAAATAATCGCGCCGCCTTTGAATTGCGAATACATCGAACCCGGTTTTGTGTCCGAAATCGTCTCTTATGCAAAAAAAAACCGTGCGATGGTAGTCGGCGGCGGGCTTGCACGGAACCAAAAGACGAGCGCCGCTGTTCTTGCCTTGCTCAAGCAGACCGACCTTCCGGTTGTGGTTGACGCGGACGCGTTGCGATTTGTCGCGGAGAATCTGGTTTCCTTCAAGGGCCGGGTTGCGATTCTCACTCCGCACGCGGGCGAGCTTGCTGCTTTGATTGGCGTCAAGCACGTCTCAGACGACGACCTTGGAAAAAGAATAGACTCGGCCACCCTTGCCGCAAAGAAATTCAATGCAGTGGTGCTTCTCAAGGGCGCGGTTGACGTCATAGCAGACCCTAGTGGAAAAGTGATGCTTGACTACCAGGGCTCGCCCTACCTTACCAAGGGCGGGCACGGCGATGTCCTCGCAGGAATCTGCGCATCCCTTCTGGCAAAAAACCTGCCCGCGTTCGAGGCTGCTGCAACCTCCGTTTACATCTATGGCCGGGCAGGCCTGCGGGCTGCGCACAAGTTTGGCGAGTCAACAAAGCCCACTGACGTGCTCAAGGAAATTCCCTCGGTAATATTGCACAAATAACTGTTTGGCTTGCGCTGGTTCGGTAAATAAAAAAAGAAGAGAATCCGAAGGAAGAAAATTATTCCAACAGGATTGCCGGCTTTCCAGGCATCGCCTTTTCGGCCTTCTTTGAAAGCGCGGGTTCCTTTGCCGCGTCCTCCTCCGAAACTACTTTCACGGTGGCGTCGCCGAACTTCTTTCCGATGCCAGCAGCCTTGGACTCAAGTATTGCCTTCTCGTCCGCCTTCTTGTAACCTAAGAACGAGTGCACCTTCTTTCCAACTGACATCAGGAATCCAGATACTTGTGGTGCGACCTTCTTGAGGTCGTCCTTTGCCATAAGCTCCTTCATCTTGACGTCAAAGGCAAACTGCTTTCCAGCAGAGATGTCCGATGCAATCTTTTCCAACTCATCCTGCTTCCACTGCGCGGCAGTAATCAGGGTGATTTTTTTGGGAGAAATCTTCGCAACGTCGGCAATCTTGCGGATGTCCTCTTCCACTGCCTGCACGTAGTCTTCCTGCGCAGCAAGCTCGGGCTTGATTTTGTCCTCCTCGACAGCCGGATACTTTTCCACGCTTGCAAAGGTGGTGTTGCCGAGCTTGTGCCAGACTTCCTCAGTAACGTGCGGCAAAAGCGGTGCAATTGCGATGACCAGTTTCTCAAGGCACGCGCGAAGGACTTTCTGGTTGTATTTTTCACCAGTTGATTCCTTGTGCTGGCGGTACGACTTGATTGCGCCGATTCCGTTCTGCACAAGCTCAAACCCGGCCTGGCGGAAGCGCATATTGTCATACGCCACATCGGCAATCTTGATTGCCGAGTTGACCTTGCTCTCAAGCAATTCCTCCGGCCTGCCGTAGATTGGCTTTGGCGTGTTCGGAAGGGTCTCAAGCAGTTCTGCTGTCTCAAAGAGAACTTCAATGGCGCGGCGGTAGGACTTGATTGCATCAGTCTTCCAGTCCGCATCCGAAAGCCCCTCGCTTGATGCGACGATGTTGATGCGCACCAGGTCAGCTCCGTACTTCTGCACGAGGTCGGACATCGGGATGATGTTTCCCTTGCTCTTGCTCATTTTTTCGCCTTCGACGTTGACGTAGCCGTTGACACTGATTGCCTTTGGCCAGTGTTCCTTTCCGAATATTGCGGTGTGGTGGAACAGCATGAACGTAAGGTGGTTCTGCACCAGGTCGACTCCGGAGTTGCGCAGGTCAAGCGGGTAGTAGTAGAGGAACTCTTTTCTCATCTCCGCAATGGTCTTGTCCGAAAGAGTTGTGATGCTCTTGAGCTCCTTGGGGTCGCCTATTCCGAGGAATATGTAGTCGAACACCGCGTCAGGAAGCTGTTTCGCATCGACTTTCTTTTCGTTGATGGTGCGCGCAATCGTGTAGTAGGCCATGTAGATGACCGAATCCGAAAGCGTTTCCACTTTCCATTCGGGGTCCCACGGCAACGGCGTTCCCATCCCGCTCCTTCTTGCGCAGGCCTTGTTCTCCAGCCAGTCGACGCAGTTGAGGAACTGCTGGCGCACGTCTTCGGGAATCATGCGCATTCCGCCTATGCATTCCTTGACATCTGCTTTCCATTCCAGGTCTGAGAACTTTAGGAACCACTGGTTCTCCAGAATCTTGACGTGGCACTTGTTCATGCAGCGGCATACGACTTCTCCGGTGGTTTCCCAGAACGAGTCAAGCTTGTGCTCCGCACGCAGGTCCTTCACCAGTTGGTCCTTGCAGTCGTCTACTTTCATTCCCTCGTATTTTCCGGAAATGGCGAGCATCGTGCCTTCGTAGTGCTCCTTCTTGTAGATTTCGTGCTTTGCGTCATCGAGCTTTTTCTCGTCGTTCTGGCTCGTGATTTTGAACTTGTCGCAGGCATCCTTTGCAGGGAACTCGGAGTATCCGGGGACCCTGATTACTGCAACTGGCTTGAGTGAGTCAAGCGCGGACGCGGCAACGCCGTATTCCGTGACCATCTTGGGGTTTGCCTTGAGTTCGGCTTCGGTTGCCCAGTCCGCTGGCGCGTGTGCCGGCACGCTCATCACGATTCCTGTTGCGTGGTCGGTCTTGACAAAAGTGGCCGGGAGAATGACTACTTCGGTGCCGGTCACCGGGTTTCTGCACTTCTTGCCGAACAATTCCTTCGGCGAGAAACCTTCCTTGGGAATCTTGACGTCCTTCTTCTGGTCTGCAAGCTTTTTTGCAGCATCCGCAGAGAGTATCCACGTGTCGATTCCAACTCGGACGTTGTAGTAAGTAGTGTCCGGGTTGAGGAACATGCAAGTGACTCCGAAGATTGTTTCGGGCCGCAGTGTTGCTGGCGCGATTATGCGTCCATCCTCCAATGTGAACTTGATTACGTAGAACTCCTGCGTGCTTTCGCCCTCGCCTTTGTACCTGTCGTGGTCGCCTGTCGGAGACTGGTCGTGGGCGCACCACACTACTGGGTGAGTCCCCTGTACGACGTAGCCTTTGCGGCGAAGCAGGTTGAATTGCCATTCGATGAATCGCGAGTAGGTGGGAGTCATCTGGGTGGTGATGAACGAGCGGCGCCAGTCAATTGAAGCTCCTGCTTGTTTGAGGTGTTCGGTCCACTTCCCCATCCAGAAGCGCGCGACAAATTCGGGCCCTTTCATGAAGTCCTTAATCTGTTCGTCTGAAAGGCCGTATTTTTTGAAAGTGTCAATCTGGTTCTGGTCGCCCTTCTGCAATCTTTCAAGAGTGCCGAAGATGGGTTCGCCAGTTGCGTGGAATCCCTGCGGGAAAAGGACGTTGTAGCCCTTCAGCCTCTTGTAGCGGGCCTCGGAGTCGGTGCGCAAAAATGAATACGTGTGCCCCACGTGCGGCGCGCCGTTGACGTAAGGATAGGGGAACGTGATGAAGAACTTCTGCCTTTTCTCATCCGGGTTGGACTCGAAGAGCTTGGCCTTTGCCCACTCTGCCTGCCATTTGGAATCGATTGCGGCAAAGTCGATGAGCTTCTTCTCCTCGACCTGCGCCGCTGCAGCTCCGGCTGCCGCGTTTTCCTGTGCCTTCTGCTCGTTGTCCATTTCCATTCCTACCCACTCTGTTCCTTTGGTAAAAGCTTTATTGCCCCGTTCCCAAAAGCCAATTGGTGTTATTTGTTTTTGGCTATTTTGGGACGCGGCTCAACAAGACGCAAGCCCGCCGGTAATAAGTCCGACGTGACGACTAAGAGCAAAAAACTGCCTGCGCATTGTTCCCACCGAATACTGGATAGCAAGGCTACTGTGTTCAAAGCTTTAAAATTCCTTGGTTGGTTCTGCCTCCTGACTGGTGCGGCCTATTTGCTTTTGGGAAGCTCGCACGAGCTCAAATCCCTTGCAGCGGCTTCGTCTTCATTCCTGCTGGGCTTTTCGGGAAGAGTCACAGCTGTTGATTACTCGCTTTCCGACCCCGCAATTTACTTCGGAAACTCCGTCGCCAAGATTGCGGATTATTGTGGCGCAGGGATAGAAGTTGCAGTTCTTTTTGGAATAATCTTCGCATCGGAGGACCGCACCATCAAGCGCAGGGCAATTGGTTTTGCAGCGGGAACGCTTCTCATACTCGTTTTCAATGCAGTCCGGATTTACCTCGTGCTCTACTTCTTCTCGAGCTCCGCGCCGATGACGTCCGCAATCCTTCACGACGTATTATTTAGGGCAAGCTTAGTAGTTTTCTTGGCCACGTATTACGCGGTTTGGTATTACTGGGATGGACCGACGGACTGACGAGCAAGAGAGGCGGCATCGCGCTTTCATAGCCGCGCCCCTTCTTGGCACCCTGATTTTTCTGATAGCCATAGTCTATGCCGTGAACCTTTCCAAGGACGAGGCGAACGCGGTAAGCCAGATTGGCGATGACGCCTACCACAACCGGCTCGTGTCGATGCTTGAGATTTACCGAGCTGACCTGTTAGGCTTCTTTTCCGACGGACTGCGCCAGAACACCGAGGACTTCATCTCAAGCGCGGCCTGGGAAGGCATCAACACCGTTGATGAATTTACCGTGACTGATAGGCGCAACAAGTGCGAGGCAATAGCCAACACCGTGCGCGGCCAGCTCATCAGCTCTGGAGTCAGCAACCAGGACTTCCTCAATGGGTTTTCGGACCTGCTCAAGGCCCTGCGTAAGGAATACGTCTTCGAGGGCCTGAAGTTCTCGCCGGTGATGTTCGAGCCGTTCCAGATGTCAACAGGCGAGGGCGCCGTGACTTGGGACTTCACCTGCGACAAGGAGCCGGGCAACACGATTTGTGAGAGCCTCCTTTCCGGGTCGACGTTTGATTGCCAGAACTATGCGACCAACCTCGTCACGCCGTACCAGTGCTGCAAGCAAAAGCAGCTGTCCGGGGCAAGCTGTCCTGCAGGCCAGGTGCTGCGCGGCTGCGAGGACGGCGGGTTCTACCTTGCGGTTGACCTCGACAATGTGGATGTTTACAAGGCGATGCCAAGAATGCAGATTTCCGACGCGCTTGGAAACACCGTGCGCACCGCGGTGCTCGGCAAATATTCCTTCCAGGTCCCCATACGATACCCCATTTACCGCTACAACGACGCGTCGTTCCGCATATTCTCCATAACGCAGTATTTGACACGAAGCTATGCGGATGCATCGTCCGCACCAGAAACCGCGCCAAGTATCCCCGCAAACTTCGACCAATTGACCTATATCAATGCCAACCAGGATGCCTGCAGCTACCTGTTCTCGGACGAGCGTTTCAAGCAGTTCGACTTCGAGGCAGATCATCCTGGAGGGACGGTCAAGTGCTCCAACGGCCTTATGGACACAAGTGCCCTTGAGGCTGCGTATGTCGCTTCACTGACTTCCGGCGCGACAAGCCCAATTCGCGTCAATCCCGTGACAATAGTGCTTACCGACACCGACCCGCGCTTCCGCGTAGACCCTGACAAGCCCAACTCGTACTCGTCGTCGCACAAGAACAAGTTCCCCGTGTAGTCGTCCTATTCTCGGTGACCCTGCAAAGCCGCGTCAACTATGAAATCGCGTCAAGCGCAAGGTGCGAAAGGAATCCCAAAAGCCCGGCAGCCGCAGCTTCCGTGCCGCGCAGGAAAAATACCAGCACGCAAAAGACCGCAGCTGCAAAAAGCGAGTGCATCACTCCCCTGTGCTTTGGCTTGAGGATAAGGACGACAAAGCCGGACGTGATAGCAGCCAGCAACCCCCACGCAACGGATTCAATCGCCTTGGCGCCGGTTGCGTTGTACACGTAAACAAAAACTATTGCCGCAACGACTATCACAACCAGCTTGAACTGCCGCGTGTGGCGCTCGTCCGCATCGGGGATTATCGAGCCAAGCAGCGCAGCAGCAAGAAGCACCGCGGAGTTTGCGCCAAGCGCAGCCCCGTACAAGTAATAATTGACGCAAAGAAATGCCGCGACGCCTGCTGCAACGTGTGTCCAGAACCGTGCCATGAAAACCACTTTCCATCATCGTTGGGGTAGCTATTATCCAGAGGGTATTAATTAGGAACTCTCGTTATCAGTTCGTAGTTTCTTATGGCAACAAAGCCAAGCGGCCCGCAAAAGCAGGGCCAGAAGCAGGGGATTGGGCAGGCAAAGGAAAACGGCCAGCCTTGGCAGTATTTCCTGGAGTCCGCAAGGGAAGCGTATCTCTCCGTTGAGGACCAGTACTATTCTTTTCTGGACTATCTCGAGGACGAACGCAACATCCCGGTTTACGAAAAATTCGTCGAGCCGGTGGAGACGCGTTCGATACCCAGCTTTCCGGTCGCAATCGTTTCAGTAATCCTTGCATTTGTCATGCTGTCTGGCATTGCTTGGCTTGCGCTTGCGCCAAACACCGCAACAGTCACAATCAACCTGGTCTCGACTGGCGGCGAGCCCGTAAGCGAGGCAAACGTCACGCTTTTTGTCGACAACGCAGAGACCGGCGCAAGGATAGCAAGCAGGACGTCCGACTATGGCGGGGTCGCAGTTTTTGAGAAAGTGCCTCTTGGAGTGACACTGTTTGTCACCGTGGTCGCGCCCGACTACGCCGAGTATATGCAGCCGCTTGCGCCGCTTTCACGCGAATCCCCCTTTGCGCAAATCGAGCTCGAGTCACTCTCCTCCGGCGAGGCAAGCTTCAAGGTCCTTGTGCGCGACGGTTCCAACCTGCCCGTACTTGGGGCCACGGTCACCGCGCACACCGTGACCGGCGCGCTGCTTGATGATGGAGTCCAGCTTACGAACGCGTTCGGGACCGCGCAATTTTCGCTTTCAACGCGTGAGTTCCTCGCAATAGACGTGGAGAAGGACGGCTATGAAAACGTGTACGGCAGGATTGTCGACGCCTCCCGCTTCCTGACGGAGGCCGTGTCCCTTGTCAAGAAGACCAATACGTTCAAGGCGCGCTCCGTCAAGGTCATTGCGGTCGCTGCCAACTCAACCGGCGGCACTGTTGCCGCGGAGGTCTCGCTTTACTCCGTCGCGGGAAGCGAGCTTGGCAAAAAGCGCACGCAGGACGGCAGGGCGTCGTTTGACGTGCCGCAGGGGACGGAGTTTTACATCAGCGCAACCGCGACAAGCAACGACACCGCCGCGTACTTTGAGTACTTCTCGGACAGGCTCGTTGCGGAGGACGACCTCAACGAGTTCTCCCTGATTTTCATTTCCAAGGCGGAGGCCAATTCCACCAACGCAACCTGCGGCACGCTGCGCGTGAACCTGCAGAACGAGTCGCAAGCTCCGCTGTCAGGCGACGTCTACCTTTACTTGGAATCCACGAACGCCTATGTCGGCCACAAGCCCGTGCAGTCCGGCACGGTCTCATTTGACCTGTGCGCGAACACGACGATCTACGCCTCGGCGTACTCGCAAGGTTACTTTGCGGCAAACGCGCTCGGCTTGCGGCCGGGAGTGCCCGCGTTGATTACCCTCCGTGCGGTGACCGGCGCAAACAACGGCTCTGCAGTGGTGACTACCCTTGACGCCGATGCAAAGACCCCTGTCTCTGGCGCAATAGTGTCCATCCTCGGCTCGGACGGCCGTTTCCTTGCATACCCCAAGCAGACCACCAGCGCCGACGGCCGCGTCCGGTTTTTTGGCCTTGAGCTTGGCGCAAGCTACTACGCCTTTGCGGACAAGCCTTCCAAGAACGCAAAGAGCGCGCTCTTTTCCATACCCGAGGCCGCTGCGGCAGCAGTCACAATAGTGTTCGGCCACTCGCTTGCAAAAATTGACGTCGCGCCAGTTGACGTTCTTTCCGGCCAGTCAATCAATGCCGTTGCAACTGCAAAGGCAACCGGAATGCCATCGGTTTCCTGCCAGGTGCGCACCACGAACACCACTTTCTGCCAGCTGACAGTATATTCTGGGATCCCGGTCACGATTGATGTCACAAGCTCCGGGTACGAAAAGCTGGTCTCATCACCGTTCCTGCTTTCCGAGTCCGAAAGCGTGCGGTACGTCGCAAACATGCTCCCTTCCTCGTTGAAGGACCAGTTCAGCGTAAAGTACACCGGGCTTTTCAACTCGAAGGGCGTCAGCGTCTCCGCAGTGGAGCGGGGCGCGCAGTACGATGCCAAGTTCATAGTCAACATCCCCACGAACGCCTCCGGCTACAAGGCCGGCTTCATCCTCCGCATAGGCACAGCTGGGCTTGACAACCGCAGCGCAACAGACCCGCGTGAGCACTTCGTGATAATACCCAAGGATTATCCGCAGGTTCCGGTGAACCTGATGAGCTACTCCTACCGGCCGTCTTCCTCGTGCACCCTTGACATCCGCAACTCGTCGAACGCGCAGAACTACTATAAGTGGGCGTACTTCCTTCTGGACAACGCAAGCGGCGTGCGCGAGGTCCTTGCGCGCGTCCTGGTACGGGACAACGCGTACATAGACGAGAAGCTGAGCGTGTCAAGCGCAGCCTGGTATACCCCAACCGGCGTTGCGGAATCCTACCTGCACATCCCCGTTGATTCAGATTTCGGCTCGTCAAACCGCTCTGCAACGCGCGACTGGTGCTATGCGAAATCGGACGGCCGCAACTATTCGGTGAGCTCCGGGAAGTCCTACTGCGGCACGAGCGCGTGCATAAGCGTCGCGTTCTACGACTCCGACTCCAAGCCGGCATCGCAGTTCAAGGGCATCACCGGCCGGCCGTTCTATGCGCAAGTCGGCATCGAACTCCTCCGTGCGGTGGCCAACCCGCGCGTGGTCATATTCTCGGCATCGCAGAAGGCGCGGATATACGAGTACAATCTCTCAACCGACACGCAGAACCTCTCGGCAAACGCTGGCGGAAAGGTCGGCATCGACCTGAACCTTACGCAGTTCTACTCCAACGCATCCGTCCTGCTCAACATGACGTTTTCCGACAAGGCGGACTTCTCCGCGTTCTACGTCGACCTTTACGACGGCAACACGAAGCTTTCGCGAGCGTACGGCTACATAACGCAGGGCGGGTTCGGCAAGCTCCGCATCTATGCCGCGCCCGAGCGCATGTCGGTCGCCGGCTCGTATGACCTCAACGTGTCCCTCACAGACTATTATTCCAATTCCGCGGTCGAGGACGCTCTCATTTCGCTCAACGAGTCGTTAGGCACTACATTCTCCGGCCGCAAGTACTCCGTGCTCGGGGGATCGGTTTCCGACCCGACGCAGGGCATTTCGGGAAACTACCGGATTTCGGGAGTGCTCGCGTCGGAAAAGGGCTCGTTCGACATCGTCGCGACCCACCCCGACTACATTGACGCAAGAAAGCAGATTACCGTCGACGGCACCGACTTCCTCCAAATCGACACGTCCGACATCGAGGCGTGCGGCGAGGACAACCCGGTCGTGATATACAATGGCCACCTGCTGGACGCAAACATCTCCGTGACCGCATCCAAGCCAGGCTGCATAAACGTGACTGGGTTTTCGCAGGTCCGCAACGGCACCGGCGCATCGTGGACCGACAGCACCTCCCAGATAATCCGGTCCGGGCTGACTTACTTCCTTCCGCTTTCCTACCAAAGCCAGGGCCGCATTACCATAACTCCTGCGTCGTGGAGCAAGACCTGCACCGTGACCTTTTCCGCATCGGCGCGCGACGGCAGCCAGTCGACCCGCACGATAGTTTATTCGAACTGCGCCGAATCCGCATACAACGAGTTCCTCACCGTATCGCCTTCGCGCGTATCGCACACTTCAATCAACGGCAAGTGCAACCGCGCTGCAGTCGTGAACGTGTCAAACACGCTGACCGGCGCAGGCACCATCACCGTCCAGGCGCAGGCACCGGGGTTGGTGGTGGAAACCGGCGGCTCCAACCAGTCCCTTTCCTCGCCATTTGTATTTTCAGTCCCTCGGGGCGGAAAGGTTTCGCTCCGGTTACACCCGATGATGCAGAATTATTCGGCCTTGCTGGCTTTCAATTCGTCCGACGGCGCGCGCAGCGCAAACCTCACGATTCCCTTCGACAACTGCCCCGAGCCGACACGCGCCGCCGCGCCGGACATCCTTTCGTATTCCCCGAAGGACTACGCGAAAATCACCACTGATACTGTGTCCGCGCTTGTCACTGTTGATTCGACCGCGTACTGCCGCATCGGCCCAAGCAACGTGGCCGCAAAGCAGCTGCCCTACCTGCTTTCGCAAAAGTCCAGCTCGTCTACAAGCTACGACTACGGGATTGACCTGGCCTACAACAAGGGTTCAGGCACGCTTTTTGCATTCAGCACCGGCCGCAACACCGCCTACGTCGGCTGCTGCAACCCCTCAAGCAAGGGCGGCGAGTGCACCACTTCAAACGTTCCGATCAGCTTTGACTTCCAGTATGTAACCCCGACCGTCACGCCCTCCCCATCGCCAAGCCCGTTGCCGTCGCCGACTCCAGTGTGCCTTGAAAAGGACGCGGCCTGCACCGACTACTCGAGGTGCTGCAGCAAGGTTTGCAGCAGCGGGAAATGCCAGGGCGCTTGCAGCCCAGAAAAGCCGTCGGTTTCCGGCCAGGCATATGTCGGTTGCACTTCCTCAAAACCAGTATGCAACTCCTCCAATACCTGCGTTGAATGTACCAGTACCGATACTTCGTTCTGCGAATCCGGCGAGACCTGCGAGTCCGGAGTGTGCACGGCAACTGCCTGCACAAAGGAAGGCGGAAAACCCACTGCCACTTCAAAATGCTGCACCGACCTTGTAGTAGGTTCGGACGGCACGTGCGAGAAGGAAGTAGTCTGCAAGAAGGAAGGCGAGACGTACACGTCAACCGAACCCTGCTGCTCAGGCCTGATATCCAATTCAAATGGCAAGTGCACCAAGGCGACCACCTGCACGGACGACAAGAACTGCACGTCCGGAGAACGATGCGACAAGGAGTCGGGCGTATGCGTAAAACCGCCATATGCCGGAATCAACACCATAAAGTTCGACTTCAAGACCGAAAAGTTCACAAACAATGATGGTACCGAAGTATCCGGAGTGACCCTCAGCGTATCCTCAGTTGTTCCCGTAGCCGGATTCATACTTACCCTTGACAACGCGAAAACGGAGATTGTCAAATCCGCCTCGTTCCAGCTTACTTCGGGCGCCGCGCGAATCGGGGTCTTTTTCCTCAACGGCACTTCCGTCAAGGGCTCGATTGTGGTTCCGCCATCCAAGCAGGTGGATATACTTGTGACTTATCCTGACTTGCGGCCGGACTCCTTCAACGGCGACTCGTGGGGCACCAACGCGGGCTTCTCAAAGGATGCAAGCGGGAACCTGCACTTCTCGGCAGCAGACGCAAAGCTGAAGATAATGGGTACGTTTACCGGCGGCGTGTCGGAGATACCTTTTGACATAATTCCCAACGTCATCGACACCGACGCATACACCGCAGGCCTTGCGGTATTTGACAATACGCACAAGCAGTTCCTTCCTATGGACCCCTCGTCTTCCAAGAAATACGACGCTTATTACGAGAAGCCTTACGACGGCGAGTCCTATTCGATGTACATGTTCAATAACAACCTCATGCTGACGGAGTTTGAGGACAATGACGAATCCGGCAAGACGCAGACCGTGCGTTTCGGGTTCAGCGACTCGGAGGCGGCCAGCCAGAACCCCAAGGCGCCGCCGGGTTACCTAGTTTATTCAGGCTTCCAGGAAAAACCGTCCGGAATGCCGGTTGACAACAATACCCTTTACAAGAAGCTGCGCGTGATGCCTGTCTTCTCCACCACCACCGTGATGCGGTGGTTCGACGTCGACCGCGTCAACCTGATGACGCCAACAGGGTCCACCTCAAGCACCGCGGTGACGCACAAGTCAATGAAAGAAAAAATAAACAGCGCCCTGCAGGAACTCATCAACCTGAAGGTTGCCCTTGCAAGCAAGACGCTGTATACTCCGATAACGGGCGGCGTCAGTCCCGTGGCGGGCGAGACCGTCAATGTGCTCAAGGCCCTGCACCTAGGCAACGGCAACCTTTTTGGCGCAACAGACGACCCGGATACGCCCGAAGTCGAGTCTGCCGGAGGGCTCGATGACATATTCATCTCCGCAGTCGAGGCCTCGACGATGCGCATACTCTGGTTCCAATACGATGCCGAAGGCCTGCACTACGAGCCCGCCAAGGACATCACGGGCACTTATGAGTACCCTGTTGAGAAGGACCAGACTGTGATACCAAACACTGCATCCGCAGGGTCAGACCCGTCACCCAAGGAGCTTTCTGCGTTCCCGGGAAACAAGCGCAACACCGCGTACTTCTGCGATGCTTCCACTCCCGCAGATTCCTGTCCAAACGCCACGGTCATTTACACAAAAGAGGCCGTGCCAACCTATTTCAAGGCTGAGGGCGTTTCAAGCCTGTATGTGCTTACTGGCAGTTATTCCGGAGGCGCATCTTACACCAACCCCGCCTCTGGCAAGTCAGAATTGAACCCGCAAGCTGCGTGCCCGACAACGAGGATGGCCCGCAACGGCGAGTGCGTAGGCGGAAGCGCAACTGACGCCTGCTTCCTCACGCAGTCAGGAGAGATAGTCTACTTGTTTGACGCAAAGACGCGCGCCTACGGCTGGCTCGGAAGCCCGTCAGTCCCGTGTACTAAAAAATGCGAAAGGGCAACCCCTGCCAAGGACTACGATTGTTACTCGTGCTATAAC
>Ga0209340_1001841_pt1 | contig 13639 bp, 9 predicted proteins | sample EPASupsiteSAE323_FD_187266 | JGI IMG/M metagenome (GOLD analysis project Ga0209340, IMG submission 187266) | Bioremediated contaminated groundwater from EPA Superfund site, New Mexico - Sample SAE3-23 (SPAdes) (version 2) | ecosystem: Environmental > Aquatic > Deep subsurface > Groundwater >... | reverse complement strand
ACTCTCTCCCGTTCCCCTCCCGCATCCAGCCAGGATTGAAGAACAAAACTCGTCTCCATTTCCAGGGGAAAGGCATTTAACCACGGAAAAACAAAATCCGAAACGATCTCCCGTTCCCCTCCGGCATCCAGCCAAGACTTGATTACAAAACTTGTCTCTTTTATCAACGGAAATTCCTTTAACCATGGCGAAACGAATTTTGAAACTCTCTCCCGTTCCCCTCCCGCATCCAGCCAGGAGTGAAGTACAAAACTCGTCTCCTTTATCAACGGGAATTTCTCTAACCAGGGCGAAACATATTTTGAAACCGTCTCCCTTTTCCCTCCGGCATCAAGCCAGGACTTGATTACAAAACTCGTCTCCATTATCAACGGAAATTCCTCTAACCACTGCGAAACATATTCTGAAACCGTCTCCCGTTCCCCTCCTGCATCGAGCCAGGATTGAAGAACAAAACTCGTCTCTTTTATCAACGGAAAATTCTCTAACCAGGGCGAAACGTAATTGGAAACGGTCTCCTGTTCTCCCCCTGCATCCAGCCAGTATTTGATTACAAAATGGGTATCTATTTCCAGGGGAAATGCATTTAACCACGGAACAACATATTCCGAAACCGTCTCCGGTTCCCCTCCCGAATTAAGCCAGGACTTGATTACAAAACTTGTCTCCATTTCCAGGGGAAAGGCATTCAACCACGGAACAACATAATCCGAAACCTTCTCCCGTTCCCCTCCGGCATCGAGCCAGGAGCACAAGACAAAATTCGTCTCTGTTATCAAAGGAAATGTATTCAACCACTCCAATACCTTTGCTTCGACACAGACTCCGGGTGCCCATTCCCCGGAAACACCAGACGATTCGATCACCGAAGCGAGCACCCGCGACGATATATACCGGTACTCAAAAAAACCGGGATTGGCCTCCAACCAGATGTTGAGTAAACCTCGCCAGTCGTCTTTTAATTTTATACGGGTATCGTCTACATAATTTCCCCTGTTTTTCACGATATACCGCATCTTCAATGCCCACAAAAGACCGAAGGGTACACTGGTAAAAACGTCATTAAAAAAATCTCGTTTTAAAGTCAACAATGCGACAATCTCTTTTTCCTCCATCAACGGAGTAGTGACCAGGGATCTTTTCAAAGTTCCCCACGATTCGGGACGCATTCCAATCTCATTCGAAAACAATTTAAAAAACAATTCGCTTCGTTCTCTGGGATGATTGGGGGCTCCCTGTTCCAGGTCATGCACCCAATCGGAAACACGTTCGAACAACCGCACACAATTTTCCTGGCCGTTAAACCGCACGGCAAAACGAAATATTTTCTCGATCTCCCCTTTCAAATCGTCGACCATGGCACGAAGCCGCAAAATCAATATTTCTTCGGCAATGGTGTCGTGGATGACTCGAATGTATTCTACACCGTTTTCTTCATCCTTATCCACCCATCCATCTTTTCGCAATTGGCTGATTTGTTCCGGGAATGCTTCCTTCAACGGTTCGAGGGGTACACCGGTCGAAGATGATAATATAAAAAAGATATGGGAAAATTCGGGGTGTCTGTGAAACTCTTTTAAGTCGGGAATATCATAAGTATGAAGCAACTGCTTATTAATCCATTCACGAAAAGCACCTTCTGCCCTGAAATCCAATTCCTCTTCCCGGATGGTGTTCTTTTCGTTCATGTACCGCAGGAAAACGGCAAACGCTGGCCTTAAAAGGTAAAAGGATTCCTCCACTTTGAAAAGTCGATAGAGATTCCCCAGGATGTGCCGGACGACATGGCTTTTATAATCCGATTCGATTTTCTTATTTTTGATCGATATATCGCGAGAGAAAAAACCTTCGGCTTTTTCTAATTCGGAACTTTCGATATGGGTTTTCCGGCAGTTGCCCAGGATTTTCACCTTGGCACCGGGCACAACTCTTGTGAGCCCCCTGAAAAAACCGGGATCATCAAACTGAGTCGATTCCTCCATATAATCGAATAATAACAGGTATTTACTACCCGGATAGAATATTCTCTTTAATCCGGCGATATCCAGGTTGTGTTTCTCTGTGACCAGGAGAGGAATCCATCCTTTCTCCTGCGCCATGAAACCCAATTCGCGCATCAAACGGGTTTTACCGATTCCCCCTTCCCCATATAAAATATATCCGTCGTATTCACTGCTGTCCAGGAGTTCATGCAGGACAGCGGTTTCAGTGATGAGAGTTTTAGCTTCTGTTTTTTGTTTTAAATACTCATCCCTGCTGAAATAGGGCTGCTTATTCCCGGATAAATAATCCCTGTACCGTATCGGGCTATCTTTTGAGATAATCGCCTCTTTTAACCGTTCCACTCCGGGTGTCAAATCGTCTTCCACCCACTTATGATACGCCCACCGGTTTTTCTCCAGCATGGGCAGCAAATCATTCCAATCATAAATGCGAATGTTCTGGGAAAGCGCTTTTAAATGTTCGAGGCCGGGTTCTCCGGAAAGTTCATCGAATACGGAAGTGAGTTGTTCCCTGATTTTCTCCCGGTCATCGGCTGTATCGATATTGCAGGAGGTACAGAAAATATAATGGCAGAGTTTATCTTTGCGCCAGGGTTCATAATTTTTTCGTAGAGGAATATTCTCTTTGAGTTTCTCTTTTAATTTCCTGACTTCGTGAAGGGCATTTTTTAACTCTTCATTTTTCTTGCACTCCACGATCAATGTATAAATAGGGTCGAGGGATTCCCCATAGATATCGATCGCCCCATCCTGCCCCCGCGTTGGAAAAAGACTTAATTGCACCGACGGATAAAACTCTTTAAACCGGCTATCACCGCTTAATAAATCGAAACACAATTGCTGAAATGCATCACCATCGGAAAATGATTTATCCCAAGCGTTCTTGATTTCCAAAGGTATACATTTATCATAAAAGGAAGCGAATGTTTTCAGATTCACCTTTTCAAAAGCAGTTGTGTCGGTCATATTTAGATTTAATAACGAAATCCTCCTTTCAATTAACCTTTTACCCGTGTTAAATATAACACATCCCTAAAAAAAATACAATCAAAAATAGTTCAATCCAGCGATTCACATTTTAGAATATCGATGTGTTTTGTAGAAGCAGAGCTGCAAACCAATACTGTTGACTTAATGCCTCCGGCGGCCAAAAACCTTTTTGAAAAAAGGTTTCTGGACTTCCAAAAACTTTTGGTAGTGAAGAGATTTGTTCCTTAATTTTGGGGCTGCAAGCCCCTTCGCCTACCCAATGCGTCGATCTTTTCAATTACCAGGGAACCCACTAATTATCTTGCGAAAGAAAACACAGATCATATCTTCCAATTGCATAATTATAAGCGGAAATAGACGGACACAAACCTTCATAATTACAATTTTTACATGGTAAGACACGCTTCCGGGTTTTCCACCAGCTTTCACCTCGCTGCAATTCGCGAAAAACACAATCATAGACAGAATACTCCCCTATTTTCCCGATTTTCGATGAATGCAAATTGGAATAAACACTTCCATCAGCTTTAATCCATAACTTCCCGAAAAATACCCGGTTAAGCGTACTATTTACATAAATATCTCTATTCTGTGGTCTTTTATCCTTGAAATCACCACGAGTCACATAAAAAATATCTTTAAAAAATCCCGTATTGCTTCCATTATAAAAAGGTAAATACATGACACCGGGTATAGAAACAGAATCAGAGAGCCGCTCAAGGATTTCCCGTAAGAGGGCATATTCTTCATTGGATTGAATAATTGCAATGAGGTCGTATTGAATCCCTGCCTCATAAAGGTTAAGGAACGCGCGTTTCATTTTCTCTTCATCAAAAGGAAAGATTACCGGGATTCGAACAGTTAAGCGATCTTTTTTAAACAGGTTCAATCTACCGGGATGTTCAACAATATTCAGGTAATGAATATAAAAGAAAACAGGTGTGTCCGTTTTCTCAAGAAGCGGTTCGAGTTCATCCCAATACGGATAAGAAAGAATATCGCCGCCTGAAATATGAATCGCATCAAGATGGCTTCCCCTGGTTTCTTCGAGGATGGAAGCGATTTGTCGAGGTGAGAGAATCGATTCCCCTGCGGGTTTTGCAGTACAGCACGGAACCTGGAGGAAATACCGGTCGCAAGAAGGGCATGATTGTGAACACCGGTTATTAATAAAAATAATCAACTCATCGAGGTATGTCATCATCTTATCCCCGGGCGACGTGTTCGGATTCTTTTTAAGGATATTCATATCTCTTTGAATTTTAACATAAGGAATTACCTGGAAAGGTTTTACAGACGAAGCGGATTTCTCAATAACATCTCCCATAAAATTTATGCGTAACTGTTCGATGAATTTCACAGTTTCAACTTGAGTCGCCTGCTCCGGGGTTAATGAAATAACACGGTGGTTTTTGAAAGTGGAAAGTTTTCGGATAAGAGAAAGAATGGTTTTGTTTTCATCATTACAAGAGTATTCGAGGATATTCCCATTTAAAGGGTTGTAAAGGAGTGCTCCACTTTTTTTTATGGATATATGAACATAGCTATCGATATAAAGCCAATAAGGAATATGTTTCATGTTATGACTCGATATGAACTTCTTTTAGAATTTTATCATACATAGAGGGGTTTTTCTCAAAATAATCGATGGATTCGGCAAAACTTCGAGCGAAAAGCGACGGATTTTTAGAAAGGGGACACACAACTTTTTTTGCCGGATACTGTTGGGAATGGATAAGAAAAAAAAGACACTGTGTGCAGGTTGCCGCTAACGAACACCTGCTGCATTGTTCCCGGATGAGATCAAACCAGTGATTGTATTTTTGTGCAATGGATTCAAAATCAAGCGAAACCGTTTCGAGTGAAACATGACCGAGTACGAATTCCTGGCTGATGCGTTCACATGACAGAATGTCCCCTTTTGCAGTCACGAATAATTTCTGGCTGAACGGGATACAGGTACCGGTAGGATAAGGTCTGATTACTTTTTTAGGGACAGGAGCAAGCAGGTCTTTGTAATTCATAAAACAAAAATTCGTAGACTGAAATACAAACGTCGCGTGTTCCTGGATATTTCCCAACCGGATGAACATCTCTTCTTCGATTTTTGAATAATCATTGCTTTCAAGAAGACTTTCTTTCGGGTTTTTATATGTGTTCCTGAATTTGTCTTTGAATTCTTCTTTGATCCCGTAGGTATTCAGTGCAAGGATACGAGGGGTTTTATCGAACCGGTTCTTGAAAAAGTCGTAAATCTCCTGCACTGAATTACGGTTATGAAGAACTGAATTGAATTGAACATTCTCTTTAAAGAAACCGGGATACTTTTCCCGGAGAAGGAGAATATTATCTATGATATTTTGAAAAGAAGGCCGCCCGTTATGATAGACGCGGTAGGATTGGTTTATCTCGTTTCCATCGAGGCTGATGTAAACCGTAAAATTCTCCATTACTAAAAAATCCATATACTTATCGAGCAAAACAGCGTTGGTAGTAATTGAAAACCTGAAATGAGCGCGTTTCAAATCCATTTGTTTTGCATACTGAACAGTTTCTTCGATAAGAGAGAAATTCAAAAGCGGTTCGCCGCCGTAGAAAGAGAGGAAAACGGTTCGGTCGAGTGACTGGTTTAATGGTGAGTCGAGGAATTGTTTGAGATAGATAAGGAGGGTTTTAACGGAAGCAGGATCCAGGTTTTTATTAGAGCGTCCGGCAGCATTGGTATAAAACTTCCCATATCCGCAGTATTCGCAATTCAGGTTGCATGAATCGGTGACTTCGAGTGTAATCTGTTTAATATTGGAGATTGCATTTTCAATATCCCCGGCAGATAAAGAAGAAAAAGAAATCCAACCGGGGGCAACAGGTTTAAAGAACCCGTTTTGTTCCAGCAGGTCGAGTTTGGATTTATAATATAAAATATCGGGGAAAGAAACAGGGCCGTAATCGTCGATCATTATTTCTTTATCTCTGTCCAGCCGGGGAATCCATTTTTCGAGGTCTGTTCCTTCCTTTTTTAAACAGACGAGGAAATACATTACCGGATGACTGAGAAGGGTAATCTTTTCTAATTGATCGAACAGGTATTTATTTTTTCGCGGGGTTTCTATCGAGATAGTCGAAGACATACATTCGCATTTCATGAGAAAAGAATCCGGTTTATTTGAACTAACATCGCACGATTATTGTTTTACCTTTATTAAGCGGATATGGGTATCGTCATCTTTCTCGTAGGAGACAATGGCAAAAATACCTTTGTCGGTAAAGCTGATTTGCTTGACCCTGTGGTCAATTTCGAAATCATACATACCGATATCGAGGGTGGTTTCGCAAATGTATTTTCCATCAGGGGAATAAACCTGGAAAACAGGGTTTGATTTCCTTTGGCAGGGAGGAAATTTGAAGACAAGGATATTCCCGTCGGAATCCACATAGATATCACTGTAATAAGGCAAATAGTCCCCAAAAAACATCCTGTAGTCCGTTTTTTCTACTGCTTTTTGCGCCATCTTTTGTAATTCCGGGTTGACATGCTTCCGGTTCACAATTGAATCCAGAGTTTCTTTTTTTGCTTCTTCAACAAATTCCGAAGTGACAGGGATAGGGTTGATATTTAACGTAAAGGTTTTCAGAAGTTTTCCTTCGGGTGAAATAATTTTAACTATTTTAGAATTGGAAATACCGACCAGGAGATTTCCATCCGATGTAGAATTGATAGCAATATACCCGAAATAATCCACCGAATTCGATCTGACAGAGCTAACGTTATTCAGTCTGATGGAATTGGATTGTTTTGAAAACGATTCCACCTGGATTTCACGTTTTGTAACTGTATTGATTATAACGGCACGTTCGAGAGAAACGCTGAGGGAATTCCCATGCGGCCTAGAAGAAGAATAAACATTATAAGCAATGCAATTATTTCTTAAGCCAACCGCATATAAAGACATAGATGATGTTTTTATTACGTTTACAAAGTTCCCGGAAAGATCAAACAGGCTTATTCTTCTATTAAGACCAAAATCTGAAATGACAAGGTATTTATTGTCAATGATGGAATAACAAGTAGGAGCATTTATGTCACCCGGTCCCAACCCGGGTCTTCCGAATGTTTGAAGTAGTTTACCGTTGGAATCGAATTTAAATATATTATTTGAGCTTGCATTGGAAACAAAAATTTCTCCATCTTTAGAAACAACGATATTTTTATCAAGATCATAAAATATTAAACCCCAATCAACCCCTGCTCCAAAATTAGAGGTGTTTTGAAGTTTAATTGTCCCTCTTTTATACAGATCAATTAGACGGCCATTTAGATTGGAATAAGCTATAGTAACCAGTATAAAAAAAATAAGAAATCTCGGTTTCATTCTTCCTTAGAAACTATTTCATCTAAATTTCAAAAGAACTCAGGGGAAGATTTAACACTGTGAATCGACTTTATCCGACCAAAGACCACTTTTATCATTAGCGTTATCATTGTCTGCCGTACTCGAACCGCCGCAATTGATATAAGCACATGTACATACACATACCGAAAGTAACCCTGCTTTAACATCCTGCTGACTTTTTCTACCTAATTGAAACACATCAAATTTTTCTTTCATGTTATCCTCCATCAATATGACTAAATATAGTAGCATAGAAAACCCAGGCTGTCAATTTTAGGATGAAAATTCCCCTATTTTTAAAGAGCTTCCCGATTATTAACAAAAGAAATCAATCTTATTTGTTGACAAATTTTCTTATCATATCATAATCGATTTTTGTGACAGTAGTAATATTATCATCACTCATTACCCTTTCATCCGCCATTTTTACATTGAAAATTCCTTCTACTTTAAACGGAAGATTAAACGAAGAACGTTTATGAAGCTGGATAATATCTGTACCCGGGACTCTCGGCATATCACTGTAACCCCTTACCACAGACGAAACAGGTAAAAGACATTCATCGACATAAGCAGTATAACGCTCCGAATCGATCAAATAACGCTTGAGTTGTTCCGCTTCTTCTTCAAGAAACCGTTCCATGATATAGTGCTCAGGAAAAAAACGATCTTTAGGAGGCAACTCGCAATAATTGGCAATAACTTTATCAAAAGGCACTTGAGGCTTTGGCCGGTTGACGACAAACCATGTTATCTTCAGGTTGTCATACGAAGCACCACTGTATGAGAAATTATTAACCTGGGTATATACCTGGAACAATCGAACGTCGGGTGATGCCCCCATCCGTGATATATTCAATCCGTTCCCATTGGATTGGGGAATAAAAACCATCCCGCATTGGGGGCAGTATTTGGAATCAGCATACAATTGCGCACCACATGTTTTACAGAAAAGGGAACTGCCCTCCTCAGATACCATTGGTTACCTCCTATCATATTAACCAAATCTTCATTAAACTAGCAAATCGTAATCTACCAGGAATCTCACTAAAAGTCAAGAACAATCAACCGTTTTTTAACTGGAAAAATACCCTTTCTTATGAATTTACCCTCAAAAAAAACCGAAACTCACACAGAAACAGTTCTCTTTTTCAAATAACCGTTATACAATGCCAGTAAAAGAGCACTGATAATAACAAAAGTGATTCCGACCATTGTTTCTTGTAGTCCTTTGACCTGGGCTGTACTATCTATCGTGTGGAGTTTCCCTGCTAATCCTGTTTGGGAATAAACGCTTACCCGGTATGTCCAGAAAGCTCCAACAAGCGCAATACCGGAAGACTGACCGAGAGCCCTCGTAATGGAAACAAGACTGGAAACCAAACCGAGATGCTCCCGGGGTGCGGCCCCCATAATCGAACTATTATTGGGAGATTGAAATATCCCGATCCCTAACCCGATGGGGATAAATTTCAGAATATATTCAAACGTCGTTGTTTCCTGGCTCAAGGTAGTTAGTACTGCATACCCGGAAGCCATAATGATTAATCCGAGTATAATTATCCGCTGCGGCCCAAATTTGTCGGACATTGCCCCTGAAAACGGACTGACAATCCCTGCGGCTATCGGAACAGTAGACAACATCAAACCCACCTGGTGCGGTGCTCGCAAAAGCACATTCTCAAGAAAAAACGGCATCAATAACACTACACCGGAAGTCCCTATAAACGTGATAAACCCTGTCATCAAATTAATACTAAAAGTGATATTGCGAAAGAGTTTCAAGTCGATCATGGGGAACTGAACTTTCGATTCGACATAGAAAAAAGCAATTGTAAACAGTATCCATACAAAGATTAAAGCAAGAAAAACAGGACTTTTCAACCCATATACCGGATCCTGTAAAAGGGTAAGGGCCAGTAGAAATGAAAGGACACCGATAAAAAGCGTTATAGCGCCGAGAAAATCGAACCGCTGTCCTTTGTTTGTTTTCATATTGGGAACATATTTAAGAACCATCCATATCCCGATTAAACCGATGGGGACATTTACAAAAAATATCCAATGCCAGGAAAATGCATCAATTAGAAGTCCTCCAAGGGTAGGACCGGTAATGATCCCGATGGAAACAAAGGACCCGGCAGCGCCGTAGGCTTTCCCGCGTTCATTGGGAGGAAAGGCTTCGGTTATGAGAGCAATACCTAAAGCAGCCATCATTGCCGCCCCAATCGCCTGCAAGACTCGAAAACCAATCAGCATATAAACGGAATTCGATAATCCACAAAGCGCCGAACTGAGAGTAAAGACTACCATACCTGACGCATAAACAGGTTTGCGGCCGATTATGTCCCCTAATCGCCCCATACTCAAAATAAGAGTCGCCATCGTTAATATATATGCCAGGGCTATCCATTGAACAATGGCAAACTTCGCATTGAAATCTTTTACAAACGTCGGAAGCGCAATGTTTACAATACTGCCGTCTATGGTGGAAAGAAAAATCCCCATTCCTACGGCTGTCATCACAACCCATTTTCGACTGTAATCGGGTGTACCTGGCTCTTTCATTACTTCATTCTGTGTCGATAAAGTCATTCAGCTCCTTTTCAGCAGGGTAAATTCGGAATTTTTTACTATTACTAATTACTATTTATAGATAGGGTCTAAAAAATTTTCTCACTTTGGCAGAAATCTGGCTGTTACTCATCCGGTCTGCCGGTTCAACTGTCAGGTGAGGGGCAAAATCTTTGCATTTAAGGATTTCTTTCTCAAGTTCGATTTTTGCTTCACCCGGGCCGAATATAAGTAATTTTTCAGCACTCTTTACATTCTTTATAATTTCCTGGTAATAACGATGGAGTATTTGTTTACGTTTCTCCTGGGTTTTACCTTCTAAAGCGGCATCAAGAAGGTGAGAGGAAGGAGACTGGCGTATTGCCGCTTCCCCTCGATGATTCTCGATATGGGATTCGATCACCGAAAAAAGCTCTTCTTTTTGTGAAACCGAAATAATGTTCGACTTAACATGGTCTAACCATATTCCGACGTACTTTTTCATAATTCCCTCCGATTATCGTTTGATTTCCAGATAGATGTCAACCATCCCGGAACGTGTTCAGGTATTTTGAATACCTCCTTGTAAATGCTCAAATCATCTTTATATTTCAACAGGAGCTCAATTGAAATCCTCCTGTGACACAACTGATTTTTTTTCATACGAATATATTAACAGAAAAAAAAAAGAAAGCAAGATTTTTTTTTTTTACAATTAAAAACCTTGAAAGCTCTTTCTCTACGATACAATTTCTATGTTGCACAGGTTATTCCTTCCCAGGATGATTTCCAGGTTCGATAACGGAGGACAGAGCAGGTTGAACACACATTTCTTGCACGGCATCACATTATTTCGCGTCCTGCGCCAACTCTTCCCCTGTATCATCTCCCTGTAAATCACATCATAAAGAGAATCACTCCCTAAAATACCAGTAGAAGACCTATTAACATTGGCATAAATACGCCCGTCATTCCGTATAATCAACCGGCCAAAATCCCGGGGATTCATCTTCTGCCTCGCATATATATCGGTCAATGAAGGCTTCGCACCTGTGATTTCTTCCCGGGCAATCGCCAAATCTTTCTCAAACAATTCACGGTTACTCCCATCGAAATACGGTTGAAACAAGGGCTCCGGGATAGAATACATCGCAGCAATCGATTCGGCTGCATTAAACTCTTCTTCACTCTTCACAATAAAGATAACCGTTGTTTTAAATCCTTCACCAAGCACTCTTTTTAATACGGGAGCGAGTAATTCCTTCTGAACAGGAAACGAAACCAGGAGCTTTAAAAAATACCGGTCAGATTTGTAACGGCTTATAGTTTCCAACTCAGGAAAATGAAGATGAGCATTCAAATAATGAAGATAAAAGTAAGTGGGAGCAGAAAACTTATGAAGCATTCCGAGCAATTCAGCCAATCGTGAATAAGAAAAAATATCTCCGCCAAGTATATTCAAATTCATGATATTGCAATTCTTCATCTCTGCAAAGAAACCACGCAGCTTTTCGATATCAATTTCTTGTCCCCTGTTTTGACTGGCCGTGCAGCAATTTGTCTGGCGAAACGCTTGACTGCACATCGGACAATCCATTTTGCATTCGGCATTGAGAAAAAGCGTTAAACCTGTGAGATTCAATTTCAACGACTCCCCTACCGAACGATGACCCCGTTTTAAGTATTTTACATCCTTATCGATTTTGACTACAGGCATCACCTGGATGGGTCTCTGCTTTGAAAAACGGGTTTCGATGAGATCACCCATAAAATTTTCAGAAATACCTGTCACAAACCCGGAAATATCGGGATCCGAAAGCTCTTCTTCCGATAAAGGAATAACCATTAAATTCCCGGGAGAAAGAAGCCGTTTTACCAGCTTCGTAATTTTCGGGGCATTAAAAAATTCGAGCGTTTGACCGGTTAATGAATTGTACAATAGTATCCAGTTTCTTTTTACCGTTATATGAACATACGTGTCAATAGTGAACCAATACGGCAGGTTTCCGGGATTATTCAACAACAACCTCCTTCATTATTTTCATATACATGTCGCGATTTTGTTCCAGGTAATCGATATGCGCTGCAAGATGACCGGAAAACTGGCTGTAATTCATGAATCCTTTACACACCGGGTTATTATTAAAATTTTCCAGGTTAAATACACATTGCACACATGTCTTATGATTATAACACCGATTGCATTGTTTGCGCAATTTATCGATACTATTATTGTATTTTTCTGCGGCTTCCTCTTCATCCAGTTCGATGCCATCCGGCGAAACATTCCCGAAATAAAACTGTTGTCCGATTCGTTCACATGGCAGGATTTTTCCGTTCACAGTTACGAAAACCTTTTTTGAAAACGGGACACATGTCCCTGTTGGAATCCGTTTCGGCGCAACACCGGGTACAAGTAATTCCCTGTAATCGGAAAAGGCAAATTCATTTAATTGATGCAATAAGATTGATACTCCCTGGAGCGTGGGCAACTTGATAAACATATCCTTCTCAATCATCGAATAATCTTCGCTGTCATGAAGACTATCGCTAACATTGGAGTATGTTTCCCAGAATTCCTGTTTGCGGGATTCCTTAATACCGCTTGTATTCAAACTATTAATTGAAGGTATCTTATTAAATCGCTCTTTAAAAAAATGGTATACACCTTCAACGGAATTCTTATTTTGAAGAACAGCATTGAAATTGACATGATCCTTGAAATACCCGGGGTATGTATCTTTCAAATCTTCAATGTTCCGGATGATTTTCGAGTAAACCGGGTTACCGTTTAAATCAACACGATAGACATTGTTTTCCTCATCACCATCCAGGCTGATAAGGAGCTTCACATTGTTCTCTGCCAGGTAATCGATGAGTTTGTTCAGCAGCATCCCGTTGGTGGTCATCGAAAATGTGAAATGATTGTGAACGAATTTCTTTTGCTTCAGGTATTCGATAATTTCCTTGATAAAAGGAAAATTCAGGAGCGGTTCTCCTCCATAAAAACTGATATAAATATTTCGCCTGTGAGAAATGTTCCAGGGAGAATTCCATATTTCGGCGAAATAATCCAGTAAATTTTTTGCAGACCGGATATCCAGGTTTTTGTTTTCCCTCCGGTCATAATCTTCGTAAAAATCACCGTAACCGCAGTATTTACATTTGAGATTACAGCGATCAGTAACTTCAAACGTGATCTGTTTGACATTGGCGAGTGAATACCGGATTGTCTCGGCAGACAATGTCGAATCGAATTCATCTTCCTGGTCGATCTCTCCCATATACCCACTTGCCTTCAACAAAAGATATTTCCTGTAAAAATGCATTACCAGGCTCCTGGAAAAATTCCCATAAGGCGGGAGTTCCACAGGATCGTTTTTAATTCCTTCCATCCACGCTTCAACATTTGACCCCGTATTCACCTGCGAAAGAATATGAAATAGTACAGGATGCAATAAATGAAACCTCTTTAATACCCGGTCATACAGGTAATGATTTCCATCTTTTGTCTTAATTAATATACACGCTTTTGTTGTTTTCACACTAATCCTCCTTATTTTAATAAATTGAAATTTTATTATATAATATACGAAAAAAAAAAGCAAAAAGGACAGGGATGTAAAAAAACATTCCCTGCCCTTTCCTCAGAAATGAAAAAAAGGTCATCCGTTCCGGCTTATCGGGAAGACAAACCATTTT
>Ga0209340_1001840_pt1 | contig 13646 bp, 15 predicted proteins | sample EPASupsiteSAE323_FD_187266 | JGI IMG/M metagenome (GOLD analysis project Ga0209340, IMG submission 187266) | Bioremediated contaminated groundwater from EPA Superfund site, New Mexico - Sample SAE3-23 (SPAdes) (version 2) | ecosystem: Environmental > Aquatic > Deep subsurface > Groundwater >... | reverse complement strand
TATGTCCATGAGGTCCTTTGGCTGGTAGTGGAAGAAAACGAACCTGCCCTGGCGCTCGAACTCCTCGAAGTTCCAGCCGAAAAGCGAGGCAGTCTGGTAGATTTCCTCGCGCGGCTCGGAGAAGCTGAGGAAAAGGGCGTTCTCGCCGCACTCGGTTAGCCCGTTGTAGAGGAACTGGAGGCAGAAAGTCGTCTTGCCCGTGCCGGAGTCTCCGCCGACAAGCGTGACGCTTTTTCGTATCAGGCCGCCGCCAGTCATCTGGTCAAGCCCGGGCACGCCGGTGCTTGTGCGCACGACGCCGCACGTGTTCTGAAGCTGCGGTTCCATAGGAGAAAATAGGCTATTGGCATTGATAAACGTGTCGAGAACCCGTTTGCGCGTCAGGCCGAGAATATCTCGTCCATGTCGCCGAAGCGCTCAAGAAGCACTCCAAGTCCCAGCACCCCGCCCAGGCGGACAAGGAAGGAAAGGCCGCGGTTTCCAAGCGCGTCGAAAAACGAGCGGATGTGCCGGTGTAGCCCGAGCTTGGCGCCGTAGGCCTTGCGCCATCGCTGCTCGTAGCACATCGGCCTTTTGCGCAAGACCCGGGACGCTATCTCGTCGGAGGCAATCTTTGCGCACCTGCTTGCAAAGACTATGCCGCCGCCGGTGCTTGCCTTGGCCTGACCGGCTGCGTCGCCAACAAGAAGCACGTTTCCCAACTGCGTCTTTCTGCGCGGGCGCAGGGGAATCATCGCGTAGAACTCTCGGCGGACCTTGGCGCGCGGGCCTAAAAGCGCGCGCACCTTGGGCTCTGCAAGGAAGGCCGCCTTGGAGTACATCAGCGCGCGGCGGTTTGTAGTGCCTAACCCGATGCGCACGACCTTGCTTGAGCAGGGAACAGTCCAGCCGAAGAACCCCGAAAGCTTCTCGGAGTCGAGGAAGACCTGCACCCGGTCAGATGCAAGGACTGCGGCGCCGCCATATTCCGCCTCGTAGCAGAACGCATAGTCGCACTCGCCGAACGCCGGAAAGCACGCCTCGCGGGCAACGGCGGAGTTTGCGCCGTCGGCGCCCACAAGGACCTTGCAGAGCAAAAGCAGGGGCTTTTTGCCCCGCGCCTTTTTGCAGCTGACAACAAAGCCGCCGTCCCGCTCAACGAACGACTCGAAGCGCGTGTTGAAAAGAAATTTCGCCCCGGCCTTCTGCGCGCGCTTTGCGCACCTTTCGTCGAACTTGAAGCGGTCAAGGACTATGGCTTGCACCTTGGAAGTGCGAACATTAAGGCGCGAGCCTGCCGCATAGATGTCGGCGCCGTGGATTTCGTTCAGGCAAGACTGGGAATAGTCCGCGCCAATGGAGTCGAGGCCCTTCTTGGACACTATCGCCGTGCAGCGGCCGTACTTGCCGGGCAGCGGGTGCTCCTCGACCACCGCAACGGACAGGCCGCGCTGTGCGCAGTAAAACGCGGTGGCGCTTCCTGACACCGAGCCGCCGACAACAACCACATCAAATTTTTGCATCCCAAACAGCCTTGGGGCGGCGCGCTGACTGGCGCACCGCCTGCAATTTATTTATGTGAATCCAACTGTTTTATAGCGGTTGCGCGTTCAACTGAGTATAGTGAGTGTGACGATTATGGACTTCCAACCTTTGCAGGCAATAGTCGGCGGCGTGCTGTTTCTCGCAAGCGGCTACGTGGTCTCCCTTGCGGCGTTCCCAAAAAACGAGCTTGACGCAATCGAGCGCGTGGTGCTTTCGCTTTTCTTCTCGATATCCATACCTGCGGTGCTGCTCCTTGTCGCAAACCTGCTTTTGGGCATAAGGCTGGACGCGATTGCGGTGTACGCGGCATACATAATCATTACCGCTGCAGCCCTGTTTTACAGCCACAAGAAGAAGCGCCACGTCCACGCACAGGCCTGAGCGGCAAAAGCTAAATGTAGAGCAGCCTCAGCCGCAACAGCCCGAGTACCATACGCAACAAATCCAGCGGACGCGCCTTCCCGCCCCGCCGGTAAGCCCACACGACGGGGCACTCCACAACCTCTAGACCCAGCGTTCTTGCCGCTACAAGCATCTCAACATCCCACTCGTAGCCGCTTGAGGAGAACGGGAACTTGGAAAGCTTCCGCACCGCCTTTGAAGAATATAGCTTGTATCCGCACTGCGTGTCGGAATAGGGGAGCCCGAAAAGGATGCGCACAAAGGAATTGAAAAGAAAGCTCAGCCCGCGGCGGTAAAGCGGGATTTCTCCAATTGCCCGGGACCCCGCAATCCTGCGCGAGGCCATGACTATGTCTGCCGATGCGAGCTTTTTTTGCATCCGCGAAATCTCGGACATCTCAAGGCTTGAATCGGCATCGAACGAAAGCACGTCACCGCGCGAATTGCGGAATCCCTCGACGATGGCCGCGCCTTTCCCAATGCGGCGGGAAAACGACAGCACCCTAAGGGGGGGCGAAAACATACTCGCTGACGCCCTGCAAACGGCACCCGTGGAGTCGTTTCCGTCGCTGACAATAAGAACGCCAACACGCGACCGTTGTTTGGCCCACTTGGCAAGCCCGGACAGGGTCGGCGCTATCCGATTCTCTTCGTTGTATGCAGGAATGACTATGGTAAGCAACCCAAACTCCCCTTTGCCGCGGGCGCAAAGCCACCGCAGGTCGTATATACCTTATCGTCCATCACAATAACAACTGTTCGAAATCGCCGATGCTGTTTTCCTGAAAAAGGATGTAAGGGTATAGTAAATGTCTTCTTCTATTTTTGGCGGCTACGACGTGCGAGGCATATTCCCGACCGAGCTTGACGAGCGCGCCGCACTCAAGATCGGCGCGGCGTTCGGAGCGCTCCTGGTGCACAGGGGAATGACCACCTGCATAGTGGGCCGCGACAACCGCGAAAGCTCCGAGGCGCTTTCAAAGGCCCTGATTGAGGGCCTAACAGCGTACGCGGGCATAAACGTAATAGACCTCGGGCTTGCTCCGACAAGCACGCTGTGCTTTGCGCTTTCAAACAACATGCAGATGGCGGGCGCGTCGGTCACCGCATCGCACAACCCCATCCAGTACAACGGAGTGAAGTTCTACGGAAGAAAGGCGCTCCCGCTCTTTTCGGACGACCTTGCGAAGGTAAGGAAGGCGTACGAGTCCGAAGAGGACCTGGTAAAGGCTAACGCGCCCGGGAAAATCACGCGCATTTCATATACGGACAGGCACGCGGAGTTCGTCGCGTCAAGGCACAGGCTTTCGCGCAAGTTCAAGGTGGTTGTCGACTGCGGCAACTCGGTGTGCGGAATGGTCGCGCTCAAGATGTTCAAGCTTTTGGGCTGCGAGACCGTGGAGCTTTTCTGCGAGCCTGACGGCCGCTATCCAAACCACCTGCCCGACCCGCACAAGCGCGACAACTACGGCGCGCTCACCGCAAAGGTCATTGAGACCAAGGCGGACTTCGGAGTAATGTTTGACGGCGATGGCGACCGCGCCGGGTTTGTGGACGAGCAGGGAAAGATAGTCGACGGCGACTATGCGCACATACTTCTCATACGCGACCTTCTTGCCCGCAAGCCGGGCGCAACCGCAATACTTGACCTGCGGCTTTCGCTTGCGGTTTTCGAGGACGCCGCTGCGCGCGGGGCCAAGGTAATCATGAGCAAGGCGGGCAGGATGGCAATCCACGAGGAGATGGACAAGATTACTGCGGACTACGGCGGCGAAGTCACGGGCCACATCTCTTTTGCGGACAACGCGGGAAACGACGACGCGTTCTACTCAACTGCGCGGATTGCGCAGATACTTTCGCAGTCGCAGGACCCGTTCTCAAAAATAGTCTCGGGCCTGCCGCACTACCACTCGCTTCCTGAAATGCGCATCGCGTGCCCCAACGAAAAGAAATTCGCGATCGTGGAGGAAGTGAAGAAGGAGATGTGGAAGAACTACAAGGTCAACGCAATTGACGGCGTGCGCGTTGACTTCGACGACTCGTGGGGGCTCCTTCGCGTCTCAAACACCGAGCCGCAGATTACTTTGCGCTTTGAGGGAAAGACGCGGCCGGCGCTTGAAAAAGTCTACGGCATATTCACAGCCGAGCTTGCAAAGCACGACATCAAGCTCCCAAAAATCTGATTCGGCCTTCCGGGCCGGTACTCTCCTTTTCAGAGCCTGCGCACGTTGCGCTTCAGCCAATCCTCAGCTTCGGCATACCGCTCGAACTTTCGCTCGTCCGAAAGGAACGCGTTCGAGTGCACGATTACTCGCATGCTCTTTCCCCGTTCGTAAAGAGGCTTGTAGGTCGAGTGCAGGAACTCGTGGAAGCACAAATACTCAAGAATGAAGCGCGGGACCTTCTCGGAATCGAAGATGCGGCTCACAAGAACTGCGTCGAAAGCCCGGTCGTAGAACGCAAGTGTGCGCCTGCCGCCCTTGTCGTTCCAATAAACGGAAGGCATCTTGTCAAGCTTGAGCACGTTGCGGTACTTTTCCATCACAGATGCTCCGATTTCGGATAGGTTGTAAACAGACCCCTGAGAATTGTCGCGCCTTTTTCTTGCGCGAATCTGCCTCATCGAGTCGGAGAGCTTGAACAATGCGCCTTTCTTTGAGAACTCGCGGAACGCGCGCACGTAGGCGTTGTCGTCGACTTTCCTGCGAAAAAGCCGGCCGCACATGTCAAGCGCAAGGCCCGTGAGCGCCTCGCGGGTTGAAAGCCGGAACGCGTCGCTGACCTCGGCATCGACTTGCATCTGCAGCCTGTTCACCGTCGCCTTGTGCCGTACTGAGGAGAACGGCTTGAAGCGCGCGTTCACGGAGTAGCCTGAGATTCCCAACAGCGAGAGAGCGGAATAGAACGCGGCCTCCAGGTCGGAGTCGTCAAATGAGTCAGCAACAGTATCGTCCATCAGCAACCGAACAGATACTTTTCAATCTGCGAGTTTTTTTGCCTATGCAAAAAAATACGAAGCATTATATACGGCGCGCAGGTGATATGATTAAATCCCAAGAAAAGGAGGCGTAAAAAATGGCAGCAAAGAAGAAGGCTAAGGCAAAGAAGAAATAAGTAAAAAAAAATCCAGTGCCTTGATTTTTGGGGGAGAGCATTCTCCCCGCTCATTTATTTTGCGCAAAAAAAACAGAAATTCCGCCCGAAAAAAGAAAAACCGCGGGAAAAAACTTATTTTTGCAGGAAAACATTTTCTGGAAAATTCTGGTATAGTTATTTATATGATGCCGCAGTGCCAGTATTAACTTTTTCAAGAAAAGGAGTGAATACACACATGGCAGCAAAGAAGAAGGCTAAGGCAAAGGCCAAGAAGAAATAAAACCGTTTTAAGAGTGGGAGGAAACCCAGCGTTTCCTCAACTTTTTCTTTCATTCTTTCCTTTCTTTTTCCTTTCCAGGATTTGCACCTCTTGCCTGAGCCTGCGGGCTATTTATCCTTCGGCGTGGAGAATAATCCTGTGATGAGACTGAGGTATTTCCTAGCCGCGTGGCCTTCGGGATTCTGTTGCGATGAGGAGAAGAGAGTCATCTGATTTGAATATTCAGCCGCTTCCTGCGGACTGGACAGCATACACCGAAACCTTCGGATGCAGCGTGCGCCACGAATCCGGCCGCATCCCGGCTTTCGCGCACAGGTGCGAGAGGAATTCCTCCTTCTGGGGGAGCTGCTCCCACACCTGCGGTAGGAAAGTGGAGCCCGCGCCGTTTGAGAATTTCAACAACACGCCGTGCTCGTGCGGCTTGAGCTGGGATAGCAGGTCCTGTGCGCCGGAATATTCAAGAGGGCAAATCGGGGAAAGCACCGAAACTTCGATTGCGACTTTCCCAAACTCGTTTTTTGAAAGCGGCATAAAGCGCGTGTCAGAGAATGCCGCGTTGAGCGCGTTGTCATAAACGGTGTGGAGAAGCGGCGCGTCTGCAAATATCGAGCCGATGCAGCCCCGAAGCTCGCCGTTTGTCGTCAACGTGACGAACGCGCCGCGCTTCTGCAAAAGGGCGCCCGCATTTTTTCCTGCGGACTTTTCCAAATCCTTCCTTGAAAGGTTGGGCTGTCCGGAAAGCCGACGGGCTATCGCTTGCCGTGCGATGCGCAAAAGAAGCTGCATCTGCGTCCTGGAATATTTTCCGTCACTTGTAGAACGCGAAAGCGCCATAGCCTACCACCCTTGAATCGTCGCCGCTTGCCTCTGCCGAGGTCGAATAGCCAAGCTGGACGCACTTCCAGCCCAGCTTGCGCGCAAGATGCATCGAAATGATTATGCCGGTTTTTCCGCACGCGTCGATTTCCTTTGCGTGCGAAACGTCAAGGCTTGAGATTATCTTGCACGAACGCGAATCTGCTGCCCTTGCTTTTGCAAGAGGGAAAAAGTGCGAAAGGTCGCTGCTGACCACCAGAAGGTTCTCCGGTTTTTTAAGTGCCGCTGCAAGATAGTCCGCTGCGGACTCTTCGTCGGTCTCGCTGGTGAGTGCAGGATAAACCGCGAAATCTTTTTTCATCACTGCCTGAAGGAAAGGAAGCTGGACTTCAAGGCAGTGCTCCGGAGCGTGCGCCTCGCACGCGTCAATCAGCAGGTCGGACACTCCGCAGATTTTTTCAATCGGCTCGGAATCAACGGCCCCAAGCGGAGTCTGCCACTTTTCTGTGCCGCAGGTTGCAAGGCCGAAAAAGAGCGCGTTGTGCGAAGGCCCCAGCAGGATTATGTTTTTTGGCTGTGATGCAAGCTGCGACAGAACTGAGTACGCCTTGGCTGCAGTTGCACCCGAATAGACGTAACCTGCGTGGGGGACGATTAGCGCGCGAAGTTTGCCTGGAATTTTCTCCGCGTTCGCAGGGGAAAGAAAAGAAGATACCGCAGACTCAAGGGCCTTTGCTGAAGCAGGGTAGAAACTGCCTGCATGCGCGGGCTTGCGGGCGGACTTGTCTTCGATGTTCTTTGCCATTTATTTTGCACCGAGTTTCTTCAGCTGGCTCTTGCTCCAGACTCCGGGAATTTTCTTGCCGCAGGTTGCGCACTTGCCGTCCTTGCCAAGCGCCTTTACTTCGACGGAGTAGCCGTGCCGAGAAATCAGGAGCGTCTTGCACTTGGGGCAGAACGTACTCTCGTAATCGCGGCCTTTTGACGGAAGGTTGCCTGCATAGACAAACGAAAGCCCTTCGTCCAGCCCGATATTTCTTGCATCAACAAGCGACTGCATCGGAGTGGGCATCACGTCCATCATCCTGTAGGCAGGATGGAACGCAGTCACGTGCCAGGGGATGTTTCTGTCAACGGATGCGATGAAGCGCGCAATCTCGGAAAGTTCCTCTTTTGAGTCATTCTTTCCTGGAATGACTAGCGTGGTTATTTCGACCCAGATTCCGAGCTTGCGGCAGCGCTTGACCGTCTCAAGAACAGGCTCAAGCGAGGCGTGGCATATTGTTGAGTAGAATTTTTCGGAAAACGACTTGATGTCGATGTTGATTGCGTCAAGCACCGGCGCGATGAACTCGATTGACTCCTTTGAGGCATAACCGTTGGAAACCCAGACAGTCCCAAGCCCGGCTTGCTTTTTCGCCTGGACCGAACAATCGTAGGCATATTCGGAAAAAATCGCAGGCTCGTTGTAGGTGAATGCGACGCTTTGGCAGCTGCTTGCAATTGCCGCGTCGGAAAAATCCTTTGGAGAAACGTAAGGAAGCGCGTCGAACTCTTTTTCCAAAAGCGCAAGCTTTTCCTTTGCAGTCGCTTTTGCTCCTCCGACCAGGCGCGGCGCCTGCGACAAGTCCGGGTTCTGGCAGAACTCGCAGGCGAAGTTGCAGCCGTAAGTTCCCATTGAAAGTATTTCGGTTGAGGGAAGGAAGTGGAAGAGGGGCTTCTTCTCAACAGGGTCGATTGAAATCGATGACGGCTTGCCGTAGGCAAGAAGCTTCAGCTGGCCGTCTTCGTTCTTTCTGATTCCGCAAAAGCCGGTTGAGCCTTCCGGAATAGTGCAGTAGCGAAAGCACGCAAGGCACTTGACTGGTTTGCCCTCGCCTTGGCTTGAGAAGAGCTTGGCAACCGCGCCGCCTTCACGCCCTTTGCTTTTGCCAGTCATTCTTCCTCGCCGCGCCTGTGCGCCTCGTGCGGCCGCCTGTTGCGGTTGAGCGTGATCTCCGCTATCTCGGCACAGTAGTTTGCGATGCTGTTGTCAAGCTTTGCAAGCATGAGCGTGTACTGCACGGGAACTTTCTTGTGGTGCTGCGACACCTCGTTGAGAGCTGAGCGGTACTCCTCGCCCGAGCGGCGCCGGTAATCAAGCACCGACTCGGCAATTATTGCGTCGGATTCGGTGAAAGCGCGGATTGCCTGCGAATACTGCCGCGACGCTTCGGTGCATGCAGCCTCGAACTTCTTTGCAGGAAAATCCGAAGACTTTGCATTGCCGACTTCGTGATAGTGCATCCCGATTTCGATTATGTCGTCTGCGATGTGCTCAAGGTTGCGGGTTGCGACCGCGTAGTCGATGCAGTCGGCGCTTGCAAGGCCCATAGCAAGGAGCACGCGAGTGTCCGAAAGCGCCAGGTTGAGCTGGCGCAGTATGAGGAACTTCAGCCGGTCGACTTCGTCGTCCCGCGAGCGCAACGCGCGGCCGGACTCGTAGTCCTGCCGCTTTATGGTCGAACAGAGTTCGGAAAAAAGCTTTCCAACAAGGAGGTGCATCCTTCCAAATGCGCGGCTTACTGAAAGTTCCTTTTGCGAGTAGAAGTCGCGAACGGTAAGCGAGGACTCGGTCTCCTCAGTCACTTCCATGCCGATGAGCCGTCTGGCTTCCTCGAATATCGCCTGCCGCGTGGCATTGGAAAGGGCGTTGCGAGAGTAGAAAAGTATGCGTCCGGTGCCAGCTATGTAGGATGCGATGAACTTGCGGCGCAGCGAGTCGGGCTTGTACTGGTCCACGCACACCTTTTCCTCTGCGGCACGCGCAGCCTGTGCCTCCGCGTCCTCGGCATCAAGAACAAGCGAGCCGCCTGCTGACTCGATGACTGAAAGCTTCGTCCCGCGGCCTATGCCCTTCCGAGTAGCCCACTCCTTTGGCAACGAGACGGTGTAAGTAGAAGTGCCGGTTAGCTGTACCCTGCGAACTGATGGCATGGACCTGAATCCCCCAGTAGGAATGTAGGTCTATATAGAAAAAAGCCTTGTGATTGGGGGCTTTGCTAAGGAACAGAAAAAATGAAAAAAGAAAGAAAAAGAGTTGGAAAGAAGAATTTGAAAGCAGGCAAGAGAGCCTGCAAGCCCTAAAGGCTTACAGCTCGCTGTTGCGGCGCGCTATCTTTCTCTTGAGGCGGCGGCGCTTCTTCTTAATCCATTTCCAGCGCATGTGGTTCTTTTTCTTCCATTTGCGGGGTCTTGAACCCATCGAATACACTCTCCTAAAAACGTGCTGATACTCCCTTTTGCCTTCGGGGTTTAGCCTTTGGCAGAATGAGGATTGACAGGTAATTTTTGTGCATATTATCGTTTTTATATGGTGGCATTCCGGCCATCGGGCCGTACTACTGGCTTCTTGAGACGTACCTGCCCCGCGACTCGATGTCGGCAAGCTGGGCAACCGCGGCCTTTGCATTGGGGTTTGCCGCCTTGTAGCCGGAAAGGAAGGCGTCGAACTCCCTGCCTGTGACCGCCTTTTTGTAGAGAAGGAGGTCGGTGGCGTAGTCTTCCACACGCAGGGAGCGTTCGGACAGGCCGAAGTCAATGACGTAAAGTTTCTTGCCACATAGCATCAGGTTTGCGGTGGTGTAGTCGCCGTGGTAGATTCCTGCGGAGTGCAGCTTTCCAAGGAGCTCGCCTGCTGCCTTGGCATTCCTGGAGCGCACGGCGGGAGTTACCGAGGAAAGGAGCTTGCCGTCCAGCTTCTCCTCAAAGATGCGCATCCTCTGGACGTCGACATACTTGACTAGCGGGCACAGCACGCCGGCCTGCTTTGCAGCTGAAAGCAGACGGGCTTCGGAAAGGGTGCGCTCGCGGCGCAGTGCGGAATCTATTTGCGCAATCCTGTAGCGCTTGGGCCGGCGTTCCTTGATTACAACCGGCTTGGAAAGGAAAACCGCTTCCAGCAGGTAAGCCTCGGCTCCCTTTGAGATTACTGACTCGCTCATTTTTTCCTGGCCTTCGGTTTTTGTTTGGTCGTTTTTTTATTTTCCTTCGAATGCGGTTTCTTTTTCGGCGCTTTCTTTCCAACTGGTTTTCCTGAGGCCACTGCAAGGACGTCCTTGTTGCTGATTGGGCCGTCACGGAGTATCTTCGGAACGCCTTGGAGGCACACGATGGTGGAAGCGGGAACTTTCGAGAGGTTGCCGGCATCGACAATCAGGTCCGCCTTCCTTGCAAACAGCTCGACTATCTGGCCAATGTCGTAAACCGCGGCCTCGCCGGATAGGTTTGCGGACGTGGACACGATGGGCGCGCCAAGGATTGCGCTTGTTTTTCTTGCAAACTCAATCGAAGGAATGCGGAACGCAATTGTCTTTGCTTTTCCTGCAGCAGGGATTGCGACCCGCTTTTTCGATGCGATTGTGAGCGGGCCGGGCATGAACTTCTCAACAAGGCGCTTCTGCGCAGGCGTTGAAACGGCGAACTTGGCAACCATCCTTGCATCGGACATTATCAGCGGAAGCGGCTTGGACTTGTCGCGGCACTTGATTGCGTACACCCTTGCAACCGCGCCCTTGTCAAGCCCGCTGCATCCAAGCGCATATGACGTCTCGGTAGGGTAGACAACGATGCCTCCGAGGGCCATGACGTCCGCAGCAAGCCGCGGCGCGTCCGGGTCGCGTACGGAAATTATCGGGCAGTGGAAATCCAAAAGGCTCGGGTCAACAGGCCGTTCCGTTTTTGGGCGAATAGGGTAGTCTTCCATTTCAAACAACTCGTTTTTTCCGCAGCCAGGCTACTGGCTCGGAATCCATGCGCAGGTCCTGCACAACACCTAGGCTTGCGCTCTTTTTGGGCGCGGTTTTTCCTGCCATGAGCAGGGCTGTAAGCGCAATCATAGCCGCGTTGTCGCCCAAGTATTCGTCAGCAGCAAGGCACAGCCTGGCGTCGTTTTCGGACGCCACCAGCGAAAGCATCTGCGCAAGTCTCTTGTTGCGTGCGTTGCCTCCGCACAGCACGATTTCCTTCTTGCGCTTAAGAAGAAGGGCGCGCTCGGTTGCCTCGCACAGCGCGGCAAAGGCGGTTTCCTGTGCGGAATAGCAGATGTCGCGGGCGCTTGCGTTCCCGGCCTGCGCCATCTTTTGCGCATAGGTGAGCATCCCCGAATAGGACACGCTCATGCCCTTGACCACGTAGGGCATTTGCAGGTAAATGCAATCCGGTTGTGCCGCAAGCTTGAGCACGCCAACAGCGTCCGGAGGAGTCAGGCCGAGGGAGCGTCCGAGCATGTCAAGGAAGTTGCCTATGCCCATGTCAAGGGTCTCGCCAAGAACGCGGTAGCCCCCGTTTTCGATGCACAGGATTTGCGTGTTGCCGCCTGACACGTAGACCACTAGGGGATCCTTTGCTCCGGACATGTAGCGCACGACTTCGGCGTGCGCAAGCGCGTGGTTCACTCCGATTACCGGAACGCCTAGGGCCGAGCCGAGCGCCCTTGCAGCGTCCGCGCCAACCGAGAGGCAGTGGCCCATCCCCGGGCCGTGGGTAAATGCGACAAAGTCAAGGTCGGAAAACGAAAGGCCCGACTTGGAAATGGTTTCCTCAAGAAGCGGCCGGGTGTTCTTTGCGTGCGACTCCGCAAGCTTGCGCGGGATGTAACCTTCCTTCAGCGAGGGGTATTTTGCAGTGCAGTTGGAAAGGATTTCTATCTTGTCGCCGGTTCGCGTTGCAACTGACATCCCGAACGTGTGTGCGGAGGACTCGATTGCAAGGACGTTCAAAGCCAACTTACCACTGACAGAGATTGTGGTTGAGCGTGCCAATAAAGCATTTGCTGGCCTTTGGCTAGGCGACCGAAGAAAGCATCACTGCCATGGAAAGGGTATTGTAGGCGCAGTGGGCAAAGATTGGCGCAATCAGGTTGTCGGTCTTTTTGACGTACCACGCAAAAAGCATCCCGATTGAGATTGCGCCGGCGACCTCGACTACAGAGCCGTAGAAATAATGGGCAAGGCCGAATGCGACGCTGCTTGCGAGGATTCCATATTTTCTGGAAAGCAACCCGCGAAAGAAAAGCTCTTCGGCAAGAGGGCCGAAAGTCACTGCAAGAAAGAGCGAGACCGCACCCTGCCGCTTGATTATCTCCGCCACCTGGCCCTCGTCGGCAAACCCGAAGTGGGAGACCACCACCCCGACAAGCGCCACCAGGAGCATGCTTACGATGAACAGCCAGGCGCAGTCTGAAAGCAGCTTCACTGCTGGCATCCTTTTTAGCCCAAGAAACGACAGCGACTCGGAAAGGCTCTTGCATTCAACTGCAAGCCACACGAAAGGAACAAGCAGCAAAAGCAGGTTGATTATGAAGCTTCCAGATACCGAGCCGAGGAAGAACACCGCAAATGTTGCGATGCGAAACGAAAGCGATGCGGCAAACCCTAGCCGGTCGAACAGGAACGCGCAGATTATGCCTGAGAACAGAAGGAACATTACATTAGAGACGTACTCGCCAAAGCCGACTGAAAACGGCCACGCCACAAGAAGCGCATAGGCAAGCGCCTGGCCCGCAAAACCAACAAGGTCCTTTCGCACGGTGACGCGAAAGAACAGTTCTTCGGAAAACACGAGAAGCAGTGCTGCCCAGAGGGGCGCGTCTGCGAGGGAATCCAAATATTGGTCGTGCGCAAACACCCACGAAAAGAACACGGCCACGGTTGCAAGAAGGATAATCAGTATGAACCGGAGTGAAAGCTGTTTCCACGCGGGGTTTGAGATTTTCTTCGCAGGCGAAAGAAGAGTAGAGATTTTTTTGCGGTCCCAATGGAGGACCAATGCACAAAATATTGTTGCGGCGAAAAGGAGGACGGACAATTCAAGTACTGCCATTTCTATGCCCCGAAACCAAAAACAAAATTTGAAATCGAAAAAGGAAAATCAATTGAAAAAAAAGCGAAAAAATGTGAAAAATAAAAAATCAACAAGAAATGAAGAAGAGGAAAATTCCCTCTCAAATCATTTCAGTGTACCCGCACTTTCCGCACGCGTACCTTGCCTTCTGGCCCTTCGACTCGTGCTTTGCGAGCTTGTTTCCTGCGCCGCACTTGGGGCACGACCTGCCGGGCTTGTACGCCTTTGTGACGCGCGATTTCTTCTTTGCTTCTGCCATCAAAATCACCAGTTAAAATTTTAGGCCGCAGGCTTTGCCGCGTCCTTTTTCTTTGCCGAGCGCTCGATGCGGGCGAACTTGTAAGTGCGCTCCACCTTCTTTGCCTCGTCAGCAGACTTGTAGACCTTGGCCGAGACCTGCACGGTCTTGGTGCCGAACTTCTGTCCGACCTTGTCGACTACAACGCAGTCCTTTGCGCACTTGCACGCAACCGAGACGGCCTCGGCGATCTTGTCGCGCGAGGGAGTCGGCGAGCAAGTCGCGGTGAACGTGACTTCCTTGCGTCCGAAGAGGGCGTTTTCCTTTTCGCTTACCTTCTTGAGTTCCATATTCAAAAACCACCGTTGAAAAAATGACTTACTTTATCTTGAGCGCGTACCTGCCCGG
>Ga0209340_1001836_pt1 | contig 13679 bp, 18 predicted proteins | sample EPASupsiteSAE323_FD_187266 | JGI IMG/M metagenome (GOLD analysis project Ga0209340, IMG submission 187266) | Bioremediated contaminated groundwater from EPA Superfund site, New Mexico - Sample SAE3-23 (SPAdes) (version 2) | ecosystem: Environmental > Aquatic > Deep subsurface > Groundwater >... | reverse complement strand
CGGAGCACAAGGTTCCCGGGACCCGCAAGCAATCTACGATTGCGTAAGCGGGTGGGGTTCTTATTGCGGAGCACAAGGTTCCCGGGACCCGCAAGCAATCTACGATTGCGTAAGCGGGTGGGGTTCTTATTTTGGTATAATGGATAGTAAATCAATTAGCGGGGGCAGGAGAATTAATGATTATTGATCTGGACAATAATATCAAGCTGATTCGTCCGGAAGGCAAGGCTATGTTCCCATATTGCAATTCAATTTTTATTGATGATGAAATCAAGGCCTTAATAGATGCGGGCAGTGGAGGCAATGCCTATGCGCAAATTTCCCAAGAAAAGATCGGGCTGATATTGCTGAGTCATTCCCATTTTGACCATACCCATGGTTTGGGTTACTTTCCCCAAGCCAAAATCATGGCAGGTAGAGAAGAACAGTATGCATTTCAGGATGAAAACAAGTTCTACATTACAGCGGGATTTCAGCACTGGGAAGAGCTGATGGGCAGTCCCAAAGAGGATAAAATGACAACGCAAACCCCTCTGCCGGATGATGTTTTGGCCAAACCGGGTTTCAGGAGGATAGAACTGGGCGGTGTTTTTAAAGATGGAGATGAAATCATAGTTGGCTCCACCAGAATAATTGCACTTCATACGCCCGGTCATTCAGTTGGCCATTACGGATTCTATTTTCCGGATCAAAAGATCCTTTTCTCCGGAGATATGGATATTTCGCCCCGCGGCCCCTGGTATGGGGGATATGACTCTAATTACGAAGATGTAATAGCTTCGGTGGAAAAACTTATCGCGCTTAAACCGGAAGTGCTGGTTACTTCGCATCGCAAGATATTTTACGAAGATATTGAGAGGCTTTTGCGCGGATATGTTCAAATCGCTCTGGATCGGGACGAAAAAATAATGACCTTTCTTGATCAGCCCCGTACACTGGAAGAAATATCCGGTCAGGAGCTGGGATTTTACGGACTTGGCAAGACGTTATACAATATCTTCTGGTCGAAGGTTATGATCCTTAAACATATCGAGTATCATATCCGGGCTGGGGAAGTTGAGGACCTCGGTAATTATTGCTTCGTCAGGATTTAAATAAAAGAGGGGTGTACGGATGAAATCACGCAGGATATTATATTTGCTGGCTATGGCACTGGTCGCTTACTTTCTATATACCAACACCCAGACCAAAACGATCGATACTCCTCAATCAATTACCCATCAGCAAATATTTACGGATTTTGCTGATCTGAGCGATAACGATATTCCTGAAGCAACTTTGGGAGGGACATTTTTTACCACGGAAATATTTTTTCCGGGTGATTTTACCGGTGATGCCGGAGATGAATTCTATGTGACAATGGAAGATGGTCACACCATGTATACGCAAAGGTATATTATCGAAAAAGAAACCCAGTCGGATAAAACCGCCAAACTGGTTTACAAACTAAAAGTGAACTGGGAAAATTTCCGCCCTCCGGCTGGTAAATATGAGAGCTATAAATTCGATGGTGAAAAGTGGACCCAGGTAAAGTGAGATTAACGCGTGGGTTCACTTTGATTTGATTGTTGTTTGTTAATTAATTGGATCAGTTCATGCAATGGTGAGTAGCGCAATAATGCGGTCGCCAGTTCAACAGTTCCTGCCACCCCTGCCAACGTTGCCGGCCAGCCGGTAATCATCTCACTTCCCGACAGAAAAAACAGGCAAAAAGAAAAAATTAAGCGCGCCCAAGCTCCGTCACTGCTAAGCATATTGACCTCTTTCCTGCTGCAAGGCATTTGCTTTCTTTCCTTAGTATTTGTTTTGACTGTAAAACTATGTACAAAAAAATAAAAATAGTATTGCTAAACTTGATTTATTGTTTTATAATCTTTAACGTGGCGGAGGATTTTTATTGTGTTCTGAAAGGAGGATTGAAACTTGGATAAGGCATTGATCGATGAAATTCTTAAAGACATCGGACTCGAACATATCGAAGATGATGACAGCGATTCCCAAGCATAAAGCCATTTAAGTGGAGACACTTAAATGGCTTTACGATTTTCTGGTATTCATTTGATGGTTAGTTGTCTTTGGCCTTATCCTGCTTTTGCAGCTTCATCAACTCTGAAACCGTGACAAACTCATAACCCTGGCTTTTTAATTCTTTTATAACCTGAGGCAATGCTTCCACCGTTTGTTTGCACGTATCACTGGCGTGCATGAGAATAATGGCGCCGGGATGAACTTTCTTGCTGACTCTTTCAGTTATGGTCCCCACTCCCGGATTCATCCAATCCAGCGAATCTACACTCCATTGAATGGCTTCATAATTGCATTCATGAACAGCCTCGATTACCTGATCGTTGTAATCTCCGTTGGGAGTACGGATCAAATTGGCGTCTGTTCCGGTAACTTCTTTGATATTTTTATGGGCTTTCATGATTTCTTCCTTGATCTCATTCTTACTCAGGTTGCTGAGGTTAATGTGCCGGTATCCGTGACTGGCGATCTCATGTCCGTCGCTTTTAATGCGTTTGGGTACTTCCGGATATTGCTTTACCCACGGCCCGGACAGGAAGAAGGTCGACTTGATATTATTGGCTTTGAGGATTTCGATGACCGGCATGGGAGTTTTGTCTCCCCAACTGATATCAAAGGTCAATGCCACGACTTTCTTTTCCGTTTCCACCTGATAAATTGGTTTTAGTTTATGATAGGCCTGCACATAAAGAACACTTGTGGTCAAAAGCAATGCTGCCAGGATTGAAATGATAATGAGCTTGGTGCCAGTTTTTATATGCCAAAAACCTATAACTTTGGGCATAACTTATCATCCCCCTTATGCTTTTCTATATTTCTATTTTGCTCAATTCGCCTTTATTCCTGATTTTCCAATTTCATCAATTCTCCCATGGTTACGAAATGGTAACCTTTTTTCTTGATCTGTTCAATCATCAGATCAACAGCCCGGGCGGTTACCAGACCATTTTTTCCGCCGTCATGCAGGATAATGATCTGTCCGGGGGAAATATGATCAGTCACGTAATCTGCAATATACTGACTGTTGCTGCTGCGCCAATCCTTGCTGTCTGTTTCCCAACTCCAGTAAGCGACTTTGACTTTTTCTTCCTGTGTTATACGGATCATTTCATTTGATAGATAGCCACCCGGAGGACGAAACAAGATTGTTTTCTGTCCGGTGAGTTTTTCAATAATTTCATTGGTGCGAACGATTTCAGAACGGATTCCGGCCCCGTCAACCTTGTTGAAATCTTTGTGACTGTAGCTGTGATTGCCCAATTCATGGCCGGCAGCGGAGATTTTTTTAAGCAGCTTTGGATTCGCTTCTGCTCTTTGGCCCAGTACAAAAAAAGTAGCCTTTACATCATGTTTGGCCAAACTCGCTAAAACCGCTGGCGTTGTAGCAGGGTCCGGGCCATCATCAAAAGTTAAAGCCACAGCTTTTTCGCTGGTATTCACCCGATTAATGACCAAATGATTTTTAACCCAGTATTCCATGTTAGAATGTAGCGCAAATTTATAAAATCCGATCAGCAGACCTAACAGAAGAATTCCGGTAAACATGAACCCGTAGCCAATTTTCTTCTTTGAAGTCAAAATTTCACCTCCCTGAATAACATTCTATTAAGTCAGAGAGGTGAGTATGTTTAAATTACAGTAAAAGACATTTTATCTCGACTGAAACAAGAAATGTGGAGAAGTTGGACTTGCTTTTGCAGTTTGATGATTATATAATTTATATTGTTGACATGGGCTGTTAACTCAGCGGGAGAGTGCCTCCCTGACGCGGAGGAAGTCATAGGTTCGAATCCTATACAGCCCACCATATAAAGTTGCTTAAGGCCCGATATATCGGGCTTTTGTTATTGTTTGAATAAATTGGAAAGACCAGATATGTATCCCTAAGCATCCCGTAATATCGGCATGTGTATCTTATCATCCACACTAGAGACACACAAAGTGACGCACAAAAGAAGGGTTTAATAGACTCCGATAAATCGGCAGTATAAGGTAATTGAATTTCAAAAAACAATAATACTAAAGCCTCAATCCTAATTGGTTGAGGCTTTAGTATTATTGTTTATATTTACCTACTCAGATAGAATTAATTATAATTTTTCAAGTATATCTCCATTGATTTAAAAGTTTCTAATGCTTTAAGAGCTAAGATTGTTTTATTAATTGAAATTAGAAGGGATCAGACATGCATGATCTCTAATCTAAGCCTTTTAACGTGTCTCAAGGTCAAGCGACCCTACCTTAATTCCAAGTGCCTTAGAATTGATTTTAGAGTGTATGAAGATTTTGCTTGGCTAGAAATTTATTTTCAAATTATTTTTCTTCATAGCTAATGATTTTCTATATTCTTCTGCTTCAGGAACTTTAATGAATTCTACTGTTGAATCATGGTTTTTCCTGATTGCTGATTCAATTTCATTAAGTGAAACTTGAAAAAATTCTTTACGGAGGTTGATTTGGTTAACTTTATTATTATCAAAGGTTTTATGAATAGATGACTCCAGTTGATAAGCGTTTTTACTAAAAATTAATGCATGCACATCAAACCCGAAAGGAACAGAAGCACGACCAAGTTCGCGAATTCTTTCCATCGGATCAAGTCTACGGGTTACGCCAATTTTATAAATGTTCTCACCAAACGAGCCGACGTTAGAAATAATATATACATACCCAGCTCCTGTATATTTGAGTCTATAATCTATGTCTGCCCTTTCATCTGCAATTCTCGCGAGTTGTTCTTCTAAATCCTTAATACGTTTTTCATAATTATCCTTTTGGCTTTCATGGGCAGACTCAAATTTATTTTTTAATTCATTGATCATTTTAATGTAGTGTAATTCCTCTTTATTAAGTTTCTTCTGCTTTTCAGCAACCTCTTTTAAAAACGCTTTATTTTCTCTTTCTTCTTCTCGGTGGCATCTAATTATCTCTCTTTCTTCTTCACGTTTGCATTCATATTCGTAGACAAGGTAAAGTTCCTGAATCTTGAGATTTAAATATTGTTCTGTTATTGAAATTTCAAGCGTTTCATGCATTTTATTCAAAATGTTATAAGATATACGAATCCTTTTCTCTATAGCTTCAATGTTATTAAATTTGACTTTATAAATTGCAGCGTCACACTCATGATTGAAAGCCCGAACTATCATTTTAACGTTTTCATTAGCCAATTTCTTACCGGCTCTTGCACTGCCATTTACTAGCCAGTTTTCGTTATAGTATGTTGCCGAATGATTAATTACTACTTGCTTCTGTTGAGTTCGTAATTCATCTAAACGATTTTTATATTCAAATGAATGTTCAAAATTATATCTGGGATTATAGAATCCAAACGATTGATACAATATTTCATCGTCTAACTGAATAATTTGGTTTTCCTTTTCTTTAATCTCCGCAAGGCGTTTTGTATAAAGGTCGTTAGCTTGATTTATTTCAGAATTAATGTTATCTCTTTTTTTCTCTAATATAGGAATTTCTTTTTTAAGGTCAATATATTGCAACTGGTCAACTGATAATTGTATATTTTTTAGGGTATCATTTTCTTGTTTTAAAGTATCAATTTGTAGCTTAAGTTCAATAAGTTGTTTGCTCATTTTTTCATTTTCGATCTTCAAAGCATTTATATTAGATTTATTAAAAATGCCCATTTTACACACCTATATACATTTTATTCCAATAAATATTATGAATGGATTAATAATATTATACTGGAAATTGGTGGTATACTTATAGCGGAAATAATTCTAAGAGTGATCTATTTGAACCTTAAACGTATGGAAAATCAATAAATGGAATATCCACACCATTTGGGGGTATATCAATTAATAGAGGTTTTATTAAAGGATAACCTATTATTTATTGAACTGATATTGTAAAGGAGCTTTACGATGATATTCCAGGAAGATTATGGGGGATTTGTTTCAGTTAAATGCGAAAAATGCGGCACCATCATTAAAAAACATCGAGTTTTATGCAAACAATACGGGGATGAATACCATTTTAAACCGCCAATAATATGTGAATGTGGGAGTAGCCAAAAGATTATCTATAAAAACAAACAGGTCGATACTCCATCTAATGAAGTTATTGATAATTCCGTGAAGTGCCCTTTTTGCGGTTCAACGCAAATAACAGCTAACAACAAAGGTTTTAAATTTGGTAATGCTGCTATTGGTGGGGTTTTACTTGGCCCGGTTGGCTTATTGGGAGGATTCATCGGCAGCAATAAAGTTATTGTTACCTGTTTGAATTGTGGCAAACAGTGGAAAGCCGGGAAATATTAATTGTTGTGCTTGTGAAATTAGTGAGCTATAAGGACACAATCAAAATGCATCATAAAAATCCTATCTAATTAATTATGAAATTATTTCAATACCTTCCGAAAAATTTAGGCATATCAAAAATACCTAAAATCGCTCAACCTCGAAGCAAATTCCTTATTAAATATCATAGTTTTTAGATTAAAAATATCTATGGATATCGGAACAGGGGAGATTTAGCTCTCCTTTGTTGTTGTGCTTATCAAAATAAAAATATAAAAATAATTCATCAAATAAGATAAAATTACAAAAAAAGACAAATATTTGCAAAATAGAATTGTTAATAGTATAATGATAAAAAACATTTATTGGTGATGAAATGCCCAAAAAACCTAAAATCGAAGTAGAAATAACATTTACATCTATTCCAGATGATGAATTTAAAATCATTATAAGCAGAATTAAAGATTGGTATGTAGATGAATTTATTAGATTTTTTAAGATTCACATAAAAGAATTAGCAGTAAATAACTCTAACACTGTTGCTAATACTACTATTGACCTTGGAGATGATAACTGATGGACGAAATAAACAATAATAACGTTGTTTTAATAGATGGAAAACGTTATAGAGAAATAATAGAACAAAAAGGTAAATTTAGAATTACACATCAAATTCCTATTATGACTAAAGAAGAAAAAGAGAAAAAAGAGAAAGAAATTTTATTGCAGATTTATAGGGCTTTTAATGCTGAGTAGTGGAATATAACAAATGAGTAGTCCTAGGAGTTTGTGGTTTATATGAAAGTAGGAAGATTAATTAAAACAACTGAAAAAACTATTGTAAAAGAAGGTTATACAATTCATATAACCAAAAAATATATTTATAATCCTGAAAGTGTTAAAAAGGGTTATGAGTTATTGATGGAAGCCACTATAAGAAATATTCTGAATGCAATGAAAGAAGACGCATTAAAAGTGGTAAACAAAGCATGAATATCTTGTTTGAAAAGAATGGTGATGAGGATGGAGAATGAAAAATTAAATAATACAAATAAAAATAGCAATATAAGTTCGGAAGTCTATACCGTTGCAGAAATACAAAAACTATTAAATATATCAAAAAATGTAGCATATGATCTTATTAAAGAAAAATCATTTCCAGTAATTAAAATTAAAAGCACATTCAGAATACCCAAAAAAGCTTTTCATGAATGGCTTGATAAAATTGGAACTAAATAAGGTAATATGGGGCCTCTATAATTTTGAGCTTTAACCAAAGTTCGGGATAGACCCCATAGCTGGGACAAAGTCAAAAAATAAAGTTCCTTTTATCCAGGCGTAAAAATACTTGATTTTACTGTCATCGGGAATGACAAGATCGATGGTGCCGACTCACTTTTAGAAAGGATGCCCGCTAAAACTACTCCTTTTAATCACATCAAAATCATATATAATTAATCACAAATTTACCTCTAAAAAACCCTTTAAAATAATGCCTCCAACCAAATACCCTACCCCTATTACTTTCGCTTGATCTAGAGCCAAATATTAAACTAAATAAAAGGATTTTTGCCTAGAAAAACAGGGGGGTGAACTTAAATCCCCGTGACCAAGTGATCCAATTAAAAGCAAAAAATAAAAGCACCGCTTACACAGTGCTCAATTGTACTGATTTTTTTATTTATTTCTCTCCAAATATTCCTTCATGGCCTTCTCCAGTAGTTGATTCAACATCAAATCTTCTTCAATAGCTCTTATCTTAAATTTTTTTAAAAGTTCTTTGGATACCGTGGTGGCTAATCTTTCTTTATCTTCTTTTATTTCTTTCATTCTGTCACCTCCAATAAGCATATTATAGCATGCATTTAATTAAAAGCACAATATAAATATATGACATATACACATATGTCAATATAACTAATTGACAAAAAGCACATAAACACATAAGATGTATCCAAGAGATATAAATACAAAAGAAGGGAGGAAATAAAATGCCAGATGCTTACATAGGCCAAAAGAGTAATATCTGGTTTCCGCATCATTGCAGAATCCAAAGAATCTTAAAAGAAGATAGCAATGGACTTTATGTAAGTTATCAGAACCAACGAGTAAGCGTAAGACCTGACAAGAATTGTTTGGGTGAGATAATTAGAGGCCGTTATATTGGGATTCATCCTAAATTAGCAAAGATATTAGAGAAATAGAGATTTATAAAATTAAGAATGGGGGATTTATAAATGATGATGGAAACAAATTGGTTAAACGAATTAGACGAGGTGCAGCTAGAAATTCTAAATAATCCAAACTTAGTAGATTTTGCTTATGAGAGAACAATCACCGTAGAAGAATTCATAAAAATCTTTAACGAACGTTTTCATGGACTGCCAGTTGCAGTTAATTTTTTTAATGATTATGTAGACACTGGATTATTTTTCGACCAAGCAATTATCTATTTTAACAATAATAAAATCCAATTTGCTGAACTGGATGAAGAAGCATCATATAGCTTGCGGATTAATATGAACAATATCCAAGAAATACAAATGACTGACTATTGGCTGGACAAGAGGTATCCAGAGTTTGAGATGGGAGCAGTTTTTAATTTTGTAGGTAACGATGACTTTCATATTGAGGTAAAAGTGGAATAATTAATGTGTGAGATTGATACATACTAAAACCTCTCTACTAATTTAGCGGAGAGGTTTTGAGAGGCCTGTCAGAACCCCCTACTACAACAGAGTCGCACCTTTTTAGAAAAATAAATAATAAATATTGACACAGACAATATTGCATAGTATTATTGTCATAGACAATATTGACTGAAACAATATGAGGTGTTTGTATAATGATTGGTTTAGAATATATCCTGAATTTATATGAGGTTCAACATCAGGATTTAGCGGAAAAGTTAGGGATAAAAAAGCAAAATATTAACCTTTGGATTAAAGGGAAACAAGCGATTTCTAAAAAATACTTACCAATTCTTAAAGAAATGTTTGGGATAGAGGAAGAATTCTTTCAAAAAGAAATTGATGAGATAGACCGTTTGATAATCCAAAAAGAAAAATTAAAGAATGAGATTCACCCAGTTGCTGGTAAATTTGAATTGAAATTATCATTAGAAGATGAACCTGACCTAATTTCAATTCCAATATATAGCTCAGAAGAAATGAATGAAATTGAATTTGAAATTGAGAAAGAAAAGCTTATAAAAGAGTTTCGACAGATTATATTACAATGCAAAGATAATTATGAATTTGGATCTTTTGAACAAATACAAAAGTTATATGAAAAACATAATAATAATCCAATTTTACGTTATATGATTGACGCTATATCTCATTATTTTAATGTTCTGCCTGATTGGGTAGGAGATCCAAGAAGTGATGATTTCGTTGAAGAATTTATTGAGCTTGCAAATAAGTATTATCAAAAAGATTAAAATGTCTGATTAATTTACGGTTATTTGAGGGGAGGTGAATATTTTGTCTAAAATTTTTAATTTATTCAAACGTAAAGAAAAGGTAGTTGACGATATCGAATTAGCATCACACTGGGTGCCTGATTTAGTAACGGAACAATTAAAAAATATCCTAACCCTGGGTAAAGCGTACAAACTGCATGAAGGCGAAGAATACAAAGAAGAATATTATTTTTTTGATGATTTAGGCAAAAGACAATCATGGTATGGGATAGTTCCAGGCCATTATATCATGAAATAATAGCTGGTAATATTTGTCTAGACAAACACAAGAACAAGACATATAATTATGTGGTATCTCTACGTCCATAGAAATACACAGAATCATACATCTTTGAAAGGGGGGATTTTTATATAGTTTTTTGTTACTTAATTATAAGTATTTATTACCATGGGCATTTTTTTCATGCTAGCAACATGAACAATCTCAGTTTATACTACCGGACCAGCGATGTCAAGGATTATCCCGTATTAGATTTAAGTATTGTATGTGGCAATGTAATGGGAATCATAAGCGATTACAAGAAAAATTATTAGTTAGATTATCTCGTATTAGACAAACAAAATATTATAAAGATTGATGGAGGAATTATTTAATATGAATGATTTTATAAAAAACGTTATGGATTTAATTGGAGCTCGGATGAACCTTATAATAATAACAAATCAAGTAATTAGAGATATTATTTCAGAAATTAATACAGCTAAATCGGTTGATGATGAACTTAAAAAAATATCATGTGAAGATATTCAATCTGCTGGTAAACATAACAATAAACATAGTTTTGAACTCTATAATTTGCAGATCGATGTTTTCTACGATGATGTTTTAAAAGACTATCCTTTTACACCAGATAATCTTGCAACACCCATAAATAAAGAGACAGTCAGGAATATTGTTGAGGGCATTGTTATGCCACAAGTTGATATAACGAAAATTCTGCGGAGATAAAGAAGTGCTTGTATAGGGGGAACCACTTGGGATTCCCCCTATACTCAATCCTAAAACCAAATTTAAAAGAAAGATGAGGATTAAATTATGAGAATATTTGAATTAATACTTGGCGAAGACTCGAAAGGCTTAATTTCATTAGAAGAGATTGAAATACTATGTTCATTATTATCGGCACATATGGACGAGGAAAAATTCAAAAGATTCATTAGTCATCAAAGAGAGCCAATGTTTTATAAGAATAATACGATTGCTGAATTAAAAGACCTTATAAATACTTCGGGTTTTGCTGAAGAGGACAGATGCATGGCATACATATATGGCTATTGCGAGGATGCCGTAGAATCACTGATAGAAAAAATTAAAACATTAAATGATGATGAATGCAAAGAATTACTACAGGTATTAAATAGCTCAAAAGCATTTTTTGATCATTTCCAAATTACAGACCCTTCAAGAGAGTATCAAAAATACAGAAGATTATACGAAGGTTACAAGCAAGCATATGAGGATTTAGTGAAGATTAGTGAAAGGGAAATGGATACTACTATATTAGCAAAGGCATTATTGCGGGAAAATGGTCTTGATTATTGGGCAAATGGAGAAGAGCAAAGCGAAGAATTTGCACAAATATTAGAAGATGAATTAAAGAAATACAGTTTAAACTAACTGATATAGGGGGCATTCGGTATTAAATTGCCGGTTGCTGATTAATATTCCTGTCCGGATATGGCTGGATATAATGACCGCTGCTTATCCAAGGTCGAATTGAATTAAGTGGGTGAATTAGGTGGTGTTTATTGGCCTGATGTTCCGGCAATTTATGGTCAATTAACACTGTCTATTTCCGGACATTATGGGTTAGCTGCAATAATCAAGCAGACTGAGCGGGACTGCTGGACATAAAATAGAAAACAAATAAAATGGATAAAATATGAGGAGGAAAATACATTAGTGACCGAAATAAACCAGAAGATGAACCAAGTTTTAAAAGTAAAAATCAATGCATTTAAGGGTAACACCTTAACGATAGATGAAAAACAATTAATTAAATACACGACTTTAATGCAAGAGTCGGAATTATTAAGGATAGTTAAACACCTTAACCCGAAGAATAAAGAACCAATGTCCCAAAAATCAAATTATCCGTACATAAAAGATGTCATCATAATTGATGTTGGTGATGATACTAAATTATATACAGATTCTAGAGGCATTTTAACTTTTAACGATGATAAATATAAGCGTCTAATAGCTTCAACCAGCAATATTCGTAATTCTAAAGCAGTTATGATTAAAGAATCTCTGTACGATCAGGTTAATGAGATTTTACTTTGTGGATTATTTAATGATTTAGAATACGATATTTTAGCTAAGTTTAATAGTTATTATGCTTTGTGCAGCACCGATTCAATACCTGTATCTATGCCTAGAATTGTAATTATAGACGATTACAAACATGAGATCAAAGAAGTTTTCGATTTAGTAAAAGAAACGGCGAAAGGCCAGTTTGAAGTAATTAATAATCAAAATTATAAAACTGAGATAATTCCTTTTGACGGTGCTGGCCTGGTATCCATTGAGTTTGCAAAGAAATGGTGTGAAGATTTAAGCATTAATCTCAGTGATGATAAAGAAAAAAACAAAAAACTTAACCCTGCTTGCTGGCAGTTTCGCTTTATACCTTGTGGTAAAGGTAATCTATATACATTTGATATTAGAAAATTTGCTAAAGAGAAAAGTGTTACTCAGATTACCGATTTATGGGGAAAAACGTGGGAATTGTTTGATGATGAAAAGAATCTACTGGTTGATGTGATCCTAACCAAATCTCAGTTCAAATTTCATAAACTCTATTCCAGTTATGAGACTTGGTTAAATACCTTTAATGCTCCAACACATGGTTATAAACGAACTTTTAATATATCCGGCTACTCAGATGCCAAACACCTTAATGAAAGCGTAGTTCTGAGTTATCAACCCCTTCAGACGCTATCTTTTGATAATGATGAAGTGAAAAAACTATGCTATAAAACAGTTGAAGCATACCGCAAAATAAGAACTGATGTGGACGAATTCGTAAAATATAGGGGTTTGAGAGATAGGATTGATCCCGAAACAGGAGAAATAATTCAAGAAGAACGCTATATTCCTCCTTTCTATCAGGCTTTGAAAGAGAACAAGGATTTATTTAATGATGATTACATACAGTCAAAGATTAAAGATGATCTTAAAGGTTTCAGGAATAGAAGCTGTAAAGGGATGCTCTTTTTAAATGGCAGCTATCAAACGCTAATTCCAGATTTGGTAGCCTTGGCTCAACATGCTTTTAGTTTACCAATAACAGGAGTATTACAGGCAAATGAGATATACAACCAGTTTTGGCATTCCCGAAAAGTTGAAAAGATTGCACTATGCAGATTTCCCCATATTGCAAGAGAATGGAAAGTTGCCAATATAATTCAGCCAGATTATGACGATACTAAATACCTTGAATATACTAATGAGGGATATGTGATAAATATATGGGATAGTACGGCTTTACGGATGGGTACAGCTGATTTTGACGGGGACTATATTTATGGTATAGCGGAAGGAACAATATTAAACGCTTTAGTCAAACAAGAAAGTAATACCATATTGCATATACCACCAGAGCAGAATGAAGAAGAAAAAAACAAACCAAAACCTATGTATCCTATTAATAATATCGAAAAATTAATTGAAACAGATTGTAATGGCATGAAGGGCGGTATAGGCCAATGTGTTAATGACATTACTACGCTATGGTCATTGCCGCAGACAGAAGAGAGAGATAATTATATTAAGATTATGAGCGTCATTGGTGCGCAAATTATTGACTACGCTAAAACTGGTGTATTAGCAAAAACACCTTCTGAGGTTAAGGGTTTTTTAACCAAACAGAACTTACCCTATTTTATGCGGTATAAATACCCGA
>Ga0209340_1001831_pt1 | contig 13719 bp, 9 predicted proteins | sample EPASupsiteSAE323_FD_187266 | JGI IMG/M metagenome (GOLD analysis project Ga0209340, IMG submission 187266) | Bioremediated contaminated groundwater from EPA Superfund site, New Mexico - Sample SAE3-23 (SPAdes) (version 2) | ecosystem: Environmental > Aquatic > Deep subsurface > Groundwater >... | reverse complement strand
TTGCCTGGCGTGGGAAATATGCTATAATCCCAAAATATAATGAAGCGGTAATGCCGAGGTAGCTCAGTGGTAGAGCGCGGCCCTGAAAAGGCCGGCGTGGGGGGTCCGATTCCCTCCCTCGGCACCACTGTAAGATTAGGAGCCTTATAATAGAGGCTCTTTTTTTTGTATAGGTTGTGTCTGTGGATTGCCTTGTTTGACACCATTTCGAAAAGACCGAAATGGCTGCAATTGCCTTTGGCAATCGCCTGTATTTGCTTCGAAATGCCTGTGAAAACAAGTTTTCCCGTTCATTTCTCGCAAATACAATTGCCGAGATCGGGGCCCATCGTCCTGCGGGCTTGTAAATTATTACATAAGTTTCCGATAGTCGAGAATCGAAATTAGATCGCAATCGAGAACTTCCATCGAATCAAATCTCGACTTTCGACTCTCGATTGCTCCGTGCGCTGTTCAAAGAATTTATTTAACAGCGCACTATATCCCTCCTTCGGCACTTTCGTAGAATAGGGAGCCTGAAGAAGGCTCTTTTTTTTGTTTGGGAGCAGAGGCCCCCCCACGCGAAAGGGATGTGGGGAAAGATTTTCCCCACGTTCGGGAGAGAACAGTCCCGAACATTCGGGACGTTAGGAGGGGGCTTGTCACCTCCTAAGGAGCGAACGAAGAGAACGACGGGGGTACCGATTCCCTTACAAAGGTTCAGATTATTTCTTATTATGAAAACTTCATGGAAAGGATGAACTAATCCGAAAAAGCTATATTTTTAGAGAAATAATTATGATATAATTCAATTTATGTTATTAAGAAATTACTTGATTTTAAGAAGATTAGGAATATACTTAAACTTAATCAGGGTGGTATGTTTCGAAGGGGGAACTGCCACGTTAAAATAATTAAAACCTTCGCTTGAAAAGGCGAAGGTTTTTTGTTTTTAAGTAAAAGGGGACTTATGCGAAGGAAAATTTATTATAAGATACCGATTGATGACGAGATCATCTTTTTTGATCGTAAAAAGGGCTTACTTATCGGTGAAACATCCCGACAATACCGTTTAGTCGATCTATTCAGCGGTGCCGGTGGTTTGACTTTAGGATTTACTAAAACTTTTGGGCAGGTATTTGCCCCTGTTTGGGCTAATGATTTTAACGCTTATGCGGCAAAAACCTATAATGTTAATTTCGGTAAACATTGTGTCGTAGGAGATATTTCAGATATTGTTGAAAATAGGATTGATGAAATACCTAAGGCCGATATTGTGATAGGCGGACCGCCTTGTCAAGGATTCAGCCTTTTAAACAAAAATAGACAAGATGATCCCCGTAAGCAATTATGGCGGCCTTACTTGGATGTGGTTGCGCATTGCGGTGCGGAAATCTTTGTTATGGAAAATGTTCCGCAGTTGCTGGGGTCTCAGGAGTATCAAGAGATAGTTACAGCGGCAGAGTCTTTAGGATTTCAATTGGCTTCGGCAAAGCTTTGTGCCGCAGATTACGGTGCGCCTCAAACAAGGTGGAGAGCTTTTATTATCGGATGTAAATTTACCGATCCAAAATTGTTTTTTCCTCCTAAGAAGACACATCGAAAACCTACCGGCTTAAATAATGGGATGTCTTTTACAGATATATTTGAAAGATGTATATCCGACCCTAAACCATGGTTGACGGTACGTGATGCAATAGGAGATTTACCGCCTCCGATAGGTACGGAAATACGCAATGAACCGGCTCCGTTGGATTTGCATTTTGGTAGGACGCCTACACCATTGAGCGTAAAGCGCTATAAAGCAATACCTAAAGAAGGGATGAATCGGTTTGACTTACAACGTATTGCCCCGGAATTGACTCCAGATTGTTGGATTAGAAAGACTGAGGGAGGAACCGATCTGTTCGGCCGTTTATGGTGGAATAGGCCTGCTTTTACCATTCGGACGGAGTTTTTTAAACCGGAAAAGGGAAGATATTTGCATCCGGCTCAACATAGACCGATTACCCATCGAGAAGCGGCAAGATTGCAATCATTCCCGGATTCATTCAAGTTTACCGGCACAAAAATAGAAATCGCCAAGCAAATAGGAAACGCTGTCCCTCCAGCGTTGTCCGCTCGTATTGCCGATTGCGTATTGGCAATGTTGGCAAGTAAGGAAACTAATAATGGCGGATGTATTTACAGTAGTAAAACGAAGACAGATAATGTCGAGCATCAAAGGGCGGAATACGTCGCCTGAAAAGATTGTAAGACGATGCCTACGTAAACTTGGATATAGTTTTAAAAGTTACAGTAAAGATTTACCGGGCAACCCCGACATAATTTTAAATAAGTCTAAAAAAATAATTTTCGTTCACGGCTGTTTTTGGCATAACCACAAAAATTGTAAGCGAGCTGCTTTACCGTCGACAAATAGATTATTTTGGGAGAAAAAGATCAAGGGTAATGCTGCTCGGGATAAAGCGATTAAGATTAAATTGCGGAAGATGGGATGGCGAACATTTACTGTTTGGCAATGTCAAATTAAAGATTTAGAGAAGATAACGCGACGAATTGACACCTTTGTAAAGGAGTAAAGATTATGGGGGCCAGAGATAAGATTCGGGAGTTTTTTATTGAACATGTTGGAAAGATTGTTACGACAAAACAAATAAGAAGAGTAGCAGGGATCAGTGAGTATGCACGGCGCATTCGAGAATTAAGAGATGAAGAAGGCTATCAAATTATGAGCCATAACGACCGGGCCGAGTTAAAGCCGGGTCAATATATCCTTGAGAAATTGGAAAGAAAACCGGTTATTTCGCGCAATATAAGCCCGCAGCTGCGTAACGAAATCCTTGAAAGAAACGGATATACTTGTCAGCGATGTGGTGCCGGTCCAGGAGATGCAGATCCTTTTAATCCCGGTAGAAAAGTCAGACTTCATATTGATCATATTAAGCCGATCAGTCAAGGTGGAACGGATTCAAAAGATAATCTTAGGGTCCTTTGTTCGGCGTGCAACCAGGGTAAGTCCAATGTTCAGCCGCCGAGTGAAACGGCTTTGAATATCTTGGCGAAAATAAGAAAACTGGGAAGATCAGAACAGATGGAGATATCCGAGTTCTTAAGACGGAAGTTTGAGATATGAATTGGCTTTTGTAACGTGTCCTTGATTTTATAAAAATCGTGGGGTTTTTGCAACGTAGAAATAAGCATCAATAGTCTATGTTTTACAGCTGGCGGATAACCGAGAAGGAAAGTTATGGCTTATACAAAACTATTATATACTAAAGCTGAGGTGGATGCAGCCGGCGCCATATTAATCAGTCCGGATTCTACTTCAGATAGTTACGAAAAGGCGTTAACAGTTATTGATAACTGGCGTTCATCCCATAACTTCCCTTTAAATACATTTCAGATGTGGCTTCGAAGGAAATCCAAGACAATAGACCAGAAGTCTATTGTTGTGCAACGAATCAAGCGTCTTTCTTCAATTAGACATAAACTACAAAGAATGCGAAAATTAAAACTTTCCGATATGCAAGATATCGGTGGTTGTCGTGCAATTTTAACCAGTATTGAGGACATTAATAAATTGGTTAAAGCATACGAAGAAAGCGATATTAGACATAAACTTGATTATAAAGATGACTATATTAAATGTCCTAAAATAAGGACTGGATATCGAAGCATTCATTTAATCTATAATTATGTAAGCGACAAAAACACTACTTACAATGGTCATAGGGTTGAAATACAACTTCGTACACAGTTACAGCATGCTTGGGCTACTGCCGTAGAAACAGTCGGAACTTTTATGGGGCAAGTTTTGAAATCAAACCAGGGAGATGTCGATTTATTACAATTCTTCAAACTTATGGCAACAGTAATTGCAAATATAGAAGGGACTTCTGCTGCCCCAGGCACTCCTACTAGAAAAGAGGATCTTTTAGACGCATTGCGTAAATATAAAACTCAAATTGAAATGATTAAACATATTAAAGAATATGGTGAAATATTACAAAGACCAGAAATCCCCAAAGGCGCTCATTACTTCCTTATTAAACTCGATACTAGTACAAAAGAAGTCTCCGTAAAAGGCTTCGGCTCAAAAGATATTAAGCTTGCTTCAGAAGAATACTTAGCTATTGAACGTACTATTACTGATCGAACAAGTGTCGATGCAGTTCTTGTCTCTGCTGAATCATTGGATTCACTTGAGCGTGCTTATCCCAATTACTTTTTTGATATGAAAATATTTCTGGAAATTCTAGACCGGACGATAAAGTTTTAACGTAGGATGTAGATTAATCAAATACGCTGTTACTAACTATCTGACAGTCGAATCGCCCCGTGTAATATAGGGAGCCTAAAGAAGGCTCCTTTTTTTGTTTTCAGGGTAAAACAGCTTTTCTTTCTTGTACTTTCTAGTCATATTAATTGGGGACACTTCTGACGTAACCTGCTTATGTCGCAATTGGAAAGGCGGACCCGGTCCCGTTTTATGGGCACAAAACCGAGATGCTATTGGGATAATGTATTGATAATAGAAGAGTTACAGAGAAGAAGTGCCGAATAAGGAAATCTAAACCATTGGAAAAGCTGCTCACGATAAGCCAATTAAGCGAATTAATTCAGGTAAGTACGAAGACTATTTATCAATGGACGCACACTGGCTTTATCCCGCATATTAAGTTACCTAAGGGGATTCGTTTTAAAAGTGTAGATATTGAAAAATGGCTCCAAAAAAGATTAAAGAAGGGAAGGAAATCGTATAAATTATCAATAAATAAATATGACGTTGACACGATTTGAATCAGGCATTATAATCAGACATAATGAAAATCAGACCAGAGTTTTGGACGTTGGTACTTGTAGGAAAATGGAATAAGTATATTCTCGTTCCCGATTGGGTAGGAACAAATATCTTCAAACAAAAAACCGTTCAAGTAGAATTTCCCCTTAATCTTCAAGGCCCTCCCAGGTTCACAAATGATGAAGGTGATATTAGGATGCTCCCCGATGATGACAGGGTTATATTTGTTGCAGTAAAAAATGACGAAGCGATTCTAAAAAAAATAGAACAAATGGCAAACGATCTCCTCAGTATTCTTCCTTATACCCCTATAAGTTCATTTGGAGAAAATTTTGGTTTTATTGAAGAGACTAACCTCGAAAGAATTCTTCCATTATTTGAGTTTCCTGACAATGATTCATTAAGTAGAAAAGGTTGCGCAATAGGGAAGAGTTCTATAAGAAGGACAATATCAAAATATCCTAACACCGTACTTAATTTCGTTATGAAACAAGATGGCCCAAAGGTTATTTTTGATTTTAACTTTCATTATCTTGTAAAAGATGCTAAAGAAGCTCTAGAGAAAATAACAGGTTCTTTTATCGAGAATAAGAGAAGGTCAGAAGAATTCTTAAGGGAAATTTATGGTTTAGAATACGAAACTGAGGAAGAACATGACGATTAAAAACACGAATTTCTTTGATGATACAAGCAGAACTCACTATAGGTCAAGCGGCTATCAAAAGGTTAAGACTTTCTCTATGGCGGGAAATTTTGATACCAAAAATGAATCTAAGCGTCTTATAAAAAGGCGTGGCGATTATCAAAAATATCATTGGTCTCCTTCAGCTGCCACATCAGCTAAATTGGAGCTTGATGTTGATGCGATTGAGAGAAGGAATAAATTTTATGAATTAAATGAGCGGAATAAAAGATGAGTTCTGGCTCTGAAGGGCCAACCCTCCATTTTACATACCAAGCATTAAAATCTACCCAGCTTTTTCAAGGGGACATTCTAAAAAAGACAGAAAAATTAGGACAAGTTTTGAAAGATGTCCATCCCTATTGGAACATTAAGGAAGATTATCATTATCTTATGGTTACCACGCAGTCCTGCGATTTAGAAAAAAGAGATGGAGTATGTAAGGCGAGATATATCAACTTAGCTGCAGTGCGCCCTATCCCAGTGGCAATAACAAAAGAAATAGAAAAGGTACAGACAGATGCCATAGATAAAAAAGGGAATTTTGTGTCTAAATCCAAAAAAGGCCGATTCTCTGAATTCCTCGCCGCGATTATAAATAACAACCATACAGATTATTTCTTTCTACACAAAGAAACACAACTTGGATTAGCGGATAACTATGTTGCTTTTTTACGTCTCACAATTCCGATTAAATGCGATTTGCATTATCAGACTTGTTTGGAGGCAAAGATCGGTCAACTTAACGAAAATTTTCGTGCAAAATTAGGATGGTTAACTGGTAATTTGTATTCAAGAGTTGCAACTTCTGACTGGGATAGAAATGAGGCACAAGCATTGATTGAAGATTTCTTGAAAGGCAGCGCTTTTTGGGTAGATGGGAAAAAGCTTGAACAGTTACGCGAAAAATTAAAAGGTCAGAATTTAAATACTATTACTGAGCATGATTTACATGAATTGATTGGTGAAATAAGAATTGTAACTCAAAAAGAGAAAGTTATTGAAAGTTTAAGAAAAATTCTTGAATCCGCAGATTTACAAAGCCCAAATTTTGTTAACGAAGTACTTGGTAAATTTGCAAATTCTCCTACTGTTAAATCTATTCTTGAAGAATAATTGTAGCTGTGCCCAGAATGCGCCCATTTAAGTGAAAAACATCGGGTAACAGAGAGAAATATCGAGAAGTATCCAGACTCGTTAATTCATTAGTAATAAAAGCATTGAGATGTAATTATTTGTAGTACAGAGAGTTAGGGAAATATGTATGATCGTCTCCCTCCCTCGGCACCACTGTAAGATTAGGAGCCTTATAATAGAGGCTCTTTTTTTTGTATAGGTTGTGTCTGTGGATTGCCTTGTTTGACACCATTTCGCAAAGACCGAAATGGCTGCAATTGCCTTTGGCAATCGCCTGTATTTGCTTCGAAATGCCTGTGAAAACAAGTTTTCCCGTTCATTTCTCGCAAATACAATTGCCGAGATCGGGGCCCATCGTCCTGCGGGCTTGTAAATTATTACATAAGTTTCCGATAGTCGAGAATCGAAATTAGATCGCAATCGAGAACTTCCATCGAATCAAATCTCGACTTTCGACTCTCGATTGCTCCGTGCGCTGTTCAAAGAATTTATTTAACAGCGCACTATATCCCTCCTTCGGCACTTTCGTAGAATAGGGAGCCTGAAGAAGGCTCTTTTTTTTGTTCTCAGGGTAAAACAGCTTTTCTTTCTTGCCTTGTACTTTTTAGTCATATTAATTGGGGACACTTCTGACGTAACCTGCTTATGCCGCAATGGGAAAGGCGGACCCGGTCCCGTTTTAGGGGAGTGTGTTAACTGAATCAAAATCAAGTTAAGCGGGTGGCAAATAATTAAATAATACATTATACTTACATATAAGTAGTATTTAAAGCAATTCTCTCCTAAAACTTATGGCTACGGAAGGATAAACCAGTTGGTTTATTCAACCGTGGCTTTTTTTGTATATATGGCTGGAATGTTTGGAAAGGCGGTATAAATAATTTGATTATCTTGGTATGAAGAAAATAATCTCGCTCTTAGTGCTTATCTGTTTCTTTGTCGAGCAGTCCTGTTTTGCCCAGGTACTGTCGCAGGTATTACCGCTGTATTTCAGCCAGCCGAGTTTCCTGATCCAGGATAAGTTCCGGCCTATACACCTGCGGTCTATTGAATTTACGCCTCAATCCAAGGGGTTACAGGTGCTCTTGGATAAAGGGGACAGTAAGGAATTAAAACAGGATGTTCTGCAGGAAGAGGCCGGGAAGCTGATGGATTATTTCCTGATCGGTCTGACTCTGCCCAACGATGCTTTTTGGGTGAACCTGCGGCCGGACCAGGCGGATAATATTATTGATCCGTATCTGGAGAAGACCGACATCGGGAAAGTGATGCTGGCGGCGGATCTGAATTTAAAGAAGGATCTGGCGCTGGCGACTTCTCCCGCTACAAAAGAAGGCAGAGAATACTGGGATAAGCTTTACGCAAAAGCGCAAGAGTTGTTCGGCGATCAGCAGGTTTCTTTGCCGACTTTTACCAGGCCCTGGATAGTCCCGGGTGAGATCATTATTCGTCAATTCAAAAGTAACTCTTCCGGGTTCCCCGCGAACGTCTATGTCTATAAAGCTACTCTGAAGGTAATGCTGGAACAGGATTATCTGAGTGGAAGCGCTCCCCAGTTTGAAGATAACCGTCTGAAAGAACTGAATGATTACTCTTCGGAGTTGATCCGCAGGTTGATCATTCCTAAGTTGACCCTGAAGTTGAACAGTTCAAAGATTTACGCGCCGCTGCGGCAGGTTTATTATTCGTTGATACTGGCGCAATGGATGAAAGAGGAAACGAAAAACGGTTCTGGGAACAATGAAAAGCAGTCCAGAGTCGATAGTCCACAGTCCATAGCCAATAAAAGGCTGACTATTATAGATAGATATGTTTCGAAGATAAATACGATGGATTTGACGGGACTTACTTCTAAAGAGAAGTGGGAGAAGAACAGTTATTTTGAGCAATACAGGCAGTCTTTTCAGAAAGGGGAATATAACGAGTCGGAAACTATCAATACTCCCTATGGGCAGACGATCAGGCAGTATACGAGCGGGGGGATCGGGTTCGGGGCGTTACCGGCGATAATGGCGCCAGGCGCGGGGAATGTGCTGACCGGGAATAAGCCGTTTATTCCCGGTTTGAATTTAGCGGCGGTGAGTGTGGATGAGGAAGGGAGTGTTGTTGTTGGTGCGCAGTCTATGGCACGCAGTAAAAGAAGTAGTGACGGCGGCGTGCCAGGAACTAAGTCCCCGGCACAAAGTGCGCCAAGGAACGGGAGACAGGGAACCGATATGGAACAGAGTTTAGAGGTCCGTTACCGGGATGCCGTGCGGGGTTATTTTTCGCAATTAAATGATCTTGAAGCAGAGGTAAAAGAAGAGAAATTGGTACCGGGAACACCTCCTTGGATGGAAGCGGCGCTTAATGTATATGCCGGCCTTATAAAAGGGATCATGCCTGTGCTTGAAGATAGCGGGCAGGAGATAACTTTTGTGTATCCTTTTGAAGGGGCTGATTCGATACCCGCGCTATTGCGCCGGACATATCATCTCAATTATGAAATTTCAGATTTAGATTTGGGTGAAGAGGCTTTGAAGAAAGTTTTCGGGGAGGAAAAACGCGCCGAGATCATCAATAGGGATACGCCTTTAGACGCTCTGGAAAAGAGTAATTATGAAATAGTGCGCAATGCGATCAAGGGGCCCTGTGTATTCATCCTGAAAGGTTTCGCTGGCTGGGCAAAGAAAAATAAAGCTCCCACATTCAATAAGGATTTATTGCGTTTCATCCTTGTCGATGTATTGCGGGCGGGAGATAAAGTGCTGATCCTGTCTAAAAACGATTTAGAACTTTATAACTCGCTATCCGAAAAGTTAAAGACCGATTTCTTAAAGCAGGAGCAGTATGTATTTGAAGGGAAGACATTTTTTATAGGGGCTAAAGGAGCTAATGACGATTCATGGGAGAAAAGTATACGGCTTCCCAACGCGATTATGATACTTGAAAAGAAGCCGGTTACCAGCGCGCAGGACGGCGGGGAAGAATTGCGTCAACGCAGGGCCTGGCTCGATGATTATGAAAAAGCGCTGGTCGTTTCAAGCGGGCGCGGATTTAAGCCCGGGGAAGTCAATTCTCCGGAAGTTATCAGGTCTATTACGGCGATCAGCGGAACTCCGATAGCGGATATAAATAAAAAAGCGCAAAAGCACGCTTATTCCATGTCGGGATTTGCCGACGATGTTATAGAACAAATGGTTATGGATCATCAAACTGTAGCGCGTCTTGGCACTACACATAAAGAATTGGCCGGTCTCTTGTGGATGGTAGTCGAGAAGTGTTGTAACAGGGAAGAAAGATTTTCTTATAATGGTATGGATTACAGGCTGGAGTTATGGGGCAGTCTTGGAAGTCAGTTCTCGATATTCTCAAATAAATTCTGGTGGGGAGGTTTGGATGATTTTACCTTAATTAATATCACTCAGGGGACTTCTCAGAAGTTCACTTCTAATAGTATTGCCGAGATAGGAGCATTGGGTTTCTATGAAGGCCGTGTAGTAGGAGGCGCGATAAACAAATATGCCGTTGATCCGGAACTTTTGTGGCGGATGTTCAAGGATAAGGATTATCGTAAACCTTATGTATCGGTAGAGGAGGCATTGGCAAAACGGGCGGAAAGGATAAAAAAACAAGAAGGTTGGGATAGCGTGAAAATATACACCCTGCCACAGCTGAAAAATGTATTGCCGTTTGTAATAAGGCCGATAGCGAAACCCCGTTATCAGGAAGAGTTTTATTCAGAATCAGAAAAGGAAAAAACAGATTACCGGCCATGGGAGCAGACTTATGTCTTTGAGGTAAGGAAAAAGGGCCCCTGGACGGCCATAGTAAGAATAGGGATCAGGTATAGCGATGCCGTGGTAGAAAATACCGGTGCGAAAGCTGCTTTTTGGGGTTCCGGAGTGGATGTTTTTAGGGGGAATACTTCTATCTACGCGACTAATAATTTCCGGCCGGAAGCTCTTAAAAAAGAAACAGGATTTGATTTGGTGAACATTCTGGAATCGTTTGACCGGAAAGAAAAAACCCGGATAACAGATGATGAAAGATGGTTTTACAATGAATTGAGATTTTCTGCTTCAGAACAATTAGGCACGCTGTTTATTTCCGCGATCTCAAAAGACTTGGATTACCCGTCGCTATTGGAAGACATCTTTGGCAGTAACTTTATTTACGAGTTCTATGATTTCGCCGTTTCATATAGAGGAGGCAAACACTTCATTCCTTTAAGTAGGCAACTTGAGATCATTAAAACCCTTCTTTACGAGGAGGAAGAGAGAAGAAGTAACGCAATTAATACTGCAGTTCCCTATGATAACGGAATAAATGACGGGGGCCGGGCGCAGTCTTTTGCCCGTTTCTTTGACTATCTTCGCTTGTACGGCCTGAAGGACACTGCCTGGGAGAGTAAGAGAAGCGGACAAGAAGAGAAACAAACTTCGGATTTCTGGCAGCTTATAGAAGAAGAAATGCGTGCTACTGCGTTGTTTGTAGAAAATACTATGGGAGACAACCATATTACCTATATGCGTTTAAAGGGGGTTCCTTTATATATGGATTTGGGATTGAGGGAGATATCCCGGAGCGGCTTTAATCCGGATGTGGTTGTTTTTCTTGCTACGGAAGCCGTTCCTTTAGAGGTATGTTATAGATTATTAAGGGAACGCCGGGGATTAAAGGTCCCGGAATATGTCGTATTGGAAGTCCATATGCCTAGAAGTGAAGGGGCCGATTATGGAAGCCTTAATAAACCGGAAGAAGAGGAGAAAATACGCGAGAATATTATCCGCGAGACTAAAGGTATTGAGATAAAAGGGAAACAAGTCTTGATTATTGACGCCACCGCTTATAACGGATTTACGATGGGATTAACAAGAGATGCTTTCTTGAGTTTAGGCGTAACCGGCTTAAAGACCTTTTCTTTGATGAGCCACAAGTTTATCCCGAATTATGTCCCGGATTACGTGGGTGTCTGCGTTGAGGATACTCCGCTGATGGTCTGGGCTAAAATGCTCTTGAATGAGGGGGCGACGAATGAAGTGCGCAAAATATTAGCGGCCGTAACTTTTCTCTATTTAAATCAGACGGAAGGAAAAGAAGATCGGCTGTTGGATAAGATAGCGATAGCTAAACCTGTGGGAATGAAAGAATTGCTCCAGGGAGCTAAACTATTAACCCTCAAAGATTTGAAGGGCAATTGGGATGGCGGGAAGAGTATCGCACGGGATGAAGGGAATAGAGAACGTGTCCTTAATGAGCAGAATAATTTGATCCAACGGGTTATTGATAAACTTAAGCCGCAACTTGCCGATAGCCGGTATGCGGAAAGATTGCTTAAAAAAGCCAAGGTTGACTTTGATCTCCCTGTAGAAGGCCAATGGGCTATCCGGAACGTTATCCGGGAAGCAAAGGCAGGTACTGTGTTTCTATACCTTCCAACCATCGATATCGAAGACGGTGATCTGCCGGAAAAAGCGGCAATGATTTCAATATGGGGTAAACCGGCTGTGGAGAAAATGAAAGGTAAAAGGCCGTATCCGTTAAACGAGGTGCCTTTTATAAACGAGGTCATTTTCCCGGATAATGACGTATTTCTGGTAAGTAAATCCCGTAACGGCGTAAATGCAACGGCAAAATTAGGATTTTTTCCTGACGGCGCTCCTGTGCTCGTTAAAACAACGATCAGCCCTATTACAATTGAGGAAATAAAGAAAAATGACGACTTTATCAGTAAATGCTTATTGACGAAAGTTGTCGCGGAGTCGGGATTTGCTGCTCCGCTTCATGGTTTCTTTAAAGATCCGTCGACCGGGTCTATTTCTTTAGTAATGGATATTATCAACGGTGATTTTCCTTCCGCTGCCGGAGAGCTAATTAGTGTAAATGTGATGAAGGATTGCATTGAATTCAGGAAGGAACTGCGGGATTTGAATTTGTATATGTCTGACGATTTACAGCCGATTATCGATCGCAGCGGCCGCATAAAATTTATAGACGATCCTATCGTCACCCGGGATGATGCTGTAGCTGTGGCGTTTCAGGACGAAATATTTATAAGACTTATTTCCCAGATTTTATGCGCGGCCCAAAAACAGGAGGTGATCGCAAGCTCGCTTAAATATTTCCGGGAGGCATACCCGGAATTATTTCATATGCTTCTTGCTTCATTAGAGCAAAAAGATGAATATGCGGCGAATGCCGCGCTTCAGAAAGCGGTAAAACAGGTAAAACATCTTCAAGGCGGTATTGTTTCTCCGGTGACCAAGGTGAAGGCCGACGGCGGCGCAGGTCAATTAGGAAAAGCTGCGGAAGACGGCGGTAAGGGGGATATCGATAGTTCGGTTGCAAACAGCTCACCAGCGGTCCTTGATAAGAAATTAGGAGGGATCGATTTTCGTAACCTTCCAATCACCGCTCAGCCCGTGCCTGCGGTCCCGTTAGGTGTGCAAGTGCCGATTCAGGCGAAAATACCCTTGGCGGAACTGGATAATGAATGGAGCCGGATTAAGGAAATCGTCGATAATGGGAGTATCCCTTCGGGAGAGAGAATAAAGGAATATGTTTTATCCTGTTGTCAAAGAGGGGATATTTCCGCAGAGGTGGAGAAAGTCCTTGTCTGTATTTCCGATATTCTGCGGCTGGAAGAGGATTACGCGTTAGCCTGCGAGCCGGGATTTGTCAGGCTTCTTTCCGTGCTTGAATCGGATAAGCCCGCGCAGGAATTACAAATTGCCTTGAGTGCGGTATCGTTCGAACAGCAGTAGCATTTAATTCGGGGATATGTTTAGATAAAAACAAGACCCCCGCAACTTGCGCGGCGGGGGTCTTGTACAGCGGTATGATGTGGAATATTATGCGGTAGGCGAGGCTTTGCTGACGTTGGAAGCCTGTTCGCCTTTAGGGCCTTGAGTTACTTCGAACTCAACGTCCTGTCCCTCTTCCAGGCTCTTGTAGCCGTCGCCGGTGATTGCGCTGTAGTGGACGAATACGTCTTTACCGTTTTCCCCTGTGATGAATCCGTAACCCTTCTGATTGCTGAACCACTTTACTTTACCTTTTGCCATTGCTGCTTTTCCCCTCCTTTTAAAAAAAATCCGTAAAGCATAGTCCATTACTTGCTTTACGGGTTTTTCTG
>Ga0209340_1001829_pt1 | contig 13730 bp, 15 predicted proteins | sample EPASupsiteSAE323_FD_187266 | JGI IMG/M metagenome (GOLD analysis project Ga0209340, IMG submission 187266) | Bioremediated contaminated groundwater from EPA Superfund site, New Mexico - Sample SAE3-23 (SPAdes) (version 2) | ecosystem: Environmental > Aquatic > Deep subsurface > Groundwater >... | reverse complement strand
GAAAAACAGTTTTTTGTAACTCTCGTTAACTCATACCCTTTTTTTGATGTTAAGTACAATGTTTTTGCCTCTTTACATCCATTAATTTGCATTATTACTATTTTTATCTTTTGCGCGGTGCCTTTTTGTATAACTTAATGCAACCCGGTCCATTTTACTCTGTCAAAGGTTGCATTTACTTTGACCGCCCACCAAAAAGGGAAAGGGATAAGCGGAACGGTTATTAATAACCGCTCCTCATATCCCCATTGATCCTCCTGTTAATTCAATAACAGCCTGTCGTTGTCCAATTCCACACCGCTGCGCTTGCCGAATTGCTCAACCAGCCGTTCCACGGTCATAGTCTCTCGTTCCTCCCCCTGAATGTCCAGTATGATTCTGCCCTCATGCATCATAATCGTTCTGGTGCCGAATTCCAGAGCGGCCTTCATATTATGAGTCACCATTATAGTGCATAGCTGATGTTCGGCTACAACTTCACGGGTCAGTTGCATGACTTTAACGGCTATGGACGGATCCAGGGCGGCAGTATGCTCATCCAAAAGAAGAAGTTTGGGCTCAACTATAGTGGCCATAAGAAGAGTAAGGGCCTGCCTCTGTCCTCCGGACAACAAACCCACCTTCTGTTTCATCCTGTCCTCCAGCCCCAAATCCAATAACGCCAAACGCTCGCGGAAGAACTTTATTTCAGCTTTATTGATTCCGGGCCTTAAACCCCGGGGTTGACCTTTGGCATAGGCCATGGCCAGGTTTTGCTCTATCGTCATATCGAAGGCCGTACCTCTCAGGGGATCCTGGAATACCCGGCCTATGTGCAGCGAACGTTTATACTCGGGGCTAAAAGTAATATCCATGGAATCGAGCATTATTCTGCCCTTATCAACCTCATAAACACCGGCAATGCAGTTTAACAGCGTGGATTTCCCGGCTCCATTGCCACCGATAATGGTAACAAATTCGCCCTTCTCCAGTATCAGGCTGATATTATCCAGGGCCAGCTTTTCGTTAATATGTCCTTCGCCAAAAGTCTTGCCGACAGCTTCAATCCTTAGCATCATCCACGTCCTCCCCTGTTGCCGTCCTTCGCGAATCTTTTGCGCAATGTGAGGAAACGGTTTTTAATAACCGACATAGACAAGGCTAAAGCTACAATCAGCGCAGATACCAGTTTCAGATCGGTCGGGGGCATACCCATTTCCAAAGCCACGGCTATAACCAGCCGGTAGACTATGGCTCCGAGGATTACGGCGATAAGCCGTCTAAACAACGATTTAACACCGAATATAACCTCTCCTATTATTACCGAGGCCAGTCCGATAACCACCATACCTATCCCCATGCTGATATCCACAAAGGATTGATATTGGGCGATCAATGCTCCGGATAGAGCCACCAAACCGTTGGCCAGTGCCAGGCCCAGCAATATGGTAGTATCGGTATTTACCCCTATCGCTCTGACCATATGCGCGTTGTCGCCCGTGGCCCGCAGAACAAAACCCAGTCGGGTATTTAAGAACAAGAAAAGCAGTACCAGTATCAGCAGCAATATAATCGAAGGTATTAGTATACCAGCGTAATCCTCAGCCGGGGTTCCCCTAAAAAGGCTGAATATCGTCTCTTTATTAATCAGGGGAATATTGGCCCGGTTAAACATCACCTTCAAGTTGATGGAATATAGGGCCAGCATAACCAGAATCCCCGCCAAAAGAGCTTGAATCTTCAATTTAGTATGACACAGGGCCGTTACGCATCCCGCCAGGCATCCGCCTATAAATGCCGCCGCCAGTCCCAATCCCGGCTGGCCGCTCAGGCATAGAACGGCGGAGATAGCAGCTCCGAGTGTAAAGCTGCCATCCACCGTTAAATCCGGTATATTAAGGGTTCGGAAAGATACGAAAACCCCCAGAGCCATTATTGCATATATGATTCCGAGCTCAATAGAGCCCTGCAATGCCAATTGTGTCATCACGACAACCCTTCAAAATTATTTTCCTAAAACCTTGGCTTCTTTTAATACGTCGTCGGGTATCTTTACCCCTATAGCCTGGGCAGTATCCTGGTTCACATAGATGTCCATGTCTCTCATCATCATAACCGGAATATCCCCGGCCTTTTTGCCTTTCAATATCTCGGCTCCCATTTTGGCAGTCTCCTGACCTAAAATGGTGTAATTGATTCCGTAGGTTGCCAGACCGCCGTCCTTAACCATAGAATCCGCTCCCACGTATACAGGTTTTTTAGCCTTATTGGCCACCTGTGTCACCACCGGCATGGCTGATGCAATGGTATTGTCAATGGGCGAGAATATAATGTCCGCTTTGCCGGCCAAAGAACTGACCGCCTGCTGAACCTCGGAGGAATTGGTTACGGTACCGTCTATGACCGTCAGCCCATTCTTCTGGGCATATTCCTTCAGGTTGTTTATTACCGAGACAGAATTCGTTTCACTGGTATTATAGAGTGCCCCAACCGTCTTAAAACCAGGGGTAATGCGTTTGGCCAGTTCCATGATCTTCTCCGCCGATATCGCATCCGATGTTCCGGTTACGTTCTTGCCCGGCTTCTGCAGGTCGGTTACCAGCCCGGATCCCAGCGGGTCGGTACATGCCGAGAATAGTACCGGAATATCCTTGGTTTCACCCACCGCCGCCTGAGCTGAAGGAGTAGCGATGGCTACAATTAAATTATACTTGTTGTTGGCAAACTTTTGACAGATAGTCTTTAGATTCGTCTGATCGCCCTGTGCATTTTGATAATCAATAGTGATATTTTCCCCATCCTTAAATCCTTGCTTGGCTAATTCCGTGATAAAGGATTCCCGGATAGTGTTTAACGACGGATGCTCAACAATCTGCACTATACCGATTTTCAGCTTTTCTGTTTTGTTGTCAGTCTTGGCTGATTCCTGGGTTTTGCCGGACGAACACCCGGCCACGACCAGCAATAATACTGACATTACAACCAGCACCACCATAGATAACGACTTTTTCATTACCAAAACCCCTCCCACTTAATATTAAAATATCCGGGGTATCCCTGCAGGCTTCCCAGTATTCAATGCTAAAATCCGGTAATCTATAAACCGTGGTGTACGCGCAAAAAACACCTGTCCCCGATTTAAGGACAGGTGTAAAACCTGCGGTGCCACCTTAATTGATGCCTGAATGTACTTTAGCATCCGCCTTTGCAGGGTGCCATCACACCCCTCACCAGTAACGCTGGCGCAGCGTCGTAAGCTACTGAAACCATAAGGCTTGTTCACTCCGCCCTCAGAGGCCCATATAACACTTCTTACCAGCCGGGATTACACCCTCCCCGGCTCTCTGTATGGCAGTTTAGCATTTTTTCCCTCTTCAACGGTTTAAAAAAATATAACCATATGCCTTCCCGCTTGTCAAGCTCAGAGCGTCGATAAAAGCGAATCACAGCTTTTTGCCATCCGTGGCACCGCTGCACTAGTCCATCCATGGACGTTGCTCCGGGTCATTCTCAAAACCCGCTCAATCAACGTACCCTGTGTACGCCTCAATCGCTGATTTTGCTCATTCCTTGATCTTCACTTCATCATTGGTGAGTGAAGCGAACATCAGTGTGCCCGAAGGGTGCTTCCATCACTCGCTCTGACCGTTTGCCGACTTCCATGTCTTTTACCCGCCTCAAATTAATCTAATATCGGTAACCGGTATCGTAAAGTAGAAAGTAGTTCCCTGCCCGGGCGGGCTCTCCACCCATATTCGGCCACCATGAGCTTCCACTAAACTTCGCGCAATGGCCAGACCCAATCCATTACCGCCCGATTCGCGGCTGCGGCTTTCATCAGCCCGATAAAAACGGTCAAAAATGTTAAGCAGGTGTTCCTGCGGAATCCCTGATCCATTGTCATGCACCGAGAAAAGCACGTCATTCTTAACTTCCGCAATGTCCAGGCTGATCTCCCCGCCTGATTCTGTATGACGCATGGCATTGTTAATAAGGTTAATAAGTATTTGCATCAAGCGGTTGGAATCGGCGTCAACCTGCTTCACCCGGTCGTCAATTTCGACTTCAAACCTGATCTGGTCCTCCTCCATCGCCAGCCGCAGGGGGGTAAGATGATCTACAATGTCATTTATATCTATCGGCGCTTTATTTATCTGCAAAGCCCCGCTTTCTGCCAGGCCTATGCTTTCCAGATCTTTTACCAGCCGGGTTAGTCTGATAACCTCGTCTACCAGGCTGCTGGCCTGCTGCTCGCTATTCTCCCATTTGCCATTCTGCAGGGCTTCTAACCGCCCGCGCAGGATCGACAGCGGTGTTCTTAGCTCATGTGCGATATCCGACATGAAACGCCGCCGGTTCTGCTCCTGATCCAGAAGCCGGGCAGCCATAAGGTTAAAATCTTGAGCCAGCGAAACCAGTTCCCGATCACCGTGGGGGTTAACCTTGACCCCCAGCTTTCCCTTGGCCAGTTGGTGAATAGCGGCAGATATCTCTCCCAGAGGTGAGGTGATCTGCCGGGCCAGCAGTAGACCCAGAAAAAGGGCTAAGAAGGCTACCAGAATAATGCAAATGATGATTTGGGTGGTTATGTTGCTGATAAAGGTGTTCTCCAGGCTGGAAATACCTGCTCCCAAAGGACCGGCAATATATAGCGTGCCAATCCGTCGGTTTTCATCGCTCATCAAAGGAAATTTGCTCATGCCGGGTATCCGCTCATCGAGATTTTTTCCCAGCAATACCCCTGATGAATCGGCCACCACCTGCTCGTTGGTATCAGCAATTACCAATCGGCGCATATTGCCCATAACCCGGGAATTTAACCCCTTGCGCAAACTGGCCTTACCCGTGACGGCTTGGCTGGTATCGACAAGCAGTTCCTGAATACCCTCCAGATTGCCATGAGTGGTATAGTACAAATTGGCAATCTCAGACCATTGCCGGGCGGTCGCCTGGCTGTATTGGTCGACATAACCGGCAAATTGTTTTTTAGTTATGAAAAGAGTCATGATGCCTGATAAGCTGGTGGATATAACCGCAATCAATATCAGGATGGCGGTAATTCTTCCGGCTAGGCCCAGCTTGCTCATGCCTGTTCCTCCCCCATTAACTTGTAGCCTACCCCATATACGGTTTTAATTTTCACATCCTGGGGAGTAACTGATTCCATCTTGCGGCGCAAATTGCTGATGTGAGTATCGATGGTTCTTTCATAACCCTCATAAATATCGCCCAAAGTCCGTTCCAGAATCTGCAGGCGGGAAAAAACCTGGCCCGGATGTTCAACCAGAAGAGAAAGGATTTTAAACTCAGTGCTGGTCAAGGGCAGTAGGGTAGAACCCAGATAAACCTCAAAACGGCTGATATCAAGCTTAAGATTTTTATAGGTAGCAACCATAACCTCATCGCCCCTCTGGGTACGCCTTAAAACCGCGCGCACCCGGGCGCTCAACTCCCGGGGAGAAAAAGGTTTGCTTATATAATCATCCGCTCCCAGTTCCAGCCCCAGGAGTTTGTCCACCTCGTCGGCCCGGGCCGTAAGCAATATAATCGGAGTATTGTCGGCGCTTCTTACCTGCTTCAAGACCTCGATACCTGACATGGCCGGCAGCATAATATCCAGCACTATCAAGGCGGGTCTGAACTCGTCCCACAATCTGATCGCTTCCTGTCCATCGCGGGCTTCTACCACCTGAAAACCTTCGGATAAAAAATGTTCGCGCAACATCGAGCGCAGAGATTCCTCATCCTCCACCAACAAAAGCAGTTGGCTCATATCGTTCTTTACCCCCCATATACTAAAAAAGCTCCTTAAATGATGAAGAGCTTTTCTATCATTATATTATAATTACTATATGTTGCGGAGAGTACACCAACAGATTCTAGTGGGCAATACCATTTAATGCATCTTATACTTTCTTATCAACCACAGCAATCAAGATACAACTCTGTTTCTGCCTTGAAGTTTTGCTTGATATAACCTTTTATCTATTCTGGCAATAATCTGATCGGCATTTTCCCCTTCCAAACTCTCACCAACGCCCATACTAATTGTGATTTTCTTTTCTATGCCAAAATTTTCGTTTTGAATAATATTCCTTATTTTCTCGGCAACAATTTTAGCATTTTCCAGGCTTGCTTCAGGCAAGATAATAATAAACTCCTCACCCCCCCAGCGAAATAAACGATCCGTGGTTCGAATATTTTCTAATAATAGTTTTGAAATACGCTGTAAAACAAGATCACCCGTTCTATGCCCGAAAAGATCATTGACACATTTGAAGTGATCAATATCAATAAATATCAAGGAAAATTGCATATCATGCTTTTCTTTTTTATGGATTATCATATCTAAATCATCTTCAAATTTTCTTCTATTGTATGCCCCGGTCAGAATATCTGTCGTAGCCATTTTTTCTAACTCAGCATTAATTACCTGCAACTCCTGAATATACTTGCTTAATTGATACTCATATTCTTTCTTTTCCGATATATCTCGCGTAGTACCTATATAGCCTGTTAATTTTCCGTCTTCGAACATTGGATTGGCAGAAGCTTCAACCCATTTGACAAAACCATTTTTACATATAAATTGAACCTCATGTAAAATAGGCCCATTATACCTGCCGTTTATCCGACTATTCATGCGCTGAGTTATCTGATCGAAAAAATATTCTTGAGACTCCTTAACAAAAAAATCAGTTATTTTATATCCAATCAGTTCTTCAGCCTCATAGCCAGACATAGATTTGGAGTTTGGACTTACAAAAGTAAAAACAAAGTCCATATTTATCTCCCAAATGACATCCTTTATGTTCTCGATAATGTACTTATATCTATTAAATTGATGAGATTGGAACTTTTGATTATTTTCCATTTTCGCTCCTAACTAGCATCAATAAGGTATTAACTGCTCGTCCTTATTATCACACAATCCGCACATCTTGACTGTGTTTATTAAAATAATCGGCTTTATGCAAATAATTATTTAACAATGAAGTCTATCTATTGCTGCTTTTTCATCGGGCAGGAAGAAAACTAGACTCCCTTTGTTGCTTTCGAAAATGAAATCCCTTAGACTCTCGCTGAGGTAGCTTTCGAAACTCCCAACGATTGCAACCTTCATATTATAGTTTGTAAACTTCTGCAATATTTCTCCTGCAATTCCTGTCTTTAGATCAAAAAAACCTTTAGTAATCGATGATTCACTAAGAATCATTTTATTGCAGTCATATAAGTGATTTATATCTGCGATTAAATCTAACGCATCCTGCGTATTATTAATCAAAATTTCTGAGCTTTCTATAACTGCAATTTTCGAGGTTTCGTTTTCAATAATACGAACGTTCATAGCGGTTCCTTTCTAAATGCCTACTTATTGATTAAACCTGTAAGAAGAGAACACCCTGACGAACTTCTCATTATTAGCCTAATGGGGAGAGCGATTTGTATGATTGAATCTCCATCGGGCCAAGAGTATATAAACTGCCCATGTAATTCGAAATTTAAAATTTCATCAAATGCTACGGGGAGAGCCCCTAAAGGCATGTGCTTATAAACTAATCCGGTCATTGACTGGCCATATCTCTTGAAATATAGAGCATCCGTATACCATAATAGCTTCATCAACTTGACCTTATACAATGAATCCACTGAGCATAATAGGCTATTACATAGCCCAATTTTTCAATATCTAATGCCTTATAGCCGTTAAAATCGGTTTTCTCTTCATAGCTAACATACAGGCTTTCAATTTCCGTTAAGATGGAAATTACCGCGCTCTACGACTCTTTCTTTAATATTTTTTCGTATCCTAGAATACTTTTCGGGAAGAAATCTATCTTTATGCTTATCAAGGTACTCTAATGCAAACAACGGATTATTATATACCATGCGCATGATATTATCATAGGTCTCATCCTGAATGGCTTTGCTTTCGTATCTGGTAACAGTCACTTCTCCCCATCCCAATAGTGCTGCAAAATCGCTTTGCGTTAATCCATAGAAACGTCTAATTCCCGCAATATCAACCGACGTTAATAAACCATTTTTCATACGGTAGGAGTTCCTGGCTTTCAGCAAGTTTTCATCCATTACTCTTGCCGGAACAAATTCATTCTCCTCATCTTCACTTAAAGGACAGCAATAATAAACTTGCTCATAGTTAACAATCGCATCTTTAACAATAGCTTGAGTCTGTCTTTGTCTTTCTTCAATAGGATGAACTTTATTGCATATTGGACAATCCATCTCAATAGTTCTAATTAAATAATCATTCATCTGGATAACTCCTTTCTCAGCATATTTATGCATATGGAAGAGGGGTTGGAAAAGGAAACCTGGCAAAATGAAACGAGACCACGAATACTTTACAATTCTTCACGTCCCTTATCTTGACCTTAATGTAAACATCCTTATTATCTATTGATTTCCCAAAAGCAAAAAATGGAGGTAATGAATTGTCTTTATCATCAATAACCGTCTCAAGATATTTTGTTACGTCGAAGGTCATCAGCTGAGCTATAACATCACTTCTATCGAAATTCAATGCTAGCATTGAATTTTCCGTAGTATGCGGATCGGTTGGTAATTCGTTTTTCTTCCTGAGTAATACATCCAGGCTACTATTAACATTAAAACCTGGATTAGTTAATACTGCTTTGAGTTCTCTTAGAAACTCTTCTACATCATCTCTAAGTGATATCTTTTTTTAAACGCACCTTTTAACTTCCCGCAACATTATTGTAACTATCAATTGATAGTTACAATAGGTAACAACATATGGCGTTTATATTACCCAACACTAATCAAGCAACTATTTATTAAATCTATATTTTTTATATTTTGCCATTATTCTCCACCCTTCACCGTACTTCCTGCTAATTCGGTTCCAACTGTCAAATTATTCACTATTCAATATGAATGGCCTTGCAATTCATTTATTCAGTATGTCCGGAAATATAAGCGAAGGGCTTGATATTGTTCTCTTTGGAAAAGTTGAACGGGAGGAGAGTTTGAAGAAATGAATAAGAAGCTTGTTTAAAAAAGGTCACTGAAGGAGAAGGGCACTTCTATCCCCTTCTCTACTCCAGTAATTGGGACAGGGCATCATTTGCCTGTTTCTTTAACTAATTCGGCGAAGTTCCAGATGAATCGGTCACATATTTCCTGCACCTGATCCCGTTCCGCCTCCGCTGAATCATCATGCACGCCCCAACCGATAAATTCGGTATTCATCAGGGCATGCAGCGCATGCAGCGAATCCTCAAAAACCGCACATTCATACGGTCGACAATCCAAGCGGCGAGCCGCTTCCATAAATATATCCGGAAACTGTTTGCTCTTGCCAACTTCATCAACCGTAATTACAAATTCAAAATAATCCAGAATCCCCAGACGGTGTAAAGCTGCCTCTGCCAATCGTCTATCTGTTGCAGTAGCCACGCACATTCGCGTACCCAGCGCCCGCAGTTGCCGGAGGTAATCAATGACGAAAGGCTTTAGTTCTATCGTCGTGTAATAATGATGGGCAACTGTATCCATCCAGTATTTCATGAGTCTTTCAACAGTAGTATTTAAGGCGAATTCATTCACGAAATATTCTGCCGAAATACGAAAGCTCATGGTTTTAAGTTTTTCCTGCAAACCATCAGGCGGGGTTATGCCCTGGGCTAGCAAATAGTCAGAACCCACGTTTTTCCATACCGGCATCGAATCCAGCAGGGTCCCGTCCAGATCAAAAATAGCTGCTTTCATTTTTATATAATTCCTTTTATTTCTGTCCCTTAATGACTTGGCCGTTTCCGTGCTCATGCGAAAACCTCCATACTTTACCGATAATTGATTATACCATCTGTTATAACGAAAATTAAAAGCAAAATGTTTTACATTGCCATGTCCTTGAAATCAATTTGATATCCATGGGGAATCTCATCCCAATTCTGTAACGGCAGAAAAAATTTGAGAGCGACCGGGAGTATATCATCATTAAATGAGTAATTTTCAGTATGAAGCTGCGGCCAGTTCAAACCGGTGCCAATACCCACCATAACCGCCCTGCCACCGTTCCCGTAATATCCGAAGTCTTCTGACCAGCGGAACGCTCCGGTATTTCGATACAGTCCAGCCCGACTTTATGGCAAATTGTCTTCACCCGCTCAAGCGCGGCACAATCATTGACCGTAGCCGGGAATAAGTCACAGAAGGAGAAGGAAACTCTCTTCTAAAGCAATTTTTAAAATGGAATATAGTGCGTATTGTTTTATAATCATAGAGAAGTATCTTATAAGAAGGTTTGTTGAAATGATTGATTTTAGATGTGATTACAGCGAAGGTGCACACCCGAAAGTATTGGAGAAATTAATCCAGACCAATTTAGAGCAAACTGCCAGTTATGGAGAGGACCCGTATTGTTTGAAGGCGGCTCAACTGATCAGGGAAAAATGCATGCGGCAGGATGTGGCTGTACACTTTCTGGTAGGCGGTACTCAGACGAACTTGACGGTTATTTCTGCAGCCTTGCGCCCTCACCAGGGTGTTATTGCTGCCGATACCGGGCACATCAACGTACATGAAAGCGGGGCTATAGAGGCCACCGGTCATAAGGTGCTGGCATTGCCGAGTGTGGATGGAAAATTAACCGCCCTTCAAATACAGGCTGCTTATGATGATCATTTTAATGATGAAGCCCAAGAACATATGGTACAGCCCAAGCTGGTGTATATATCTAACTCCACCGAAATCGGCTCCATTTATACCCGTGCCGAGCTGACTTCCATTAGTGAGACCTGCCGGAAAAATAATCTCATTCTATATGTGGATGGTGCTCGTTTGGGTTATGCTCTTTGTTCCGAGGATAATGATTTGGATTTGCCAACGCTGGCCCAGCTTTGTGACGTCTTTTACATCGGGGGTACTAAAATTGGGGCTCTATTTGGTGAGGCACTGGTGATTTGTAACCAGAAGTTAAAGGAAGATTTTCGATACATTATAAAACAAAAGGGCGGTATGCTGGCCAAGGGCCGGCTGCTGGGATTACAATTCATGGCCTTGTTTGAGGATGATTTGTATTTTGATATGGCCCAACATGCCAACAAGATGGCTATGCTCATTAAAAAGGCCTGCATCAATAAGGGATATGGTTTCCTCACGCCATCCAATACGAACCAGCAGTTTCCTATTATGCCTAACGAAGTATTGAAAAAGCTGCAAGAAAACTATGCATATTCTTTTTGGCAAAAGATCGATGACAACCATAGTGCGGTACGTTTTTGCACCAGTTGGGCAACCGAGGTGAACGCAGTGCAGAATTTAATTGCCGACATTGAAAAGACCATTTGGTAATCATTCACCCTTATATATAATGCGCATTGTAACAAACCAGAATTAAAGTTCTGATAATAAGATTAATAACGATACAAAAAGGTTGTCAAATTTTCTCATAAACTTGTCAACCTTTTTGTATGTGAAATAGTCTTATGATTAAAATCTTGAAAGGTGGAATGTTTATGAAGAAGAGATCTCAAATTCTAGTTGCCTTGTTATCCCTAATGATCTTTCTGGTGTGTTTGCCTGGAGTTGGTGCTGCAGCACAACTTACACCTTCCCCTCCAACAGAAGGAAAAGTATCAAGTGACCCGCATAGTAGTATTGTAGTAAATATCCATACGGATACTTCTACTCAAGGAATATCTTTGATCAAACAATGGACTTGCGGAATAGCCGATAATGCCAATGGAACAGTTACCATCATGGGTGATACAACTACCTATGGGACGGTTGAATATCTGGATGCTATAATTTATTTGCAGCGTTGGAATGGAATTAGTTGGGTCGATGTAACTAGCCGCCCCTACAGCGCTAGTTCTTATTTTTATACTAGAGGTTCATCTATTATTTCAGTAACCAGAGGAAATTATTATCGTACTAGAGGAATTCATAATGCCCATAATGCAGGTAATTATGATGCTCAATCGTCTGTCTCAAATGCTATTTTAGTTCAGTAAAAAATATCGGAAGAGGTTAAATAATAAAACAAGATGAGGGCAGATTGTTGTTGCCCTCATCTTGTTTCCTGTGTCATTTTTTGTTTTACATGGAAACAGCCATTTCCTTAGCTTGCTCAATAGTTAAGTTACCAAATAACTGGCACATGATGCTATCATCTGTAATCCATGTTAAACTGCAAGACCCATCCAAAAAGGTAATTAAATTACCTTCATATCTGCCGACCTGAATTTTTTCTGATTTACCTTGTTTGGCGTCAATGTTCATAGAATAGGTGAAATTACTTGGGACTCTAGTTTCAGTAATAAGTATTGATGCGTTCTGAGATGCAAAAGAAATAATAATCGTATCCTGTTCGTCAGTTGCGCCCCTGGTAAGATTCTTAAATTCAAATCCCAGGGGTATATACTTTGGAATAATGATTTTGAATGATACACTAGGCTGAACAGCAGCTACTTCCGTTCCTATTTTATCCTTGAGTTGCGGCGGATTCTGATCACTGCTAACAGTAATATTTATCATCTTACCAAAATTAAGAATAGTTTGAATCACTTTTTCCTTAAACGCATATACGGGCTGCGGAAACAGCATCGACCCGGAAATGCCTAACAATGCAATAACTAAAACTGCAACTTGTATTATTAAACGCTGTCTTTTTCTCTTATTATCCCGGTTTATCTTAATTTTCTCGATTATCATTTGTTCAACTTGGTTAATTGGTGTATTAACCTCAATCTCACCAGCTTTTAGAGATCTACTCAAGAATTTATCAAAGTTGTCATCTTTCATTTTTTTCACCTTCTCTATGGAGATCTTGGAAAAGTTTTGAGCGGGCACGAAAGAGCTGTTTTTTTACAGTCCCGATAGTTACCCCCAAAGCCAAAGCAATATCTTTATCCTTCATATCCAAATAGTATCGCATAGTAATTACCTTTTGTTCTTGGGGAGATAATTGAGCAATAGCATTCTGAACAAGCTTTTGGATTTCATTATTTTCTGCCGATTCCATAGAGAAATAATCATTGAAGGGAAAAGAAATATATGATTCCATATCCGATACGGATACTACCCGTTGGTTGTGCTTAATCTGCGTTCGGACAAGGTTTACAGCTATAGATGTAAGCCAGGGAAGAAACTTATCCGGATCCTTAAGTTGATCAAATTTATCTATTGCTCTGGCAAAAGCCTCCTGGGCAATATCTTCAGATAAAAAACGATCTCTGGTTAAATAATACACAAAGTTAACTATTTTGGGATAGTAGTTTTGAACTGCTAAATGCCAAAGTGACTCATCACTGAAATCCGGGTGTTTTGCCATGATTTGTGCCTCCCCAACCCGGCGGTTTACCGAAACAATCCTCATGTTATGATTGTCGTTTTTCGGCCCCCCTGGATCATGTCTAATTCAAGCATTATTTAGAATATTTTGTAAAATTTAACTAATTAATTATAACATTATTCATCAAAATATTAAACGTGAATTTAGTAACAAATTAGAGAAATCTATTCTCTCCGTTGTTTTGCAAAAGAATAGACAAATATTATCATTTTGAGCCCGAATATTCGGGCTATTTTAATGTCAACATTTATTAATATTTTTGTTGTGTATCGTCGTGTATTCTGGTATAATGGACCTGCGGAGGGATTTTTATGTATCTTAAAAAAAGTATAAGCAATGGTAAACCATATCTTTCCTTTGTTCAGGGATACCGTCAGGATGGCAGGGTAAAACAGAAAACAATTGAAAA
>Ga0209340_1001827_pt1 | contig 13735 bp, 14 predicted proteins | sample EPASupsiteSAE323_FD_187266 | JGI IMG/M metagenome (GOLD analysis project Ga0209340, IMG submission 187266) | Bioremediated contaminated groundwater from EPA Superfund site, New Mexico - Sample SAE3-23 (SPAdes) (version 2) | ecosystem: Environmental > Aquatic > Deep subsurface > Groundwater >... | reverse complement strand
GCGGGCGGGCGATCGAATGAGAAAAATGCGGGATATATAAATGAGCAACACGATGATTCGGCGACTGGTCCTGGATGTTCTGAAGCCGCACGTTCCCACCATCCTCGACCTGGCTACAGGGCTTGCCAAAGTGAACGGAGTGACGGGTGTGAACCTGAGCCTGGATGAGGTTGATCAGCAAACTGAGTCCGTCAAGGCCACCATCCAGGGCGAGAACATCGATTATAACGGCGTGGAAGAGGTCATAAGAAAATTCGGCGCTGCGGTTCATAGCATCGATGAGGTAGTAGTAGGAAGAGAGATAGTGAAGGAGTACGAAACACTTCAGGAACGATGATCTTTCCGATCAGTTCCGCTTTTTGCAAATTCAAAATATAAATTCTTAAGTATATTTTTGCAGATATGTTATACTTATATTTTATAATTATATTTTGCACCCAAATTTGAACATATATTGTTGTATTTATATTGTTGTACTTATATTTCAATACATTCCGTCTCTGTCGATCTCATTTAGGAACGAGTTCAATTTCAGGATGGGAATTATGGGAATCCCCTGATAAAATTGAATCTCTTCTTCGATGAGCGTGACTATTATCGGTGTTGCGTCTTCATCTGTCACATATTCATAAAACTTAGTCCTCTCGATGTGCTTTTCAGTCGCAGCTTTTAGGGCCGAAAGCCGGTACCGATTGCCGGACCATTTCTTGCATTCGACCAAAAAAGTTTTGCGGCTTTTCTTGGCGATGACATCATACTGCCTTCGCCTTTTGCATGAGGTTTTTACAGTATTTATCAACACCTGAAATCCGTTCTCTTCAAAGATAAACGCAGTCAGCTTCTCAAAATTCTGCCAAATAACGTCTCTTGATACTTCTTCGAGGCGCTTTACATCCTGGATATCCTGAAAATTTAGCGGATCTGATTTGTCCATCCGATCCGCTCGCCCATTGGATTATGCGCTTCGGGGCCACTCATGCCATTCATATTTGGATTCATATCGGATTTGTGCCGGGAGATCGAAGCAATGCGAGAGATCTCACTTTCTCTTCCACTTCTGCTTGAGCGATCCGGCAATTCTCTTCAAGACCACTGATTTAGGCCCTCTCTTTTGAACCAGGATTCTTCCGGATGTCCCTTCCTCATGCCAGACCTTCGGATGCTTCTTCTCCCGCTCGATCTCAGGCTTGAACCCGGATTTGATGGCGGCGGTAATTACGAGATCCAGAGTAGGGCCGTGGACGGCATCCTGCTTGGAAACCATTCTGCCTTCGCTCCGGGAGCGATCAGCATCAAAATAAATGGGCCATATTATCAGCATATCCTTCTCAGGCATGGCATAAATTTAGGATAGCCTCCAATAAGTACCTATTGCCGCGTGCCTATTGCGGCGCATCTATGCCGTGCATCCAATTGCCGGATAGCCGCTAACGCAAGTCTTTTAGCTATCTTGGATCATAATTGATGAAAGGATACGGAAGAGAAGGATAACCGTGGAGTTCCAATCATGAGCCAAGAGACGTTCCCAGTTGCCAATGTAGGCGGAGTTGAAGTTCCGTATGATCCGGAGCAGCTCAGACGGATTCAGCAGCATCCGTGTTTCAGCGAGAAGGCCTGTCATTCTTTCGGCAGGATGCATCTGGCTGTGGCCCCCAAGTGCAACATTCAGTGCAAATACTGCGTGCGGGACTTCGACTGTGTGAATGAGTCCAGGCCCGGTGTGACAAGCCAGGTTTTAAAGCCCGCGGAGGCGCTGGAGCGCGTGGATCAGGTGCTGGAGAAGTACCACTACATAAAGGTAGTAGCGGTAGCAGGCCCCGGCGAGCCTCTGGCCAACGATGAGACCTTTGAGACCTTGCGGCTTGTCGGTGAGAAATATCCCAACATTATCCTTTGCATCAGCACCAACGGCCTGCTCCTGCCGGACAAGATTCAGGAGCTGGACCGCCTGGGCGTCTGCAACATCACCGTCACCATGAATGCCGTCGATCCCGAGATCGGCCAGCAGATTTACGATTATGTGAATTACAATGGCAAGAGGTACGAGGGCCTGGAGGCCGCGACACTGCTGCGCGACCAGCAGCTCAAGGGAATCGAGGAAGCTCTGAAGCTGAAGAAGATCGTCAAGGTCAACACCGTCCTCATCCCCGGCATCAACGACAAGCACGTCTTCGATGTCGCCCGCAAGATCAAGTCCATGGGCGTGTTCATCCACAACGTCATGCCGCTCATTCCCCAGTACAAGTTTGCCCACATCAAGCCGCCGTCGCCCGAGGAGAAGAGGGCGATCCAGGAGGAACTGGGCAAGATCATCAAGCAGATGAAACACTGCAGGCAGTGTCGCTCCGATGCCATCGGTAGGCTGGGATGCGATGTGCAGCAGGAATTCCAGAGCAGAACCAAGGAGCAAGCTTGAGGGCCGAGAAGATATGCCCTCAAGTGATATTTTATTTACAGTTCGTTATAATCACTAAAAAATAGAGCGCCATCCCAACGCAGGATGATCTCTTGGTAATTAGGATAGTAATACCCTTATTTAAACAGTTGCTTTTTGTACAGTTAATGCTTGAGCATCTTGGTTAAGCTGCTGGTGGCATTGGATATGCTGCTGGATAGGCCGGAGATGAAGCTCTTTGGCTGCTCAGGCTCCTTTTGAACCTTGGTTGCGGCCTTTGTTTCCTTGGGCTTTGATTCAGCTTTTGTTTCCACCGGCTTTGGTGCAGATGCAGGTGCATTGGTTTTCTTTTCCTTCTTCTTGGAGACGGAGTTGCCGTTCTTCATTTGATAATTGCTGTTGCGATCTTGTGGACCTTTGCTCTTCTTTGTCTTATCTTTTGCCATATTTACCCCGCCACCCGTCAGTGTTGAAATTGATATATCTTGCGGCTATTTGATACGGAAATATCCCCCTTCATAAATGATTATATTTAGATGATCCACTGATGTCCGCCTTCGGCAATCTTGAAATTTGAATCCGGGCCTTCTTTCAACGGCTCGGCGGACGAATCAGTTCGCAGGAGGTAATGGACGAATACCGGGAATGATTCTATTGATGCGGGAAATTTTTCATAATCTGAGCGCGAATTTGGTTCTATGACATTATATGCTGCTTGAATGCACTTCATAAAACTGTTTCAAGATCGCCTCGCCGATATTATTTCTCGCAATCCTATTTAAAGCAAGGGAATCTCGCGAGATGTCAGAGCGAAAATGCAGAGGGCCTGACCGCTCACGGATTATCGCTGGCTTTTCTTCGAGATGTGATGAACGCCATAGAGTCGCGACAGACAGGCGTTCTGGCCCGCGAGATTACTTTCGCCCCGCGCGACTTGACCTCATATCCTCCAAAGACTCAGAGTGATCAGACCACGCATGAGGCATTCTCATGAACTGGCCGTCCTATTAGCAAGGGCCCCAAATTAGACAAAACAAAATATAGTAGAACCACCAATATTAATATTGAGTCAAAACTCTCAGCGAGAGGGACAACAGACGGGCTTCCCGACCTCACCAAGCAGATCTTCCGCCCGAGAGCTACAAAGGCACCTGGGCTCTCCGGGAAGGCGGCCAAACTGGATCATTCTGACAAGAACCGGAGCGGTTCATAGCTCAATAAACTTAAGCAATCCAGGAACGGCGAAGCAGGTATGCGGCTATTGCAAACAATTTAAGGGTGAATGGGCAAGGCGAATGAATTTATGGTTGTGAGTCAAACGCGCAATATTGCTTGGGTAGTACAAGATGACTCGAATCTCCGTCAGTGAACCCGTTCTTCAATGGGCTTTAGAGCGCTCGCGCCAGAAGGCAAGCCTTGAGCGGAAGTTTCCCAAACTTCCCGAATGGCTAAGCGGTGAGAGCCAACCGACAATGCATCAAATTGAAGCGCTTGCGAAGGCCACCTCGACTCCGCTGGGATACTTCTTTCTCCCCGAGCCTCCAAAAGAGCGGCTTCCTATTCCTTATTTCCGTACCATTAACATTGAGCATCCGCGCCATCCCAGCCCTGACCTGCTTGAGACCGTTCAAATGATGGAGCGACGCCAGGATTGGATGCGTGAGTATCTAATCGAGGAAGGCCAAGAACCATTGGGATTTGTCCATTCGGCACAATTAACGATCGAACCTGAACAACTTGCCAATGAGATGCGACAGACGCTGGGAATCGAAGACGAATGGGCAGCTGACCACCGGACGTGGACCGACGCTTTGCGAGAGTTGCGCAACCGGATAGAGGGTATTGGCATCCTTGTAGCTGTGAGTGGCACCGTTGGCACCAACACACATCGCAGGTTAGACCCCACCGAATTTCGAGGCTTTGTCCTAGTGGATGAGTATGTGCCACTCGTGTTCGTTAACAATGCTGACGGCAAGGCGGCTCAGATGTTTACCCTTTCGCATGAACTGGCGCATATTTGGTTTGGCAGCAGTGCGGTATTCGACTTAGAGGAACTCCAGCCCGCCGATGATGAAATGGAACGGGTGTGCAATCGCGTGGCTGCTGAGTTCCTGGTTCCAGCGAGACAGTTATGTGATTTTTGGCCCTCTGCAAAGATGGAGCCCGAGCGCTTCCAGGCTATCGCTCGCCGCTTCAAGGTGAGCGAATTGGTTGCTGCCCGCCGGGCATTGGATTTAGGGCTTATTGCAAGAAGCGAGTTTCTAGAGTTCTACCGGGACTATCAGAAACAAGAGCGCCATGCCGCTTCTCGGAGCGAGGGAGGTGGCGACTTCTATGCCACTCAAAATCTGCGCATCGGTCGTCGGTTTGCTGAGGTCGTGATTCGTGCCGCCATGGAGGGTAAGCTTCTTTATCGCGATGCGTATCAGTTGACAGGATTATATGGAAAAACCTTTGAACAATATGCACGGATGGTTATAACAGGGGAATCATCGTGATTCCATCTCGCATCTACGTTCTCGATTCTAACGTTTTCATTGACGCTGCACGCCGCTACTATGCCTTCGATATTGCACCTCCTTTTTGGTCGATACTGCTTAATCACGCCAAAGACGGCCATTTGCAGAGCATTGATCGCGTCAAGGTTGAACTTGAACTGGGCAAGGACGAGCTTGCGAGGTGGGCGAGCGGTAAGCTTTCATGGACAGTTTGCCTCGACAGAAGATGATGATGTAATAGCAGCTTACCGGGAGATCATGATTTGGTCTCAAGCCCAGACTCAATATACAGACGCAGCCAAAGCCGAATTTGCAGCGGTAGCGGACGGTTGGTTAGTAGCGTATGCATTAGCGAAAGGATATGTCATAGTCACGCTTGAACAGTTCGATCCTAACATCAAGAGACGAATTAAAATCCCGAATGCGTGCGAAGCATTTGGTGTTGAGTATATTGACACATTTGCGATGATGCGTGCGTTAGGGGCCAAGCTGGGCTGAAATCATTATCTGATGAACGCCGTAGAGTCGCGACAGACAGGCGTTCCGGCCCGCGAGATTACTTTCGCCCCGCATGACTTGACCTCACAAGACTCATGCGTTCTGCTTAGTCTTTGACAACCTCAAACCCCTCATTCTGCCAGTCGACTATTCCTCCGACCAGATTGTAAAGCTCTCTGAATCCCAGGCTCCTCATGAGTCTCACGGCATGAAGGGATCTGCGCCCTGTGCGACAGTAAACCAGATAGGCTTTCTCGGGATCCAACTGCAGAACCTGATCTTGAAAGGAAGGCGAACGGAAATCAAGAGTTATTGATCCTTCGATGCGCCCAGAAGAGCATTCCAGCGGAGTTCTGACGTCCAGAATAACAAGAGGGCGCTGCCCCAGACGGGCATCCTCAGCCCCTGCTACTGCCTTGCTGCGGAAGAGATCAAGAGCCTCGGAAGGACATAAATCCTTCATAATAAAACTTTGTTGAATTCTTACACCTTTTGCGGGATTTTCAATCATCAACATGGCTGCCGTCGCAGAAAGGTTTGTTGTGAGATTTACCGCACCTGCAGAGAGTGACCCGGTTTCGGATCTCGTACTGTTTACCATCGGCGGATTCGATCGGGATGCCGCCCCGCACCCAAAGTGGCCCGTGCTCACCTCTCGGAGGATATTCAGTTATGACAATGGACTTCTCGAATTCAGGCTCTATCGTCTTTCCACGTTCATTGTCGGTGATCACCAGCCTACCTGATGGGCAATTGCACGCTTCCTCTATGGCGATGTCCCGAGCTTCCTGGTTATCTGATTGCTCTACAAGGTTCCAGATCCCGCCTGCCCGCATGCAGAACCTGGCATGGACGCAGAGATGCTTATTATCGGCCAATGTCAGTGCAGGACCGCAGATCTTTTCAGCCACCTTTCCAAACGGCTCGTAATCTCCCGTCTCGGTTCCTTCAAAGTGAATCTTTGCGTGAGTACCATCGCAGAAGGGTTTGTTCTTCGAATGGCCGCAACGACATAGGGCATATTTTTCCTGCACACGATATCTCTTAATTTCCCGCCAGGTTCGGCAGTAGCCGTCATCATCATTGCAGATCTCCGAGACGATGAGTGGCACTCCGCCAATAACGATATATGGGCCATTTTTGCTAACGGTAATTTTCATGGAATTCTGCGGCGATCCTGATGCGGTCTTCTTCCCTGCCATAATTTTATAGATCCTCCTTTATCGCGTGGCAAATGCTTGTTCAGATTGCTATATCCTAATATCAAGTTAGATAGTTACTCATTGGACTCAATGAATATATCTCTTTTTATCATTCATGCCATCGAAATCGTTTCTAAATTGCAGAGGCTGTCTGATGCAGAGCCCGGGGCCAAAGAAGCCGAGGTACTCTTGTCCCGCACAGTTGCGCTCGATCATGAATGCCTGAAGCTCCGATTGCATGCCAGGAGTTACGCATCGGGCTTGGATCGCTCGACAGAGCCTATTGTTCTCCAGCCACTCCCAGGCTGGAAAAACAATGGTGGCTGGCAGGATTAATGTCCCTGATTCTCTTGATTTTCCCGGGCTACATCTTCCCAGCTCTTGCAGTTGTCAACTTTGATGGTGCCAGTGCCTTGTCCCTGGAATCCGGGAGCGGTCACGGTCAAGTAGGCCGTGTGCTCGCCAGCAGTGTACCATGTGTTGTGAATCTGCGAGCCTTCGTTTGCATTATCAAATTCCTGAGACTCACCTTCATCAAAGGACCAATCAAATTTTGCGGAGGATGGCACCTGCGTCGTGGTCAGGACAATGCAGTCACTTCCGGCACAACAAGAAGGACCCAGCTGCTCGATTTTGAGATTTGCGTTGGTTGTAAGATATTTTTTGAACCACTCAGGATCGTATTTGGTGATCCCTTTATCATCCCACATACGATATCGACTATCGCTGGTCGATCCTCTTTCCAGGCCAATTCGTTTCATGGCGTCTTCCAGAGGGGCGATCTTGCCGTTCTCATCAAGGAGATAGACCTTTTTGTCTATTACCACCTCGCCCCAGGCGTGTGGAAATTTATCGGGTTTATCCACGTACTTGATATATCCGCCAGATCCTTTTGCGGGAATGCCATTAGCACTGAAGATGCTCACTCCTGCATTCGTTATGTCCACGCAATCTCCTTCATAGTTCCTGGTGGTGAGATAGTCCCGCGGCATAATCTTGCCAAAATCGCCTGCTTCCACGTCTTGTGGATACTTCTGTTGGTTCTTCTCTCCGTTCTCATCCACGTAGACCAGCTGCGCCTCTCCATTGTTTCTTTGCAGCATCTCCCCCAGCTTGGGATCTTTAAGCGTGAGTTCTTCATTTGTTTTCACGCCTCTCAGTATCGCCCTCTTTGAATTAGCCAGTACCACCGGATCATTGGGAGTAACGTACTTATCCGCCTCACCACTAGTGATCAGGTCGCCTTCCACATGCCCTGCTATTTTTTTTGCGACCACATAGTATGCTCCAGCTATCACCGCCCCTACAAACAACTCTAAAAGAACGCCAGGGAATTCGTTGAGATCTATGCTTGCGGTATTCTTTTCTGTGTCTACAATTCCACCAATAGCCTTCCAACCCATTCCGTCGAAGTAGCCGAACTGGATGTCTCTCTCATTGGTGCCTTCCGGCAGCAGATCCTCTCTATAGGGCAGCGTGATGCTCACAGGTTTGCTAAACTTTATGCCGTCTGGTCCAAAGTCGAAGGTATCACTGACGACAACGGCAGAACTGGCCTTCGATTCAGGGACTTCCCCCGCAGGAGGCTCGCCGGTAAGCCTTCTGACCAGGACCTCCGTATCCTCCGGAACTGCCCCGGGAGGCACGGACAGGATCGCTCCGGCATTACGAACCTCTCCTCCTACCTCTGCACTTACTACGCCGTCCACATCCTCGCAGGTGCTAGCTATCACTGTTGGCTTTACGGCATCAATTCTGACGGCGGACACTGGATGCTCCTGATCCTGACCATCATTACCGGATCGGTTATTGCCATTGATGCCAGGGGACTGCTTGGTCTTGGAAGGAGCTATGGCACTCCCTCTTGAGGGGGCTGATTCAGGGCCAGCTTCCGCTTCATTGGAACCAGCGTTTATTATTTCCTCATGCCTGCAAATGTAGTATCTCAGAGAATCGGAGTTGGCAGTCTGGATGGAAATGTCACCCATCAACAAAGTATCCCTATTCTTGCTGAGCGTGATGGGATTGTCCCTGTTGTTCATAGCAATGAAGCCATTATCGGCATCAATAGTATCGATGGTCATCTTGCCGTACTGGGTGTCGGCCTTAACAATAAAGGGCATATCAGATATCTGCCAGACTTCGTTTATTGTTGCCAAGTTCTGATCAGCGCCTCTAAAAGCATTTTTGAAGTGAACTGCGATTGTAACAAGCCCCTTCTGATCTCCAACTTTCGGATTCTTGTAGTAGTAGGTCTTGTCGGCTAGGGTTGCATCTTCCTTGGAAGGATAAACAACTCTGCTATCAACTACATCGCCGTCCTTGGTCAGTTCCAAATAGACGTTATTGCCGTCAGCGCTGACTGACTTTATGGCAAGCTCATAGCCTTCTTCTAGCTTCAATGGTTTGTCAGTGGTGATGGTCCGTTCGGTGTCGTCTTCAGCCAGGATCTTCAAAAGCTGTTCTTTGGCCAGAGCGTTTCTGTCTACGGATTTATCGAAAAGGTAACCTTCCCCGGAAGCCCGTCCTTCTGTATATCCGGCAAAGCACTTCTCTCCCAGGAATCCTATAACATAATAGGATCCCCAGTCCGTGAACTGGAAGGGGACCTCCTGGGCGGTTGTGGAATAGATCATTCCATATGGGTAGTTGCCAGCAAGCGTTTTGTCGCTTAAAGCAGCGGTCAGGGTTTCCGTCCCCGCATCATGATCGAGATCGTAATAGAATCCAGCAAAGTTTTGAGGCGTCCATACATAGTCGCCCGTTGATACAGACCCTCTTACACCGTATTTGCCAGGAGAATCGATCTCGCGATACAGGCAATAGCGCAGAGAGGATGTGTCGTCCACAATATTCTGGTCGGCAGTTCGCAGACGAATATCGCCAGCCAGCCGCACGTCTTTATTCTTGCTCAGGGTTATGGGGTTGTCCCGGTTATCCATTAGAATCTGATCGGAAGTAACGGAAGAGACCGTCATCTTTTCGAATGATGTCCCCTCCGCGATTGAAATGGGCGAATCAGAGATCTGGAATACCCCGTCGATAGTGGCAAGGTTCTGATCAGCGCCCTTAAAAGCATTCTTGAAGTGAACCGCGATGGTCACAAGTCTCTTCTGGTCGCCTACTTGTGAATTTCTGTAATAATAGGTCTTGTCGGCCAGGGTTGCAGCATCCCTGGAAGGATATACGATTTTGCTGTCAACGACATCGCCGTTCTTGGTTAGTTCCAGGTAGGCATTATTGCCGTCAATGTCGATGGACTTTATGGCGAGTTCATAGCCTTCTCGCAGCTTCACGGGAGTATCGGTAGTGATGGTTTTCTCCGTGTCGTCATCAATTAGGACCTTTAAAAGCTGTCCTTTGGCCAGAGCGCTCCTGTCTGTGGACTTGCTGAAAAGGTAAGCTTCCTCGGAATCCAACCACTCTGCATATCCGGCAAAGCACTTCTCACCCAGGAATCCCATAACGTAATATGATCCCCAGTCCTTGAACTGGAAGGGTATCTCCTGAGAGGTGGTTTGATAGCTGAGTCCATAGGGATGACTTCCGCTGAACTCGCCATTGCTTAGGGTTGCAGTGAGCAATTCAGTGCCCGCATCTTCATCGAGACCGTAATAGAAGCCTGCGAAGTTCTGCGGGCTCCATGTGAAGTCGCCGGTGGCTACCTGGCTATTGACAATTATTGTTTTTTGATATGGCTCTATGCCTTGCGAATCGCTTCCCAGCCCAAGAACGGGAAGCATGACTGCCAGGATAATCAAGATGCCTGTCGAAACTAGCATGGACTTGAAGTTGATTCTAATACAATCCCTCCCTCTGACCATCGGATCTGATTGAAAATCGATCTTTTATTATTTATCATTATCTTGCATGCTTTGAATTTGTGCAGTTCCGAAGTTTCGAGCAACTGCTCTAACCAATGATTGAAGGAATCGTCACATACTAATGGCCCGCAAATCAAGAATTAGAGTAGAATGCAGGGCTCAGCTCAGCGAGCATTTCTCTGCACCTTGAACCTAAACTCCGCGGCAATTAATAACCATTCATCTAGCTGAAGGGAAAAAACGAATTTGCCGGCAGAGACTCTTAAATGGCTCTTCGCTATTTCAGGTGGCTAACTTGAAGTTATCTCGAAACGGGATCGGATGAGTGAATCAAGAAATCTGCAAGCAGGACCGCTATTTCGGTTCGGTCCGGACGACTTGATCGCCTCAGGCAGGTTTTTTTGTCTCAATCACACCCATTCGAAACAGCGAGGAACCTCTTAAATCTATTCATTTCTCCAGATCACCGTCTTATACTGATCCCCTTTGCCTCAAGATAATCTTTCACTTGGCCCAAAAATGCATACTCGCCTCTATGGAACATGCTAGCCGCAGAGCCGCCTCGACTTTGGTCACTTTGTAATGCCTCCAGGATATGCCGAGGAATAGGGCCCCTCCTCAGACTATTACCGGTATGATTGCCGCATCGCAGGGGCTTTAGTGAGAGGAAGATCGTATCCAATTCCCATCTCGAGTGAAGCTCATGCCTCATCCATGGCGCTATTCTGAAGGTGCTCGGTAAAGTATCCGAACAGGCGATGGAGATAATATGGGTCATAGCTCAAGTCATGGTTCCTATTGGTCATGACCAGCATATCGAAGGGCTTATCGGCATTTATGAGAGCGTCGACCAGCTGCATCGTCATGCAAGGGTTCACATTGTCATCCACGTCTCCGGTTATGAGCAGCAGATCGCCTGTCAAATTCCCGGCCTTCCTACTCGTTATCTGCTCCATATAGCTGGCATTCAATCCTTCGTATTTCTCGCCCCAGAACGAACCATAGAAACGGCTATCATGATCTCCGGATGACGCCACTCCAACCTTGTAGAAGTCAGGATAGCTGAGCAGGGCCTGTGCAGTCATGAATCCTCCTGCCGAGTGTCCGAACATCCCAACTCGGTCCAGATTCATGTAGGGCCTTTCATTTGCAAGCATCTTCAGCGCATTGATATGGTCTGGAAGCCCGCCGGCATCGCCCAGATGGCCATAGGATGCGTCGTGGAACTCCTTGGACCTGTAGGGCGTTCCAGGCCCGTCCATTATAACTACTATAAATCCCAATTCAGAAAGAGCCTGGCCTCTCCAGAAAATCTTGTTTACCCAGGACATATCACTTGGGAAGGATTTGGCTGTGACTATTATCCAGGGCCCAGGATATACCGTTTCCACAACAGGGTACTTTTTTGAGGCATTGAAGCCAGTCGGCTTTATCAACAAGCCATAGAGATCCGTTTTTCCATCCAGAGCCTTGACGCTGAAGCTCTCGGGCGGCATCCAGCCCATTCCAGTGAGGTTTCCTATATCTCCCTCTTCTAAGGTCAGGATTATATTGCCGCTGAGATCTCGAAGCACGGTTACAGGCGGCAGATCGATTCGGGAGTATGTGTCCACAAAGGCGGTTCCCTTCGGTGAAACCTGGATGTTGTGGTCGGCGTTTTCGGGTGTGAGGAGGGTGAGACCGGAACCATTCAAATTTGCTTTGTATAAATGGCGGAAGTAGGGATCGCGTCCTTGTTCCCGGCCCCCGGCAGTGAAGTAGACCTGGGAGCTATTCTCGTCAACATACAATAGTTCCCTGACCACCCAATTTCCTGAGGTTATCGCGTTCTTCTGCATACCTTTTCTGTCGTAAAGATAAAGGTGGCCATAGCCGCTTTTCTCTGAGAGCCAGATAACGTCTCCATTTTTGAGAACCCTGGCATTGGGAAGGCTGGCATAATCCAGGTTGGCCTCGAGATAGGTTGGACTGCTTTCATTCAGAATCTCTCTGGTCTGACCATTCTGGGGATTTGTTTCCAGTAGATGGAGGGCTTTTTCACCCCTGTCTGCAAATAATGAGTAGGTCACCTGGCCGTTATCGCTCCACCACTGCAGGACGTCTTCATCAGTATCCATCAGCGATACCTCCGGTTGGGGTTCGTGAGAAACAGGTATCACCTTCTTTTCTAAAACGTCTATGATTACGGGTTCATAAACGGGCACATGTTTCTCGTCGGGCATTGCGAACCTGTACATCCAGGGCTCGGGCCTTGAGTTGTTGTCGGGCACATATTCGAGAAGGTATAGAGGAGTAACGTTCCTCTGGTTCATTCTAAAAGTGGCAATTCGTCTGGAGTCAGGAGACCAAACTGCATAAGGTAGCGGGGTCTCGTTCAGTCTAGCCTGGCTAACGGGATGCAGGACTGTGCCAGATCTCTCGGCATAGGCGTAATCCTGCGATCCGTTGGAAGTTAGAGGATATTTCCTGCCGGTAGCAATTTCTTTCATCCAGAGATTATGATCCTGGACGTAGATTGCACGAGTGCTATCCGGGGAAAGCAATTCGCCGGGTCCTGCTAACTTGAGGGCACGGATTTCAGAGATAGCACGATTCTCTCCGTGTCGTCTGGGCCTTAGGAAATTTAGCAGAACTCTGCCGGGCTTTACTTCCTTGATGCCTTGAGACTTGAGGTCAAATTGCCAGGTCTTGTTTAGTGCCGAAAACTCAACTGTTGCCTGTCGGAAAATGATGTTTGAGAAAGGCAAGTTTGACGGATCGACTTTTATACCGGATACATAAGCGAGAGCTTGCGCAAGCCTTTTACGGTCAAAAGCAGATTTGCGGGTGGCGTTTGCCATATCCACGAGAACAAACTCTTTTCCGTATCGACCGGTATTGATATACCAGAATTTATCCGTTCCGTCTATCCAGTTTGGGATCACTGTCGTGTTATATAGCAATGGGACCACATTGACGGGCAAGAACTGATCTGCCTGGGTGTAATTGTAATTGCTGTCACCGGAGTTCTGTTGGCACAATCCAGCGGGAACGAGAAGCAAGACTATAGCTATCAATGCAGAACAATAAAACAATTTCATAAAATGCCTCGCTCCATGGTAAATGATGATTTACTATTACTATTTAACGCGTAGGATTGCGAAGGAAGAAAGGAAAGTCCAAGGCCTTCAGGCCGCGGGAGGAAAGCGGAGTTCTTTGCCTTGATCCCACATCCCGCAGGTAAAACCTCTTATCTGAAACATTTTTATCTCAGTAGGGCTTTCTGATATCGAAAGGGATTGAAGGGGTCCGAATGAAGCTATCAACGCTATCGGTCGA
>Ga0209340_1001824_pt1 | contig 13750 bp, 10 predicted proteins | sample EPASupsiteSAE323_FD_187266 | JGI IMG/M metagenome (GOLD analysis project Ga0209340, IMG submission 187266) | Bioremediated contaminated groundwater from EPA Superfund site, New Mexico - Sample SAE3-23 (SPAdes) (version 2) | ecosystem: Environmental > Aquatic > Deep subsurface > Groundwater >... | reverse complement strand
AAATATTTTAATCTCCCCGTGCCAGACGGAGGATTGCTTTATATACTTAAGAGTTTGGGATTAAAAATATGAGTAATAAGATAATATACATAATAAAAATTTAGGAGAAACTTGGAAAGTACAGTATAATGGAGAAGCAGGCATTGATAGCGATTTTGGTTAACAGCATGGCTGTGATAACCATGATCTACATCAGCTACATCACCTAATCGCTTCAAAGGAGTGCCTTGGACCAAAAGCCTTAAATCAAATTGATTTGTCTTAAATCCAAACATCTTTAACAAACGGGCAGATGATACATCAGAGGCGAAAATGAGATCAAGTTCGATTGTCATATTGCTGATTTTTATAAGTTGTTTTTTGGCTTTGAGCAACGCTGAAGAGACAAGATCAGTATCCTTGACGGATGATATTGGCAGAGTCGTCACCATATCTGAAGCTCCAGCGAGAATTATCTCTTTGTCACCATCAAATACTGAAATCCTCTTTGCTCTGGGGTTGCAAGATCATGTAGTAGGGGTGACAAAATACTGCAATTACCCGCCTGAGATCGAAGAACTGAAAAATAGTGGGAATATCGTGGAGATCGGTGGATACAAGGACCCGGACATCGAAAAGATCATTTCGCTCAGACCAGACCTTATTCTGGCCAGCAAGATTCAGAGCAGCAGCATTATTCCAGATCTAGAAAATGCTGGCATCCCAACTTTTGCAGTCAACTCAGACAACCTCTCACATGTCCTTCAATCAATCAAGAACATTGGAAAAATCACATGGAAAGAAGAGAACGCAGCAGGGCTGGTCCAGAACATGGAGTCCCGCATAAAAACGTTATCTGAAAAGGTCGATCCCCTTCAGAAAAAAAGAGTCCTCTATGTCTTATGGCATGATCCGCTTCAAACGGCTGGTGCAGGGACCGTCCAGGATGAAGTAATCGAGATGGCAGGAGGAGAAAATATATTTCATGATCTTTCCGGATATCCTTTGATCGATCCGGAATCAGTAGCTTTGAAGAACCCGGAGATAATCATAACCGGTGTGGGCAGCGGGGAGAGAAGAGATGATCCACTCAATTGGGCCAGAACAGAAGACGGAATAGAGGATACAGATGCAAGAAAGGATAATCGGATCTACCAGGTCCAGGGCGACATCATAACCCGCGCAGGCCCGAGAATCGTCGATGCTCTGGAAATGATAGCCAAAATCATTCATCCTGATGCATTTTTGGCCATTCTTTCTATTTGCCACCATCCTTTTCCTGGGGGTGCTCGCTAGTGTCTTCCGGCGGGTTCACCACATCCGATCATGATTCAAAGTCTGCCTCAGAAGCAAATGTCCACAGGCACAAAGCCTTAAGGGGGCCAACCGAGGAGTATCGGAAATTTGTGGGCAGGAAGATGCTCTTCTTCATGATTCTCATCATTGGAGTCATCTTGCTGGCATGCTTTGCCGTTACTCTCGGATCAGCAAACCTCAGTGTGAGCGATGTCTACTTAGCGATTGCAGCCAAATTCCTGCCTGAGCATTTCCAGACGACGCGCCTTGCCAATACTATAGTCTGGGGGCTGCGGCTTGAAAGGATACTCATGGCAGTTGTTGCAGGCATGGGACTTTCCATTGCCGGCGCTGCCATGCAGGGAATACTTAAAAATCCACTGGCCAGCGAGTTTACTCTCGGCGTTTCCTCTGCAGCCTGCTTTGGTGCAGCATTGGCCATCGTAATGGGTGCGGGCTTTGCCGGCGGCGAATATCTGGTGATCGGCAATTCGTTCATATTCACATTGATCGCTTCATTCGCTGTCTATGGCCTGGCCAAGTACAAAGGAATTACACCGGAGACCATGATTCTGGCAGGAATTGCCATCATGTACCTTTTCTCTGCCATGACCTCATTTCTACAGTACGTCGGCCATGCAGAACAGGTGCAGGAGGTCGTCTTCTGGATGATGGGCTCCCTTGGAAAAGCCACATGGGACAAGCTCGGCATGATTACCTTGGTGCTGGTCCTCTGTCTTCCCTATCTTGTCATCAAGTCCTGGGATATCAACGCCATCGGTGCAGGAGATGAGACTGCAGAGAGCCTTGGCGTGAACGTGGAGAGGACTCGAGTGATATGCATGATGGTTCTGTCACTCATAACTGCCAGCATAATATGCTTCACGGGAACAATTGGTTTCATTGGACTTGTCGCTCCTCATATCACCAGGATGGTCATCGGAGGAGACCACCGCTTCCTTTTGCCGGGATCTGCGCTTGTGGGCGCGCTTCTGCTATTAGGGGCTGATACAATGGCCAGGACTATATTGGCACCTGTGATATTGCCTGTAGGAATAATGACCTCGTTCTTGGGAGTTCCGTTCTTCGTCTATCTCTTCATGAAGAGGAGGAAGGAGTTTTGGTAGAAATCCAAAAGGGATCCGTCTTACCTGATCCCTCAGAATCTTCATGATTTATAAGGCCAGCTAATTGCCTCTCATACTTCAAAAAGCTTTTCTCAGTCGCATTCCTCGAAAAGCTGGGCAATGACTCTAGGAAAACCACAAGAGTCACTTTTTGCCTTGGCTCATTGCATTCTGATCCGAAGATCTTAAATACAAGTTATTTTGTCTTAAATCAAGAAATACTGTATTGGAAGGATACTGAATGATGCGAAAAGGACTTTTGCCGTTTCTAATCTGTTTATTTCTGCTGGTTTCCCAATGCAGCGGAGACACATGCAGTGTGGTTGACTATACCGGAAAGCAGGTGAATCTGTCCCTGCCAATCCGTAGCATCGTATCGATATCTAACATGGCCACAGAGATAATCTGCGCTCTTGACGGGGGCGAGAGGTTAATTGGTCGACCCAATTCTGCTTTTCCCTCATACATAGAACAGGTTGAAATTGTTGGCGAAAACTCGAGGTCGCCTGATTTGGAGCGCATAGTTGAGCTTGATCCCGATCTATTAATTGCAGACGGTATGCTCTCTGATGAGAATCGCAAAGAGATTGAGGATGCAGGAATACCTGTAATTATAGACAAGTTCACTGATCCATCACGGGCGATCATTGTAACCGAATACCTGGGAAAGATGCTGGGAAATGAAACGAAAGCCCAGGAGATCGTGGAGTATGTCGAGACGTATGAGAAGTTGATAGATGAACGAACTGCTGCCATCAATCCGAATGAGAGGACCCAGGTATTCGTCGAGTGGAACTCTCCATATCGTGCGGCATCAACAAGCAGCGGCTACAACAACTATATCAAAAAAGCCGGCGGATCCAATATCGTTAGCAATGGGTCTGTCCAATACTCTACAATCGATCCGGAATGGTTGATAGAGCAGGACCCCGATGTGATCATTAAACTGGCTTCTAGCACCAAAGAATATACGGAAGATGATCTGCAGAAGGAATATAATGAAATTGTTGGGCGATCCGAATTGAGTTCTCTAAATGCAATCAAAGATGGCCGTACATATGTAATAAGCGGAATTATTGTTGGAGGAATACGCTCCGTCATTGGAGAGCTTTATTTCGCAAAATGGCTTTATCCTGAAGAATTCCGAGACATTAATCCTGAGGAAATTCATAAGGAAATGCTGAAAGAATTCTTTGCCCAGGATACCATGGACTCCTATGCATATCCATCCAGCTCATAGAGTCTGGCAGCTTTGGGGAAGATCGAGGAGATTATGAGATCACATAAACTGAAGATCACATACATTAGCGTCAACGGATCAGATATTTCCCCATTAGCCTCGGCATTTCGAGATCTAAAGAAGGAGTTTGGAGATTTAGCCGCAATACATCCAATAACAGGCAAATCCCTGTCAGAAACGGACCGATTGAAAGCACTCGCCACGAGATCCGATGTCGTTATAATCAGATTGCATGGAGGAAAAAAGAGCCTGCCGGGCTGTGATAGCCTGATATCTGCAGTGAGAGGGTCGCAGGCCCTCCTTCATGTCCAGGACTCTTCTTGCATTGACCCGGATCTTGTCAGGGCATCAACGATCGGAAACGATTATCAGAATGTCTTTCAATATATCAGCTTCGGCGGCAAGGAGAACTTAAAGAACCTCATTCTTTTTTTGATAAACAGGCTTGGCAGAACAATTATTGGCGTGAAGGAGCCAATAATGCCACCCTGGGAGGGGATTTACCATCCTGCGTTCGATCATGTCCCATCGCTTGACGAATATCTTGAAAAGAGAATCAATCCGGAGAAGCTCACCATCGGCCTGTGGTTTAATATCAGCATGTGGCAGGCGGAAGATCTTGAAGTCATCGATTTGATCATCTCGGAGATAGAGGCAAAGGGTGCCAATGTCATCCCGGTGTTTTTGCATACCAGAAAGGATGCCCAGATAGGAAGCAAAGGCTGGCAGCAGGCGGCATCAGACTATTTTATGAGAGAAGGTCGGCCAATAATCGATGTATTGATCAGCACCCTCATGTTCTCGCTTAACGTTGGCCCTGAATCTCGGTCCTCTGAAAAGGAGGCGGCCCAGGATTGTTTGACTCTTAGGGAGCTAGGGGTTCCTGTCATCAAGGCAGTTCTCAATTACTACAGTGCGAAAGATGAGTGGACAGACTCATTTCAAGGATTGACTGCAATGGACGTGGCCGTCAATATCGCCCAGCCTGAATTCGATGGAATGCTGATTAGCGTGCCTGTGGGATTCAGGGACCCTGTTGGAATCGATCCTCAGACTGGCGCCAGCCTCTGCCGATTCATGCCCCATAAAGAGAGAATAGAAAAGCTGGTGCGGCTTGCCATCAACTGGGCCCGACTCCGACGTACTCCCCCTGAAGTGAGAAAAGCTGCCATAATCTTTCACAATTATCCTCCCCGCGATGATCAGATAGGAACAGCTCTCGGCCTTGATTCACCTGAATCCGTCTGCAGGATCCTCTGCAAGATGGCAAACGAGGGATACAGGCTCGACTGGCTGCCTGAATCTGGCCGGGATCTGATGGAGAGGATGCTATCGGGAGCGACCAATGAAAGGAGATTCTATAGCATGCAGAGCATCCTTGATAGGGCTAGTGCCCGGGTCGGCTGTAGGCAGTATGAGGCATGGTTCGAAGAGCTTCCTGCAGGCGTTCGGGAGCAGATGACATCTGCATGGGGAATGCCTCCAGGAAATATGTTCGTTCACAATGGATTTTTGATCATTGCGGGCATCGTCAACGGCAATGTCTTCATAGGCATGCAGCCGCCTCGAGGCATTCTGGAAAATCCGGCTGCCATATATCACAGCCCAGATCTGCCAATTCCTCATCACTACTACGCTTACTATCGTTGGATCAGAGATGTCTTTGGCGCTCATCTGGTCATGCACATCGGAAAACACGGCACGTTGGAGTGGCTGCCGGGAAAATCTGTGGGCCTCTCGGAGAGCTGCTACCCGGATATTGCCATATCAGATCTGCCCAACATCTACCCTTACATCATCAACAATCCTGCAGAGGGAACTCAGGCCAAGAGAAGGAGTTACTGCTGTCTGGTCGATCATCTGGTTCCTGTGATGCATAATGTCGGTTCATACGAGGAGATGGCAGAGCTTGAGGTTCTGATAAAGGAGTACCGACAGGCATCTGTCGAGGATCCAAAAAAGCTGCCGGACTTGAGGGAGAGAATCTGGAATAGGACGATAGAAGCGAAACTTGACAGTGATCTTGGTCTCAAAGATTGCCCAGAAGGGCCGGGGTTCGAAAAATTCATAGAGAAGCTCTGCGACTACATTTATGAGCTATCTGACACAGAGGTTCGAGACGGATTGCACGTCCTTGGAAGTCCTCCATCGGGAAAGATGCTGGAAGAGTTTCTGGTCTCCCTAACCAGGCTCAAGAATGGAAGCGTCCCTTCATTGAGAGAAGCCATATCGCGCCTTTTAGGCTACGATTATGATCATATCTTAGCAAAAAAGGCGAAGACGTTTGACGGCACGAAAACAGGAGGAGACATCATCCAGGAGGTTCACCTTCTGTCCCTTCGGCTGATGGAGGCGCTCCATCTGACAAATTTTTCCCTTAACGATATCGATAGAGTGCAAATCGAGGTTTTAGGAAGAGCAAGCCATGAGGTGAGTGCCGCATTGGTTTACGTATGCAAATCTCTGGTGCCTCGGCTGGAAGAGACCGTAGGAGAGCTGGACAGCATCCTCACGGCAGCGAAAGGCGGCTACGTCCAGCCGGGCCCCTCAGGATCGCCCACCAGAGGCATGGCGGACATTCTGCCTACGGGAAGGAACTTCTTCAGCCTTGACCCAAGAGCTATACCCAGCAGGGGCGCATGGAAAGTTGGCGTCATGCAGGCTGAGTCTCTTTTAACGAGGTATCTTCAGGACGAGGGACAGTATCCTGAGAACATCGGCATAATACTCTGGAGCACCAACACCATGCGGACCTGTGGCGATGAGGTCTCAGAGATCCTCTATTTGATGGGCATCCGTCCGATCTGGGAGGATAAGAGCGGAAGAATCGATTCTCTGGAAGTAATCCTTATCCAGGAGCTTGGCCGGCCCAGAATCGATGTCACTGTGAGAATCAGCGGGATCTTTCGGGATGCTTTTCCCAATATAGTGGATCTGATGGACGAGGCAGTTCAGATGGCTGCGGCCCTCAAGGAATCGCCGGAGGACAACTATCTGGCTCATCATATCGATGTTCGAAGGAGAGAGTTGATAGATGCCGGCGCTGTTGAGACGAAGGCGGAACGAGAGGCAGGATACAGAATATTCGGCAGCCGGCCCGGAACCTACGGGGCAGGAGTGAGCGCCGCAATCGAATCCAGGAACTGGAAGGACGAGCAAGATCTGGCCGAGGTCTACGTGGTTTGGGGCGGATATGCCTATGGACGCGAGTGCTTTGGGGTTACAGCTCCTGAAGAGTTCAGGAGACAATTGGCAAGCCTTGAACTAACTGTAAAAAACGAGGACACCAGAGAGATAGACATGCTGGATGGTGACGACTTCTACTCCTACCACGGAGGCATGATAGCAGCCGTCAAAGCTCTCAAGGGCGAGCTGCCGAGGTCATACTGCGGCGACAGTTCTGACCCGGAAAGGGTCAAGACAAGGAGCACCATTGAAGAGACGAAGCATATCTTCCGGGCTCGCATTCTCAACCCAAAATGGATCGAGAGCATGCAGCGTCACGGCTACAAGGGCGCAGCAGATCTTTCCAGAGCGGTAGATATCGCCTTTGGATGGGATGCCACAGCCGAGGTTCTGGAAGACTGGATGTATGAGGAGCTGGCAAAAAAATACGCCCTGGACAGGCAGATGCAGGAGTGGCTCAAAGATGTTAACCCCGCTGCGTTGCAGAACATTGCCGAGAGGCTGCTTGAGGCAGTTGAACGAGGTCTCTGGCAGGCTTCTCCTGATATGATGGAGGAGCTTCGAATGGTCTATCTGGAGGTCGAGGGAATGATTGAAGATGATCAGTAGGCGATTAAAATGCCTGAAGAAAATTCGGGCCTTCTTGCCCTCTCCGTAACAGCAGACTGCAACCTGCGCTGCAGCTATTGCTACGCCTGCGGCGGAGAAGAGAAAACAATGATGAGCTGGCCCATAGCCAAGAGAGCCATCGATGTCATGGCAGAATGCTTCCCGGCCTTCAAGGTCCAGTTCACGGGGGGCGAGCCCCTCCTCAATCTGGATCTCATAGAGAGAGCTGTGAATTATCTGGATGATCTGGGTTTGTCTTCTCCCTGCCAGATTCAAACCAATGCTACACTCGTTACTGCCGACGTGGCAGGACGGCTCAAGGGCCTCAAACTGGGAATCGGAGTGAGCCTGGACGGGCCGGCCTCCGTGAACGATGCCCTCCGCCCCTTCTCTGACGGACACGGATCGACTGCATCAGCTCTTCGAGGCATTTTGGCTCTTAGAGACGAGGGCATTTTGGTTGGTGCGACTACCGTTCTCACGCAGTCCAATGCGGGCGCATTGAATTGTCTTGTGGATCTCTTCAGCTATCTTGGAAATATTGATGGTGTGGCCATAGATTTCGTGAGGCCTGTGGGCAGAGCCGGCCCCTCCATCCAGCCAGACCCCGCTCAAGCCGCAGAATGCATCGAGGCGGCCATTTGTCGGGCTGAGCATCTCTATGCAATTGGGGCAAGAGGAATAAAATTTCGGGAGCTGGAACGGATGAAACGCACAATTGATTCTGGAAAAAAGAGGCAGCACCACTGCTATTTTGATTCATGCCGATCTCTTGTGGTTTTGGCTGATGGCAACTCTTACGTCTGCCCGTCACTGCTGCGTTCGCAGATGATGCTCGGACGCGTTGAGGCGCAACATTTTGCCGATGGTCTGATGGATAAGATGGTCGAGGCCCGCTGTCTTGTGGCAAGCCCCCCGGAATGCTCCGTCTGTCCGGATCGGTGGCTATGCGGAGGGCCCTGTCTGGCCCATTATCTGACGGGGAATAACCTTGCAATTGAGTGTTCTGTCAAGAGGGTCTTTATGAGGCACGCGAGAAGTCAACTATCGCGTCCTGAAGGGCGCGGCTTGCCTCTACGCAAAAAGTCGCGAGGCTTAAGGGTGGCTGACTCGTCATGCTGACTACATTGTGGTGAAGATTAGCTCGCTGGCACCCCAGGTACGGGAGGAGAGGTTCATTTGTCATGCTATCGCCTAGATCGGTTGCCAGATCTCATATGCCTCCGATACCGTGTCCCTGTATTTAAACGAGGGGAAGTGCCCAACCATATCGAATGGTCTGACTCTAGCAATGGACATCAGGAGATGGATGTCGCATGAAGATAGGAATAACGGAAGCAGAAGCACTAGGATAATGGGGAGATGAAGGTGAGGGCAGCATTCGCCAGATGCGGCCTTCGCCTTCTATTTGAATGGACGCATGGAATGATTATTCCATTAGACTTGGTTTAAGTAAAGTTTACTTAATTAAAGCTTACGGTCGTTTTTCAGGGTTTAAATAGAATGATTGCGCATAATAAATAGCACAAAAAATATCTAAAACAAAACATTAGTATGATGTAATCGCGAATTATTTATACCACAGGGTTGTTCAGGAGTATGTTCATATGGCATAAAAATAATACATATAATTTATTATAAAAGTAATAATTGAATGAGCTGAGTGCTGCTGAGGATTGAATTGTATGAATCCAAAAAATCCGGACATTATGGACAAATGCCTGCTGCTGAGCGAGCTGCCTCTTGATGGCGTCCTAAAGGCCACTGCCGCAGCCAAGTATCCAGGCCAGCATTGCTCTTTTCGGGCAGTGGCAGGGACCGTGCCTCTCATCAAGAACGCCTACGCGCTGCTTCTGGGACCTGCAATATGCCTGTACAATGCTAAGCTCTCCATGAACATGAGATCCCTGACAAGAGACCCTCGCCCGAACAATCTTCTATTTGTGAACTACTCTCAGGATGACATCATATTCGGATTCCATGACAAGGTCCGAGAAGCAATCCTGCAGGCTGAAGATGATTATCATCCAGAGGTCCTTTTCCTCATCACCTCCTGCCTGCAGGAGATTGTGGGCGAGGACTTTGATGCCTGCGTAGACAAAATCCGGCCCCTCGTAAATGCAAAGCTTCTAATAGTTCATACCGAGAACTTCACATGCGAGGGTGCAGCCCCTGGAGTCGAGAACATGTTTAAATCTCTTTTTTTGCTGATGGCTGCCCAGCCAAAGAAAGAAAAGACGGTCAACATCCTCGGTCTCTGGACCTCCACTGCCAGGAAGACTGAGCTGGCAGAGCTCTTGAGGAAGAAGGGTGTGGTGATTGAAAATGTGATTCCCTCATATTGCAGCCCGTCCGATCTGGAGAAAGCTCCTGCAGTTCAGTGCAACCTTGTCCTGGACCAGTATGGTCTGCCTCTGGCAAAAATGATGAAAGAGAAATTTGGCACAGATTATCTCTACTGCCGGAAGCCCTATTGTCCCGACTCCATAGAGAAATGGTACCAGGAGATCGCAGAGGCCATTGATATTGATCTCTCTGCTGAGATTGAGGTGCTGAAGAGGGAGACAGAAGAGATGATGATTCAGGCACGCCAGAGTTTGAGCGGCAAGAGCTGCGCCGTTTCTGGAATATCGGGAAGGATCTTCGATCTGGCAATGCTTCTATTTTTCCTGGGGATCGAGTCCAAGGTGATAATGCTTCAGACGCCTCTTCCAGAGGACCAGCCCGATATCCAGAAGCTTATTTCTAGCGGAGTCGATCCACTGGTCTTCCGGGGAGATAATTCGCTTAAAAATGAGCAGCTTTTAAAGGAATTGTCTCCAGACATGTTTCTAGGGGCGTTTGATAGAAAATCTCTCTCGAAGATGGCAATTGTTCCTATAGTCCTTTCCACATCATATTACAAGCTCGGCTTTGAGAGCACAAAGGAGGTCCTCCGCCTTCTTCAGGAGATGCCTGCAGGCCTGGTGGCTCTGATGTACAAGGAGAAGACTCTGAAAGAGACGATTATCGCAGAGGGAGAGTGTTAGCCTTGGATCTAAAGCATGATGGTTTCCCGGTACCTTCTGATTACTTCGGGGTTCTGTGGGCGCTGTCCGGGATCGATGATCTCATCATCCTGGAGCATGGCTCGACAGGCACCTGCAACTACAATGCCTTCAACTACATGATCATGAACCGTCAGTCTCCCAAAGGCAAGCTCTTCTCAAGCGGAATGGATGAAGACGACGTTGTAATGGGCAGGGATACTAAGATCAAGGAGGCTGTGGCCGAGCTGGACGACGAATATACCCCTAAAGTCATAGCCCTTGTGGCTACAGGCGTAACCTCTGTGATCGGCCTGGATCTTCAGGGAATTATCGAGGAAATTCAGCCAGCCACAAATGCGCAGCTTATCTCATTTTCCGGAGGCGGATTTGCTGGAGACTATCATGCCGGAATAAAGGAAGCCTTCAGATCATTGACGAATAACATCATCAAAGAGCCAAAAGAGGGGAAGCCCTTTAAAGTGAATATCATTGGACCTACAATTGATTCCTTTAATATCAACTCGGATCTGGCTGAGATAAAAAGGATGCTCGGCCTGATTGGGGCGGAGGTCAACACAACATTTACATTTTCTACAGATGTAGATGGGGTTGAGAATCTGGCCTGTGCTTCTCTGAATCTCGTTACAAGAGATATCGGCATCGAATCTGCAGAAATCATGAAGGAGCGTTACGGTATACCTTACTACTATGGCCTTCCATTCGGCGTCAAGGGCTCGATTAAATGGCTAAACGATATAGCCGAAATCCTGGGGTTGGAGTTGAAGAGAAGCGTCCTGCGGTCCGAGCTGGAAAGATACGGCTTCTCCGTACTTGAGCTGGTTAATTTCCTTCAAGACCTGGATAATCTGAAAGCTGCCATCTCATGCCCTTACGAGTATGCCCTTGGTCTGGCCGGGCTCATGCAGGAGGAGTGGGGCATCGACCCATCCCTGGTCTCGCTGCCGTTGAGACCCGATAGGCAAAAGATGCAATCCGAGTTCACCAGAAGAAAGATCGGCAGAGTGCTGATAGAGCCGGAGGGCAAAGAGCTTGAAGAGGCGATCAGAGCTGTCAATCCAGATATGCTTTTCGGCAATTCCTACGATTTGTTGATGGCCAAAGACATAGCTGTAAAGGTTCATGCTGCATTTCCTGCGTTTGACCACATCTATCGATATGATGGAACTCCCTTTGTTGGCCTGCGTGGCTATGCATATCTCACCGAGACTCTCATCAATCAACTCAACCAGAATCCAGAGGTGTTCCGAAATTGAAAAAGATTGCAATCTACGGCAAAGGTGGAATTGGCAAGTCCACCACTACTGCCAATATTTCTGCAGCTTTAGCGACACAGGGGTCAAGGGTGATGCAGATCGGCTGCGACCCAAAGGCAGACTCTACCTGCATGCTCATGAAAGGCCTGCAGGTTCCGACGATCCTGGATACTCTCAGGCGCAAGTCCTCTAATGCGTCATTGGAGGATATGGTCTTCTCCGGATTTGCTGATGTGCTCTGCGCCGAATGCGGCGGCCCCACGCCTGGTGTGGGCTGTGCTGGTCGAGGGATCATTGCTTCATTTGAGAAGCTGGAGGCTCTGAAGGCTTATGAGATCTACCGGCCAGATGTCGTATTGTACGATGTTCTTGGTGACGTGGTTTGTGGCGGATTTGCCATGCCGCTGCGAAAAGGCTACGCAAATGAGGTATACATTGTGACCTCTGGGGAGAAGATGTCCCTCTTTGCTGCCCGGAATATTGCCCAAGCAGTCGCCGAGTTCAAAGGACGAGGCTATGCCCAGCTAAGGGGCCTGATTCTGAATGCCAGGGGAATAGCCAACGAATCCGAAATCGTTCATGAGGCTGCAAAAGATTTGGGCACGAATGTGGTGGCAGAGATTCCCAGAGACCCGATCATCCAGGTTTGCGAGAGCAAGAATGCGACAGTGATCGAGGGAGCACCAAATTCTACTCTGGCAGATATATATCGTATGCTGGCGCGTTTTGTCAGATCGTCATGAATTTTGCCTTCAGATCAGCGTCTTCAGGGCTATGGCAATGCCGCCGACCTCATGAGCACCACAAGAGGCTGCCCTCCATGACGCCCCCAAGTCCACCACATTATAACTGCTATTTGCATAGTAATAATCCCGTTTTGGATGAAAGAATAAATAACAGTATTGCCTTAAACATGAAGAACATTTGCTGGGGGATGGGCAGAGGTGGATGGGCAGACAATAAACAAGAGACTATTTATGAGGGCATTTTTTCGCATCATCAATAGTCTCATCATCATCCCATCATACCGGAAAGGTTTTGGAAAGGTCATAGCTCAGTTTGCCGGCGATATCATGGTTCTTGGAATCATTGGACGGTGTACGAAGAAGATTCGCTATGCTCCGGTGAGCTATGCTCGATTGGATGGGAGGATCTACTGCTATCAGGGAAAGGAGACGAAAGGGCAATGGTATCTAAACCTGCTTGCTAATCCTGATGTTACTGTTATCCTTCCTGAGAGGACCTTCTCCGGGCGCGGGGAGGAGGTCAGAGATGCTGCCGAGAGGCTGAAGGCCATGAGAGCCATTCTGAAGGGCAGCGGCCTCTACAGTGCCATGTATGGATTTGATCCATTAACTGCGCCTGATGATGTGGTGCTTGAGAGGACCAAAGGGATCCATGTGATCCGGATTCAAGAGGATCAAGCCTTCGCAGGATAAATCTGGCCCTCAGCTTGCCTTTGAGCTGTAGATGCATAGGTGGCAATTTAAGGGCAGCCATCACATGTGCTCAGGACCTGCAAGATTTTTCGCGTTGTTGCAGGCCATCATAGCCAAAACTCCTTATGGACTGAGCACAATTGAATTCAGTGATCATCATGACTAAGCTATTAGGCACGCCTGGGAAGATCTCCATGAAATTCCGCTCCGGCAATGGTATTGAAAAGTTCAAGCAGGATTTTTATCTGACGAATTCTGAGGCAGCAGCATTTCTCAGAGATCTTGCCAGAGAGATTGAGACTGCTGGCAATGTTGAATTGACCTATGGCAGCGTGTCCATTTCAGTCCATCCAACGTATCCCATAAAGCTTGAAGTAGAATGCGAGGAAAACGAGATCGAGATAGAGTTAAAGCTTAAGGAGATGCAATAAAGTCCAAACATTCCTTAGTGTCCTAGAATTATTAATTATTATTCCATTATACTCTAAAATTGATCAACTCCGAAAGAGTCCATACATGGTCTGTGATTCCTGCCGCCATCATGGGTGTCCTCTGCATCCATTTTCGTTCT
>Ga0209340_1001822_pt1 | contig 13766 bp, 7 predicted proteins | sample EPASupsiteSAE323_FD_187266 | JGI IMG/M metagenome (GOLD analysis project Ga0209340, IMG submission 187266) | Bioremediated contaminated groundwater from EPA Superfund site, New Mexico - Sample SAE3-23 (SPAdes) (version 2) | ecosystem: Environmental > Aquatic > Deep subsurface > Groundwater >... | reverse complement strand
GGGGGTAAAAATAAATCCACATTGGCACCAATGATAACGGTTTGGGGTACGCCACCAATGATGACCTCAACATTGGCAATTTGAGACAGCGTAATCCTGGGGTTTAATGATAATACCCAGTGGCTTAAACTTTGGTACGTAGAAATGTTTTCTCCAACCCCGGTTACTCGATAACAAAAACGTTGATTTTGCCCTGTAGGCGGATTTAAAACGGATAATGCCAAATCAAGTTCAAATTCGAATGGAACTATTCTTTCCCCTATGGTAATTGTACTGTAATCTATTTGGTAATTACATTTTTCCTGAGCTATACAACAAGTCATTCAATAAGAAACCTCCTTATTCGATAATAACTATAATATGGTCATTGTTAAAAAAAGTGCTATATAGATATAGTCTGAATAGGAGTGCTCTTTTTGCTCATAAAGTTTCCAGTCTTTTCTGGCTACATACCTTAGCCTGGCACAGACTAACATCAGGTGTGTTTTTTTATCGTCGTTATCGTTTAAATGGACTTCAAATGATATTCAACTTTTAAAGTGTTCTTCTTCAAATTTGAGCATTCGCTCCTCATAGCCGTCCAGTTTCCAATCAAGCTTTGCCAGTGCATCGTTCATCTCATTGATACGCGCTACGATCTGTTCCCGCTGTTCAAGCAGAAGCTTTTTACGTGCAGGAATCGTCTCTGCTCCCTGATGAAATAATTTGACGTATTCAATCAACGTTTCAACGGAAACTCCGGCGGAGCGCATACATTTGATGTATTCAACCCAGCGGCAGTCCTCCTCGGAGTAATCTCTGATTCCCCCGGCTGTGCGGCGTATATTGGTCAACAATCATACACGTTCATAATAGCGCAGAGTGTCAGCAGTCAAACCGCATTGTTTCGCTACTTCCGCGATTGTCATCGTACTTCACCTCCTCGCTTTATTTAGGCCTTTATACTCCATGTCAGTTACCGGCTCAAGCCAATCGATGGCCCCCCTCTGCCGGCATCTCCACAATCAGATGAGAAAATCGACTGCCCTGTGCCACACAGGTAAAATACTGTGCAATTTGTCGGGAAGGGCTTCTCCCTTCGGAAAAACACTATCTTCCTAAATGTTTATTTCTGTGCATCAAAATCCGGAGTCCAGTTGAGAAACATACCTTATCTGCAGAGTGTCCCGCATCACGGGCTCCACTCAGGAATTCATCACAGAGTGTATCTGAATTTCCGCCTTTACGTGGGCTTGCTGATATAATTAGAACATTTTTACTCATATTATTCTCCTTCCGGGAAATCTGTGGACGCCGCCAGATCGGTCTGAGTCTCATAATCGGCGATGCGCTCCTTCAGCCTTGCAATGGTTGCTGCAAGTGCCTGAGAACCAAGTACCATTCTGAGTGGAGCAGGTTCTTTGTAAACACTTTCAATGATATGAGAGGCCATACGGGCGGGATCTCCTGGAGCCAGGCCGTTGGCAGGGTCCAACATTTTCTGAAACGCATGGGCCGGGTTACCTTCATATTCCGGCATCAGCTTCGCTACTTTGGCGCTTCCATAGCGAAATTGGGTTCGGGCTCCGCCGGGCTCTACCAGAGTAACACCAATATTAAACGGTGCAACTTCCTGGGCAACCGATTCACAGAAACCTTCAATACCAAACTTGGTTGCATGGTACATTGAGTTACCGGGAAAAGCGACCTGACCACCGTAGGAGGAAAACTGGATAATACGACCTCCTCCTTGAGCTCTCAGATGGGGCAGCGCAGAACGTATAAGCTGGATGTTTCAAAAAACTTTGAAAAGACCTGCCTTGAAACATCCAGGCAGGTCTTATTTAAAGAGTAAAATGATAATTTAGTTTTAATGCTTATATGAAAAATCAATCTAATATGTAGGTTGTAATCTGGTCCCGTCCATTTTCCTTGGAACAATACAGTACCTCATCAGCTTTTATGATTAACTGATCCATGCTTTGATGTTCGTCGATCTCAATCATTCCTACGCTCACCGTTACACTGTAACCGCCATTTTTTCCCTCTCTTTTCAGCGCATCCATAAACTGACTAAGAATCCGTCGAGCTTCCTCTGGTTCGACTGAAAGTATTCCTATAAACTCGTCCCCGCCCCAACGAGCCGCAATCCCATATCCGTTGATTGCGTTTCTCAGCTCATCAGCAACCATCGCCACGACTGCATTCCCAAACATGTGGCCATGACTGTCGTTAACATTTTTAAAATGATCAATATCTAACATGAAAAGCGTCTTTTTCTGTTTACGGTGCTTCCGTATAAATGCCAAATACTGTTCAGAGAACAACTTTTGGTTCGGCAGTCCGGTCAGCTCGTCTATATTCTCAATTGTTACGATACGTTTATTGTAATTAATAAATACAGCCATCGTGACGAGGATACAGATCACAAGTGAAAAGAGCATAAAGAGCACATTGCTCATTATCCTTTCCTGAAATGAGCTGCTGATGGAGTTGGTCTCCATCTCCAACACCAAGTACCAGCCAAGGATATCATCATATTTTGTAACCAGACATTTTCGCTCACCGCCAGAGGTAAACCACTGTATTTCAGACTCGCCGGATTTGTTCATTTTAATTTTTTCCTTGATTCCAGTGTACTTCGGCAGGTTATCTTGACTCACAAAAATATCAGTACTGCCATTGAAGGAGTTCTCGGCACCGCCCACATTTATTATATAGACAGACAGACCATAGTCTTTTTCATAGGAACGGATCGTATCCTCTATAAAGGAGGCCTGAAGCCCTACCCCGATTACGCCCAAAAGTCCGCCATCATCCCCCTCCACGCGGAAGTTAACAAATACGGTAATGATATTATTATTGGCCTCGTTCGTATCAACCTCTAAATCGTATTCATGCCCGGATGCTAGAAAATTATAGTACCAGATGTCATGAGCATCATCCTTTGAAATGGTTTTATTTAAGCCTTCCTGATAATAATAGTTGCCGGTCTGAGCTGAGACGCAGAACACCGTTGTATAGTCGTACTTTAACTGATAAGCTTTCAAATAACTATATAACTGTTGCAGATAGGCATCGTCCCCGACACTTTCAGGCTCCTTCAAAAACCATGCTTTAAGAAACTCATCGTTTGCCATTGTCTTGGAGACCATCACCGGCATGCTCATAGAATTCTTGATATGGTTTGAAATATCTATATCGGCAAGACTAACCGTATTTTCCAAGTGCTTTTCGGCCAGTTGCTGATATGATTTGGTATCTTTATACACACTTACGGTAAATCCAACCACAATAGAAAGGACAATGATTATGATACTAATCAGCTGTATATGTTTTTTCATATTCGACTCCTCTGGTTTTTAAATTATCCAGCGCACCTGATATATTCGACGGCCACAAGCATTCGATGGTGTCCCAATGGATGCGGAGTTCTATGGTTCTGATTGTAAACGGCACATTATCTAATAATCGTTTACGGAGGTCAGTCTTGCCTGTGATGGCCGCAAGAGCGAACAGCAATTATGTAGTCGGAAAACTGACATATGTTTTTACCATAGTACCATGGTTAGAAATAGTCAATTAAAAAGTAACCGATCTTTATCAAGAAAGCTGTATAGAATTTCCCCTCGCTTTAATGATAATGCAAACAATAAAAAATGTGCTGGCGAGATAGTTTTTTTAACCGGCTGCTTTCCTTTTTGGTAAAATTTATCTAATGAATTGAGTTGTTTAGAGGTAATCACAAATGAAGATACGAGAAAAATATACCTGCCCGTTAGAACTAACCCATGATATAACCAGAGGAAAGTGGAAACCTATTATTCTGTGGCAGCTTGGGAAAGGCCCCTCATCTTTATCCCAATTGGAGAAGGATATACAGGGAATTAACCAGAAAATGCTGCTGGAGCAGTTGAAAGAACTGTCCGAATTTGGGGTGATCAGTAAAAAGAGCTTTGCGGGTTATCCTTTAAAAGTCGAATACTTCTTAACGGAACGTGGTAATAAAATCCTTGAAGCAGTTGTCATCATGCAAAGTATAGGCATGGACATTATGCTTGAAAATGGACTGGAGGACGTTCTGCGCCAAAAGGGTTTGCTCAACGAAACCGACTACCCACAAAAAAGTGGGTAATTCCCCTCCCCACTGATTAAGCCGTATACTGATTAAAACAAATTAATCATGGGGTGGCGTTAAAAATGAAAAATCTTGAACAAACCATAAGCAAGCTAATAGACAAGCAGGGCGTGTCCTTTATCGGGTCCGTAGATGAAGAAGGCTTTCCGAACTTGAAAGCTATGCTGCCTCCGCGCAAAAGGGAGGGCATCAAACAATTTTATTTCACTACCAATACCTCATCTATGCGAGTTCGCCAGTATAGGCAAAATCCTAAAGCAAGCGTATATTTCTGCGATCGACGTTTCTTCAGAGGCGTCATGTTGATAGGAACGATGGAAGTCTTAGAGACTCAGGACGTTAAAGAAATGATTTGGCGCGAAGGAGATACCATGTATTATCCTTTAGGGATTACCGATCCCGATTATTGTGTGCTTCGTTTTACAGCCCAGACCGGCAGATATTACAGTAACTTCAAGTCAGAAAATTTCGTGGTGGAATAAAATCTTTTTGCAATTTTTAAAAACGCAGTTGGGTTTTTTTAATCCCATTTGCTTTTTGGAAACAACCGGAGGATTATAGAATTTCTACATACCCTTCTGTTCCATGCACGCGAATTCGTTGGCCATCTTTTATCTGCCTGGTAGCATTTTCTACTCCGACAACAGCTGGTAAGCCGTATTCACGTGCGATAACTGCCCCGTGGGTCATCAGTCCGCCAACTTCTGTGACCAGTCCTTTTATTGATACAAACAATGGGGTCCAGCTAGGGTCGGTATAGGAAGTGACTAAGATATCTCCATCTTCCAGATCAGCATCTTCCATGTTTAAGATGACACGTGCCCGTCCCTCTATTACGCCGGATGAAACCGGCAGACCTACCATTGCTTCGGCGGGGAGATTTTCTCGTTTGTACTTGCCTGCAATGATTTCGCCATCAGACGTAATAACACGCGGGGGAGTCAGTTTTTCAAATAATTTGTACTCGTCTTTTCGAAGGCTCACGATCTGGTAATCCAGTTCATTTGTGCGTACAACTTCAAGCAGTTCTTCAAAAGTGAGATAGTATATATCTTCTTTTTCCTTAATAACATTGGCTTTCACGAGTTGTTCGGCTTCTTTCAGTAAAGCCTGCTTATAAACGAAGTAGCGAGTAACCATGCCGTATTTTGGGTATTCACGATAACCCATGAGATTCCGGATCAGGGCAATCATTCGTTTTGTCTCTCTGGCTTTTCGTTTACCATTCGGTAATTGCTGCAACCGCTCCAATAACTCTTGTTCTTTTTGCAAAGCTTCCTGTCGCCCTTGCTCAAATTTCCGTTTGCCGGCTTCAGGCTCAAAGTTTTTGATATTACTGAGAATTATGGGAACAAGGGTAGTTGGTTTTTCGCTCCAACGAGTTTTAGTAATATCGATTTCTCCGACACATCGCATTCCGTATTTATTGAGATAAGCATAGATAGCATCCCGGGTCTTCCGTCCGCCATCAAACGCAACCAGTTCTTCCAAAAAGTTATCATCTTTAACCTGTTGTAAATAAGCAATAACTTCCGGATAAGGACGAATCACATCTGCGACATTGAGTAGCTCCAGACCCATTTCGGAAGTAATATTGTTTGGTACTGATTGAGAAAGTGTGTCTGCTGCATTTTTCTCACCTAACCACTTCATCATTTTTTGGTTGATCCATGATGAAGCATACATTGCAACCATAATCAGTTCTAAACATTCTGTAAATATTATCTTCTTTAATTGAGATATATCTTCCAGGATAAAATCAAATAAATCCATTCCTGATCTCGCCTGGATGTTTTGCTTTAACTCTTCTATCGATGTTTGACTATGCTTAATCAGATCAGGAACGATTGCCGGATTGTTTTCGAATTGTGACAGGTACTCCCATGACATTACTTTATTATCGTTAATGTGACTTTGTACTTTTTCACCATCCGGTGATGATTTTATAAAATCTTTCCGCTTTACTATAGTCATAAGGGCGTCTTTGATGAGCGGATCGGATTGTCCCAGAGTTTTTATTATCATTTTCCCGCCGTCAGGCGAAGCCAGATGACGTGTGATATCAACAAACAACCTTCCTCCGGCTATACTCATGGGAGCAGGAGTTGTTAACAGATAAAAGGACAATCCCAGTGGTTTCATAGGGTCGGTCATCATTTGCTGATGCCCGACAGATACATAGACGTGATTTTCCTGATCATTCGCTTCAGGGATCGGGAATAACGTAGTGATGGGCCGACTTTGGACAATAAATAAGGTATCATCAGCCAAGCACCATTCGATGTCCTGGGGGCAGCCGAAATGTTCCTCGATCTTTCTACCCAAACGCTCAAGCAGCAAAATCTGCTCATCCGTCAGCACCGGCCTATTCCGCTGCTCAGGCGGAATTTCCTGTTCTTTCGTACTGCCATCTTTTAAGGCATAAACAGCCAGCTTCTTGGCGGATATCTTCTTGTAGATAACCTTACCGTTACGCACTTTATAGATATCAGCATTCACCAGGCCGGAGACCAAGCCCTCACCAAGTCCGAAGCCGACATCAATAGATGACACTTTTCTATTGGAAGTAACGGGATCGGCTGTAAACAAAATTCCTGATGCCTGCGGGAAAACCATCTTCTGAACAACCACAGACAGGTTGACTTTTCGGTGATCGAAGCCGTTTTGAAGACGGTACGTTACTGCTCTCTCGGTAAACAGCGAGGCCCAGCACTTGTTGATGTGCTTGAGGATTGCCTCTTTGCCGATTATACTCAGATACGTGTCATGCTGTCCTGCAAAGGAGGCTGTCGGTAAATCCTCAGCAGTTGCGCTGGAACGTACTGCGTAACCATTTTTCTCTCCTAGCCTGGAGAGGTGGCTATTGATTTCTTCTATAATATTTTCAGGAATGGCTGTCCCTTCGATGACCCTGCGAATCTTATTGCTAAGTTCTCTGATTTTATCCCGGTCTTCCACCTTTAGAAGCGATAACTGCTCAAGTAATTCATTAATCGATGGCGTTTTACCAATAATTCTTTTAAAGGCTTCAGTAGAAATACAAAAGCCATCCGGTACGCGTATTCCTTCAATCCTGGATAGTTCCCCCAGGTTCGCGCCTTTACCTCCAACCACCATGCGTTTTGTTTGGTCGATATCCTGAAAACCAAGCACAAAGGAACCCATACGCTTCCCTCCATTTCCATAAATCGATCATTCGCACATGCTTTTCTAACAATTAAATCTACCGGGACGATTCCACCTGATGTATTAGATCTCCTATTCGCTGCGCAAACTCTGGCCATAATGGTTTAGGAAAGCCATGCCCCATTCCTTCAAAGGTTACCAGTTCCGCACCTGGAATAGCTGCAACAAATTTCGACCAAAGCTTCATGATGATATTATATGGATGCCTATGAAACATAAACAGTCTATAATACATTTTTTTATCATGTTAAAATTAAAGTGGAGATAGCTAAGGGCCTCTTCATAATAAGAAGCCCTCAAAATATACAATAATTTAGCGTCATACTAAGAAAGCATGTCATCGCCCCACTCTTTGATCTGATACTCCCTTAACAGCGCCTTCCAAGTGCAGCAAGTTTTATTACACATCAATAACGCTAAAAGAGATATTGAAAGCTTCCCAAGAAGCGGTTTTAATAAAAAGGCCCTTGGCGAATTGGACCTTGCCTTGGAAGCACTTAATCAAACCGTAAAATATTGTAATGACGCAGCGTAAAATTGATATAATTATAGGCTGTTTTTAATTATTCAATATGGATAATAAAAATTAAAACCCCAAGCTTGATTTAAGCTTGGGGTATTTTTGGTGGAGGCGGGGCACAATTAGTCAAATGATTGGGATTTACTCTCTCTTCTTTTTAATAATTATAGTTTTCAGAACTAAGCCTGAAAGTAGCTTCTCCATAGCCTTGAGCGGTAGACGAAGAACACGACGAGTAACATAAATATAATCGCCAACAGTAGTGGGTGGTACATCAGATATATTAGGGCGATGACTGGAGCCAGTACTATTCTGACCAGTATTTTAAGAGGTTGGCTGGAAGCAATCATAGCCGCTATAGGCGGTGATTGCCGGTAATAGAATTTCACAAAGGCTGTTCCCCATGAATTGGTCAACAAATACTGATCACGGAAATGGCGTAATAATACGACTGGCCAGGTAAACTTGGATCCAAATGCAGCTGTCGCGATAAAGCATTCATCCACTGGTTGTTCTGCAGCCGGGATGATGGCCTCATTAAAGGCTATTGTTGCCATCTCCAAGACGTTCAGTGCTACAACCACTTCTACCTGGGTTGCACTTGCATTATTCTGCACAATGTATGCGCTTGTGATAGCCGAATTATAAGCATCATAGGCTATCCGGGATACATTACCGACGGCTGATCCTACTGTTTTACTTGTCAGCAGATCTGTGGCATTACTTATTGCGGTTGTCAAATCAACGACATTAACAACGATAAAGTCATTATTGTTCCCACTCATAGTTTCGTTTTCAACAGGTTTAACCACCACATAAAATACTTTATTTTCCGTAACTGTTTGCTCAAACGTTACCATATTGACATCCAACGAGTCTAAACTCTCAATGGTCTTTGTTTCCAAAACTGTTCCTTCGGGTGTATTTTCAACCAAGCTTACTTCAATATTTGATAAGGTATTCAAACTGCGATTTACAATTTGCGCATAAATAATTTTTGTACCATCAGCCTTTTTCCCGCAGTACAAATCTTCAACAGCCACATCAATGTAGTTGAGGTTGACCGTCTTAATATTGTCTACCAAATCAAAATCATCCTGGCCTTTAGGCGTAACATTAACTTTAATGTCCCTGGAGGTGAAATTTTCCGGAACTCTGTAGATAGCTATACATTCTTTTGTTTCCCCGGGCATTAGCTGCTTAGCTAACTCAGTGGTGAAAATCCGATTGTCATTACTATCAAGTATTTGCACCGTCATGTAACTATCGGTTAATTCGCCATTATTGGTTACATCAAATTTCAACTCCAGATCATTTCCTGCAACCAGTTTATCTGCACTATAGAAAACATCATTCATACTTAAGTTATAGACGGGCGAAACCTCAAAGGTGCATAAATCAGCTTGACCGTATGGCTCGCTAGTGCCTATCTCGCCGACAACCGCAACTTTGTTAAATGCAGATTCAATCACGCCTGAGTTATCCAAATACCCGCCAAAGCCGTCAATTTTGCTGTCCAATTGGGTGAGTTTCACCATAGAACTCCATCGATCCGCAGTCTTATCATAGATGAAGGAATATAATTCGGATTTTATCCCTTCGCTCTTCTCAAATACAATACTGCTGTCTCCGTTTGCATTACTGAGAATTTCAAATCTATCATTAGGCATAACTTGACCTTCGGGCAATATCGAATGGATTTCATTGGTGGTGAAATTATCAATATAGCTTATCTGTCCGCCACTATACCAATAAAGTTTATTTGCTGCAAAATCAGGCTTTGAATCCAATACCTCGTTGGTCGTAATTTTTACCCCGTTAATGAACAATTCTTTATCGTTTACAGTATTAATATCGTTATCAACGTCAAGCGTGTAAGCGATGATTCTGCTTTCGCTGGAGTACCCTACTGTCAGATCGTCTATTGTGTTTAAATTCTCGTAAACCGCAGTCGGGCTGCTCCAGTTTGTGCCGTCAAAAGTCGACAACATCAGTTCGTTTCTGGCGGTGAGTCCAAAAATATCGTTGCCTAAATTCTTAACCCAAACAACACTTAGATCGGTACTATTGCCGCTTATCTTGGGCAACATATCGATCAGACTGTCATTGGATAAATTTGTTTTAGTGGCAAATGTGTGCGTATTTATATCATATTTCGAAACCGCTATTTCCATCCCTGCCGACATTGTCTCTACTGTTACCGTTTCATCAAACGTAGTTTTGGCATTTTGCCAGACTAAATAGGGCGTGCCGTTGACATTTTTAAGCTGTGGGGAAAAATCGGCTGTACCATCATTATCCACAGCCTGCGGATCGCTCCAAATGGTTCCGTTATAATAAGAATACATCAGGCTGGTGCGGTTATACTCATTTCGTGACGGATCGTCGTCAAGCCAAACCAGAAGTTGCTCATTATTACCTAAACTAACCAGCTGTGGACTTGATTGAGGATACACATTGGTTTTAATCACAGCAGTTATTTCATGGGCGGGTGTTGTGGAAAGCATCATCATGTTCGTGTTAGCAGCGGAATCATTGGCCACAAAATTTGAAGGCTGGTTTAGGTAATCTCGCGGAATAGGTACTGCGTCATTCGTATTAATGATCCCGTCGAGCTCCTCCGCATTTAAAGAAAGTGCTGCCATATTAGGCTGTGGGGGAATTAGATGCAGTTTAACCAAATTCATTTTAAATGGCGGATTTGGTATCGTCATACCAATAAAAGTGCCCTTCGCCCAAACATTTACATCTAAATCAACATCAGGTTCAATCGGTTTTGTAAAAGGATATAGAGCAGTTACTTCTCCTTCAGCTCCACCTGCAATCGAAATGATCGCAGGTATTCCAACTCCAATACCACCACCCAATGCAATTTTGCCTGTTATTGTTGATTGCTCATTTACGATTAAAGCGTTTTGATAATCCAGATTTAATTTCGCCTCTATACCACCTTTGATATACCACTCTAAAAATACAGGTGGAGGTGCATAAACGGGATATTGAGCATCATACCCCACTTCACCATCAATAATAATAAAACTGTCTGTTATATTTAGAGTATATTGACCACCAATGAGGATTACTTCCCCTTCTAAATAACCTGCAACGGTAAAATCTCCATCCACGGCAAATTTACCTTTTGTTGGTGAAATAGGTTTTAAGCTACTATATTGTTTCCATATTGATTTAACATCTCGTCCGCTTTTTTTAATATCTTTTAGCGTGTTAAAGGCCATTTTGGCTTGACCGTCTTTTTCCCAGGATCTACTGCCTCCAACTGACCCCCCTATTAAAACTGAAATTTTATTATTTTCCAAGCCGAATGATACGGGGATAAAAGGCAACCCAAATCCCATTTCCATATTGTTTAAAAAGCTTGCACTTTCGCCAACCTGCTGAATATATTGAGGAAACACCTCAAAATTATTTAGAGAATTTGAGATCCCGCTAAATTCTGATAACGACTCGGTTTTTATGCTTATCTTCTTTTTAACCTCTTTTCCATTTGTGGCTTTAACATACAAATAGATATCATCATTGCTTTTCAGTAAATTACCCAACGCTACATCGCCAGTTTGGCCAACGTTTACGGGAATTGTGGTTATCCCTTGCCGTATATAAACTAAACTTTTGGTATTTCCGTTCCAATCTATGTCCACCATAATGTTACCTGTCATATCTTCATTAATAGTCGCAGTTTCTGCCCTTACATTCACCCCCCCCAGCGTTACGCTTTTTATCAGAGGCATTTCCCCGCCGACCTTTTCAAGATATATTTTATTCGAACTTAAAAGTGAACCTGGGCTGAGAGTTGCGCTCAAATATCCATTTTTACTTACAGTCGTGTTCTCGTTACTAACGCTTATTACTGCTGTTCCGGCTGAATTAGTGGGGTAGGTTGCGCCGCCTACAGTAATTGTCGCATCGGCACAGGCAACATACCGGTCGCTTGAGCTTAGCATATCGCTCTCATTTTGAAATACGGCTATCGTCATACTGGTAGTATTTTGCTGCCCAATGCTCAGATCATTTCCTGTTGTCCCTATAACTTCGAACGTTCTGCCATTTAAGGCAGCGTAGTCTTTGGCGCTGGATGGGTCGTAGCCTATAATCTTTGTTGCGGCTGGGATAATGTTTGGCCGATTATCATAGATTGCTGTTGTTGCAGAGTTAAATGTAATACTAGCCAGGCTCGTACAATTGAAAAATGCTTCTGAGCCGATACTTATGACACTTGGCGGAATGCTGATCGTTGTTATGCTTGTGCAATTGTAAAAAGCACCATGGTCGATAATTGCTACTCCTTCTGGAATGCTAATCGTACTTAAACCTGTGCAACCCAAAAAAGCGCTGTTGCCGATACTCGTCAATCCTTGCGGAAGGTTAATCGTTGTTAAACCTTCACAATATATAAAAGCTGCCTCGCCAATATTTGTGACTCCTGACGGAATGCTAATGCTGGTTAAGCCTATGCAACCCGAAAAAGCTGCGTAACCGATACTTGTTACGGCAACCCCACCTAATGTATCTGGTATTGTAACAACTCCTCCAGACCCGGTGTACTTCTCAATTTGGGCTTTGCCATTTGTTACATTATAAGTATAGTCCCCGTCCTGGGCTGCCTTTACTTGACCGCTCCAACAAAATAATATAGCCATCGTCATTACACCGACAAACAATGTCTTTACTTTGATAACCTTGGTTATTTTCAAGATTTTTCCTTCTTCCAAATGTCGTATTAACTCAGTTTATAGAATTTCTCTATTAATTCTATAAAGACCTTTTTATAGAATTAATTAATATAATAAAGCCGGTCAAGATCGCTTTATAAGGCAATCTTGACCGGCAATTTAGCTTTCATTAATTTTTCATTCAACTCCAGACCCATTGAGAAGGCATGTTCCCTAACAAATAAAAACGACCACTTCGAGGTCAAATCTCAAAGTGGTCGAGGATTTACATGGTATCCTAGTAACTGTGTTGTGTGGTGCGGGAATGATTCTTTTTTCGTGATGAACCGGGGTTGCGACGATAGCCGCTATTGGTCTCTTTCGGTGTTCGGACATTCTTGACATGAATAGGCGGCGCCTCAGTCAAAACCGGCAAGGGTTTCTCTTCAGGCTCACGCGTCATTATCTTAAGGGCAGCCGCCAACAAGGTTTCGGAATCATATTCGTCCAGCAAGCCCTTGGCCAAAGCACGGTAGGCCTGAATCTCTGCTTGGCCGCACACTTCTAAAAGATTATTCACAACCGCCTGCTGTAAACCAGCCAAAGCATCACTGGAGGTAGGCATGGGTTTGCGGATGATCTTATGTTTGATTGACTCTTCAATGTATTTCAAGTGGCTCATCTCTCGGGACGTTACAAATGTAATGGCTAACCCGGTTTCACCAGCCCGACCAGTCCTTCCAATACGGTGGACATACCACTCTGCATCCTGCGGTATATCAAAGTTATAGATATGGGTCACCCCGCTGATATCGAGTCCACGGGCGGCTACATCGGTGGCCACCAAAACATCGATCGTTCCGGCCTTAAATTTTCGCATCACCGTATCCCTCTGACTCTGGGTCAAATCCCCGTGGATACCGTCGGCCGAGTATCCCCTTTTGCTTAAAGCTTCGGCGATTTCATCGACCCGACGCTTGGTGCGGCCAAAGACGATGGCCATGTCGGGATTCTGCATATCCAGCAGGCGGCACAGGGCATCCAGTTTCTTGGGCTCCGGCACCTCCATATACTGCTGCTCGGTATTGACCACTGTCACCGCCTTTGGATTGATATGGACCATCTCCGGATTTTGCATGAACTCATGGGTAAGGTTGCGAGTATGCAATGGCATGGTGGCAGAAAACAACAGGCTCTGACGTTCCTGGGGGGCTTGCCGGAGTATTTCCTCGATATCCTCTTTGAAGCCCATATTGAGCATCTCGTCAGCTTC
>Ga0209340_1001821_pt1 | contig 13769 bp, 8 predicted proteins | sample EPASupsiteSAE323_FD_187266 | JGI IMG/M metagenome (GOLD analysis project Ga0209340, IMG submission 187266) | Bioremediated contaminated groundwater from EPA Superfund site, New Mexico - Sample SAE3-23 (SPAdes) (version 2) | ecosystem: Environmental > Aquatic > Deep subsurface > Groundwater >... | reverse complement strand
TACCCGCCACATATTATCTGCGCCGCGAGGTTTTTCGTCGCGATTTTATTTTCAGCATGTAAATACCGTATGCGTATCGCGGAGCGTTCTGCAAGCTATGTATGGTTCAAGCCCGCACGCTGCGAAACTGAAGCTCGTTTATCCGGGGATAGAGCTTGACAGGTTTTCTCCCGAAAAATACGAGGCTGTTTACCGTGAAAAATTCGGAATAAAAGATGATGAATACGTTATAGCGACCATGCACAAATGGTTCGAGAAGACTTTTGTCATAATGCAACGGATACTCGATAAGTTCGGCGATATAAAATTTATAGTGGCCGGGGAATTGAAAAATCACGAAGTTAAGCTTGTAAATAATTCAAAGCATAAAAGCAGGATAAATATCTGCGGGGTTATTAAAAATATGCCCGAATTTTATAAGTCGGCCAACATGTTTTTATTTCCAAGTTTTGACGAAGCTTTCGGGCTTGTCGTCGCCGAAGCGATGGCGATGGGGCTTCCGGTCGTAGTCGCCGCCAGCGGCGGAGCGTCGGAGATATTTGAAAACGGCTCCTGCGGATTTAAGATCGAAATAGAAGATACCGAAGGGTTTATTTCTGCGGTCAGGCTTATAAAAGAAAACATGGCTTTGCACAAAAAACTTTCGAACGCGGCCCGCTTTTTATCTCAGCAGTATAACGTGAAAAATATGGCTAAAACCATAGAAGAGCTTTATTTTAAAAGCTTGAAACGCTGAAAAAACGCTTATATAAAAAAAGCGCGCGCGGCTTATTTAGAACTATTATCCTGCCGTTATTACTTTTCTGAATTTTTATGCCTTCTTATAAATGAAAGCATATCGGTTTTCAAATGTTCGATTTCGCTATTCAGACGTAAAATGGCCAGATCTATTTCCGCGTAATTTTCGCTGATAGCCATAAGCTCTATGGCATGCGCCATATCCGATGCGAAATCGGCATGGAAATTCTTTACCGATCCTTTAAGAGTGTGCGCGGCTTTTTTTAACGAACGCGAGTCGTATTTTTCGACTGCATTTTTAATATCAGCTAAATAATTCGAAACGGTTTGCATAAATGTTTCGACAAGCTCGATTGAAAATTTTATATCGCCCTTCTGGCTCGATATAAAGGCGGCTTCGTCGAATGACGGCTGCATCTGCCTTCTTGTTTCGTGCTTGGTTAAGCTGCGCTCGGAGCCGGCCGAGAAGAACAGCCCGTCTATAACGCTAAATATTTCTTCTATTTCCAGCGGTTTTGAAATATAAGCGTCCATTCCCGCGTTTAAGCATCTTTCACGGTCGCCCTTCATGGCGAAAGCCGTCATGGCTACTATCGGTATATGACGTCCCGAGTCTTTTTCAAGTTCCCTGATTTTGCATGTCGCTTCAAGGCCGTCCATTTCCGGCATCTGTACGTCCATGAATATCATGTCGAACTTTTCATTTCTGACCAGATCGAACGCCTGGCGTCCGTTATGCGCAACGCTAACCGCGTGTCCGTGCATTTCGAGCAGTTTGGTCGCGATTTTTTGATTGACTATTTCGTCTTCGGCTAAAAGGATGTTCAGCCTTTGCTTGTTTTCGCGTATCGAATGCTGGGTGATCAATTTAGCGTTCGTCTGGGCCGTATCGCTTACTATCATAAGAAGCGCTTCTTCAAGCTCTCCGGCTATAACGGGCTTTATGAGGTAAGCCGATATTCCGAGCCGTATGCTCTGTTCTATATCTCCGCGTAATCCGGCGCTGGGCATTATTATTATGCGTGCATTCTTATATTTGCTTATGGCTCTTATTTTTTCGCTGAATTTCCAGCCGTCCATTTCCGGCATGTTAATGTCTATGAGCATTATTTCGAACAGCTTGCCGGTCTTCAGAGATTCGTCCACCATATCGAGTGCGACGAAAGCATTTTCAGCGAACGTGGCATCCAGCATCCAATTTTTTAAAAGCCCTTCGAGGAATTTTCTGTTTGTGCTGTTGTCATCGACGACAAGCACTTTCACTCCGCGGAGCTTTTCGAGCCTTGCAAGCGAAAATTTTCTGCCGCTCTTGCTTATGCCGAATTTCGCGGTAAAATAAAAAATGCTTCCCGAACCGTGTTCGCTTTCGAGCCATATCTTTCCGTTCATCAATTCGACGAGCTGGCGGCTGATCGTAAGGCCAAGGCCGGTGCCTTCGTATTTTCTTGCGATCGAGGAATCGGCCTGCGTGAATGCTTCGAATATCGCCGCTTGCTTTTCTTGAGGTATGCCTATTCCAGTGTCGCTGACGCTGAAAAGCAGCGTGACTGTGTCGTCCGTTTTTGTTTCGAGATCGGCGCGAACGTTAATTTCGCCTTTTTCGGTAAATTTTATGGCGTTGCTTAAAAGGTTCGTTATTATCTGCCTGAAGCGTCCCGGATCGCCTACCAGTGAATTAGGCACGGATGGGTTGACATCGACGTATACTTTCAATCCTTTTTGCATTACCTTGTACATGAGCGCTTTTACTGTATGATTGACGGAATCGCGCAACAGAAAATCTATTTTTTCAAGTTCGAGCTTTTTCGCTTCGATTTTCGAAAAATCGAGTATATCGTTAATAAGCGCGAGGAGATTGTCGGCTGATAGTTTTATCAGTTCCAGAAATTCGTGCTGCTGGCCATTGAGCTCCGTGTTATATAAAAGGTGCGTCATTCCGATGATGCCGTTCATAGGCGTTCTGATTTCATGGCTCATGTTGGCTAAAAATTCGCTTTTAGCCCTGTTGGCTTCTTCGGCGGCTTCTTTTGCGTTTTTCAGCTCCAATTCCGTCGTTAATTTTTCGGTTATATCAGCTATAATTGCTATAAAACCGGCAACTCTTCCGTTTTCGTCACGCTTATAGTTCCAATCGAGCTGAACGTCTATTAAAATTCCGTCTTTTCTGCGTCCTTTAAAAATAATAGGGAATGTTTTCGAAGTTCCGCGCAGTAGAGATATGAAAATTTTTTGCACTTTAGATTGTTCGGAATCTATAATAATGTCCCATAAAGTGCTTCCTACTAATTCTTCCTTCGAATAGCCGTATATTTTGCAAAAAGAAGCGTTTAAATATGTAATTGTCGCCGAAATATCGAGTTCGACGAGGCCGTTAGGTATCGTTTCGACCAGCGTGCGATAGCGTGACTCGCTTTCTATGAGCGAAGCCTCGGCTTTTTTCCGCTCGCTTATGTCGCGGTAAATTCCGTGGAAAAGCTTTAAAGTCGGCGCCAGCTTAATTATGCTTGCGCTCAATTCGACCGGCGTTTTAAGCATGTCTTTGTCTATGAGGTTAAGATAAATCGGCGTGGCGTTAAGCATGTCCGTTTCCAGATCGTTTACGTAGCTTACGAATTCGTTTTTAGGGTGCAGTCTGGAATAATGAAGTCCGATTAACTCCGCTTTAGACGTTTTTAAAAGCGTTTCGGCTTTTTTGTTTGCGTCGATGATGATGCCGGTTTCGGTTTCAATGGTAAAAATAGCGTCATTGGCGCCGTCGAATATCGATTTGAATTTGTGTTCGGAATATTTAAGTATGCTTTCGATATTTTTTCGTTCGCTGATATCGGTTATCACGGATACGATAGATTTCTGGCCGTTATATATTATAAAACTCGAACGTGCGTTGACGTATTTCGGATTATTATCTTTAGATATAATTTCGATTTCGATTCCGTCGTGCCCGAAGGAGCTTTTTTTCTTGAAAAAATTTTCGAAATTTTTTTTAGATTCGCTGCTTAAAAAAAACGTTATGTTACTGCCGATAACTTCATGCGGCTCATATCCTGAAAGTTTTTTTATATGATCGCTGGCGAAAATGATAGCGCCCTTGCGATGAATTATAAACGCTTCAGGAAGAGTCGTTAATACCTGGCTATAAAAATTGTTTTTTGTGATGACGCTTTTTTCTTCCATAATATAATTATACTAAAATGTAGTTAAACAATACAAAGCACTCGCGAACTTATCGCTACTAAAAAATTGCGTAGCGCACGTAAAATTTGGTTTAGTTCAGGGTCTTAAAATTTATTATAACTTTAATATAAGTATAGCGCATTGCCCGAAAATATACATATCCTTTTCTATAAATTATAATGAGCGTTTAAATTTTGCAAGAAGGTCTTTCATATGCAATTTTATAATTATAGGCCGGCCATGGGGGCAAAAATACGGATTTTTACATTTGAATAAATCATCGAGTATGAGCGCCGCGGTTTCGGGCGTTATTGATTTCCCGGCCTTTATGGCGGATTTGCACGCCATTCGGGCCGCTAACTTACTGCAGAAAGCGTCGTCGTCGATTTTTTCCGCGCTGAGGCCGGCTGATATTATTTCATATACGAGGCTTTTCTCTTCGGCGCCGTCGAGAAAATCGGGCACTGAACGCACCGCTATGGTTTTGTTTGAAAATATTTCAACTTCGAATCCGTATTTTTCGAATAAATCGAAATTTTCTTTCAACAATTCGAATTCGGACAGCGTGAGATCATAAACGTGCGGTATCAGGAGAGATTGCGAACTAAAATTTTTATTTTGAAGCGCCGATAATATTTTTTCGTAAAAAACTTTTTCAGCCGCGACATGCTGATCTATTATTAAAATTCCGTCGTAATCTTCGGCTATTATAAACGCGTCGAACGATTGGCCCAGTATTTTTTTTATTTTAATCGGTTCGATTTCATTATTTTTAGATGCGTCCGTTCCGCTGATATTCTGAAAATCGGGTTTGTTTTGAGCGTTTTTTTCTATTTTGCCGTTATTAACGTTTTGGGTTTCGTTAAGATTGAGACATGTTTCGTTTTTTTCATGAAAAAACTTATTTAAAACGAAGTTGGCCTGCTGAATATCAAGGCTTTTTACATATGAAGAACTATTTTCGGCAGGTTCGCTTTTAAAGAGATTTTCGTCGATATTATCCGGCGTGAAATCGTCGTTTTGCCGTAAACCGGTTTTTATGTTGCCTGGAATCGATTTAGGATTTATAAGGCATTCGTTTACAAATTTGTTTACGGCGTCGTGGATGGCGAATTCGCACGCGAAGGCTACTTCCGTTTTGCTCGGATGGATATTTACATCGACGTGCTGCTGGTCTAATTCTAAAAACATGAAAACGGCGGGATAATGTTTTGGTTTTATATATTTTTGATATGCGTCGTAAACCGCGTGGCTTACGCTTCTGTTTTTAAACGGCCGCCCGTTTATAAAATAATGCTGGAAACGATTATTCGGCCTGGATATGTGTGGCGGCGTTATAAGCATGTTTAATGAAAGCGTTCCGAAAGCGCCGAGGTCGATACTGGTATTTTTTTTTATTAAATTTGATGAAATTTCAGCTGGAAATATCGATTCGATGACGTTCGCGATTGTAGAATCAGCCCTGGTTGAAAAAACTTCGCGGTCGTTAGAAAAAAGCGAGAATTTAATTTCGGGATGCGCCAGCGCATAACGTGTTACGAACTCTATTATCAGCGCGTTTTCATAATTTTCAGATTTCAGGAATTTTTTTCTTACGGGAGTGTTGTAAAAAAGGTTTTTGACCGTTATTTTAGTTCCCTTGTTGGCGGCTGCAGGCTGCAGGGATTTTATCTCTCCGCCTTCGATTTTAACTGAAACAGCGGGTTTTGCGTCATCGGTCGACGATAATATTTCGCAACGCGATACAGCCGCTATCGAAGGAAGAGCTTCGCCTCTAAAACCGTAAGTTTTAATTTGCTTTAAATCGTGGACGCTTCTCAGTTTCGACGTGGCGTGGTGCTCTACGGCTAAGAGTATGTCGTCTCTGGTCATTCCGTAACCGTCGTCTGTTATCGATATCAACGAAAGCCCTGCGTTTTTAAACTCTATGGCGATATTCGATGCGCCGGCGTCTATAGAGTTTTCGATGAGCTCTTTTATGGCGTATGCGCCCGATACGATAACTTCTCCTGCGGCGATGGTGCATATCGTCGTTTCATCCAATAATTTTATCTGTTTTCTTTCGTCGGCCGTTTCAGTTTTCACGCGCTCGTCCTTTTATTACCACCTGGTGGTAGGATAAACATCGGTATTTTTAGAGTTTTTATCTGGCGAATAAATGAAGTTAAGCGTCCCTAAAATGGCTATCATCGCGCCGTTATCGGTGCAAAGCACCGGCGGGGGCATCATGATGTCGAGTTTTTTCTTTTCGGCCAGATTTTTAACGGATTGTCGAATCATCGTATTGCACGCTACGCCTCCCGATAGCAGTAAGGTTTTAGCGGCGTATTCAGATGCCGCCGCGCTTATTTTTTTTACGAATATATCGCATATCGATTCGGTCATGCTGCGTGACAGGTGCGGCAATTCAAAATCTTTATTGTTTTTGGTGAAGTTTATGACCGCGGTTTTTAAGCCCGAAAAAGAAAAATTGTAATTTTTTTCGTTTATAAGCGGTTTCGGGAATTTGTACTTCAGTTCGCCTTCTTTTGAAAGTTTGTCTAAAACGGGGCCTCCGGGGTAGGGCAGATTCAGGTAGCGCGCCACTTTGTCGAACAGCTCGCCCACCGCGTCATCGATGGTCCCGCCGATAAAATTCGCTTCTATGGGCGAATTTAAAACAGAGAGCGAAGAGTGGCCGCCGGATATAGTTAGCGCCACTGCGGGGTATTTAATTCCGAAAGGATCTATAAAATTAGCGGCGGTATGAGCTTTTATGTGATCGACCGTTATATATGGAGTTTTATTCGCTATAGAAAGGCCTTTTGCGAAAGAGTAGCCCACTATAAGCGATCCTAAAAGGCCGGGTCCCGCGGTGACCGCGATTAGTTCGATATTTTTCGGCTTTATCGAAGCCTCTTTTAACGCCATTTCAAAAACGGATAAAATATTTTTCAAATGTTCGCGTGAGGCGATTTCGGGCACTATGCCGCCGTATTCGACGTGCGCTTTTATTTGCGACGATATGACGTTGGATATTATGGTGAATTTTTTATTGGTTTCGTTATAATCAAGGACGGCTATCGAAGTGTCGTCGCATGAAGTATCTATTCCTAAAACTAACATTTGAAGCTCCGCGTAATTATGTCCGCCGCGCAGCCGGCTGCGGCGATATTTTTTATTATGCAGTCATTATTTTCGGTTTTACGGCGTAAGTGTCTTTTAAATATATCGGCCCGAGTTCGAGCAGCCTCGAATTGTCGGTAGTTATGCAATAATTTATATAATCGGCGATTTTTTTCGGCCGCAGAGACGATAAAAATAAGCTATCGTTTTTATATCCGCCTAATTTATCGTCGGCGAATAGCGCGCGCGAATTTTCGTCCGCTATTAATAAAGCCGGTTTTATGCCGCCGGCTATTTCATCCGACGAAGCCACGGATTCGCGTCCGGCTTTATCGAAGGATTTTTTTATATCGCCGCCATGGTTTTTGATTAAGCGGCAAAAATATTCGCCTCTAACGCCAGGAATTACGGCCAGTGCGGTTTTATTATTTTTTATTTTTTCGAATGCGTCGAAGAGCGAATAGTCGAGCATCGAAAGTCCGTATTTTTTTATATCGCTTCCGGCGGAAGCGATCATGGCGTAAGAAAGCGAAAGTCCGAGTTTTATTCCGGTGAAGGAGCCGGGTCCGCAGAAGGCGTAAAACTCTTTTATATCCTCGAATTCTATATCGCAGGTTTTAAAGGCATCCTGTATAATAGTGTCGATTTTAAGGGCGTTTTTCCTTCTTTCGAAATATTCGCAATGATATGCCGGTGCGCCGTCGCATAAAATCGTCGCCGTCAATTTTTCGATGACGGTATTTATCACAAGGGCGTATTTCATTTTTTTCTCCTGGTTATAACATAAAGTAAATTAAAGCGTTTTATTATGGATACATTTTTATTTGCATTAATTACGCCGGATTCGTTTTATGACGAACGCAAAATAACAAATTACCAGGCAATTATTTCAAAGCGTGATAAAATCATGACTTGAAATATGGCCTGGTAATATATACTATAATATTATTGCCTGAAAGTCAATAAAATATTAGCTTTTAGCCTGACATCCGGCTTAAGGCTGCGGCGTTTAGAATATTTATGCGTTTGCCGTCAATTTTTATGATTCCAAGTTTTTTTAATTTTTGAAACGTCCGCGAAAGGGTTTCGGGTATAGTCCCGAGTTGCCCCGCCAGCAGGTTCTTTTTTATATTTAGCGTTATTTGAACGCCGTCTTCGAGCTCCCTGCCCGATTGCTCGACGGTTTTAATTATATATTTAGCGAGCCTCGTCGAAATTTCATCCATCGAAAGCTCTTCTATGGTTTTTAAAAACGATTTCAGCCTCATGCATAGCGCCGCTATGGTGTTTAACGCGAATTGCGGTTCTTTTTTTAAATAAATCAAAAAGTCTTTGAAAGTTATGTAAATTAGCGTGCCGCCGGTTACCGCCTCTGCGTAAGCCGGGAATTTATTGTCCATAAAAATCGCCGCCTCGCCGAAGGGGCTTCCGGGGCCGAAAAGATGTATCACCTGGCTTTTGCCCGCGGCGGAAATTTTATAAATTTTTATCTTACCCGAACTTATTATGTAAAAGCCTTCGGCGTTTTCCCCTTCGGAAAATACCGTTTCGCCGCTTTTTACCGTTCTAAGCCTGACTATTTTCGAGAAATTTTTAAGCTCCGTTTCGCTTACTGCGTAAAAAAGCTGCGATTGGATTAAGCCTTTTAAAGCTTCGCTTTTTGCGGCCTCGCCCATCTTATATCACGCCTTTAGGAACGAGCGGCGTCGGCATTTTTCCGTTATCCGCTATTCTTAACGCGCACATGCCTATTCCGGATGTACCGGTAAAAAGTCCCGGCGTGAAAATGGATTTGGAGTCGTCGACCGATAGCGTATAACGTCCGTTTTTCCTCGCCCTGTTTACTATGAACGAAAACTGGCGTTTCGCTTCTTCCATTAATTCAGGGCGGTCAAGCGCTATCGCGGCTTCGATCAAAAAGTCGATGCGGCCCGCGTAACCGCAGCACAAATGGTCGCGTAATTCATGCGAATGCTTTAGCTCCCGCGTAAACGACAGCGAATTTTCGATGTCGGCTTTTACCTGTTCGCTCTGGAATTCCTTCGGCAGTTTTATTCTAGCAAGGCCCACTCCTGGAGCGCCGGAGCACCATCCGCCCATAAACGCCGTTTCGCCGGGTTTTAAATCGCGGTTATGCCTGTAATCGGGCCAGTTTTTATATCGTTCGATGTAGTTCGCCGCCTCGTAATCGATGGCTTCGAGCGCGGCTTCGCGGAACCGTTCGATTCGCGTGCGCTCGTAAACCATGGCTAATGTAAGGGCGTAACCGGAAGAGCCGTGCGCGAAGCCTGTGAGCGGTTTATATGCGTGGTTCGACGGCCATAATTTCCATTTATCGAACTTGAACCTTTTCGATATCAAGCTTTCGGCGCAATCCGTCGCGATATTTAAGAGCCGCTCCTGGTGAAGTGAATCGTATAAAGCCAGCGCGGCGAGAATGCCTCCGGCGGCTCCGCCTATTATATCGAAAACGGAATCGTTTTCCAGCGACCCGGTGCCCAGCAGTTCAATGCCTTTTAAGGCGTATTCGAGCGTCTCTTCGTCGTTTAAATATTTGCCTGAAGTATAAAGCGCCCACAAGATTCCAGGTATTCCGCCGCAGTAGCCGAGTGATGCGTTAGCCGCCATTTGAGCCGCGTTTTTGTCGTCGAGCAGTTCTTTCGCTTCGCAAAAGCATTTTAAAGCAAGCTTGTGGTGGGTTTTATCGCCGCTGATTTTTTCGTACGCGGCGAGAAAGAGGCCGATTCCGGAACTTCCTTCATATAGCGTCATATCTACAGGCCCTATGAAATTGATATGTTTTATCGGATCGGATTTCAGCGTCAGCCATTGCGGTTTTTGGTTTCTGAAAATAACCCTTTTGGCGATTTCGTCCGCGGCGAGTTTCGCCGTTTCGATATATTCTTTCGATGAGATGTCGGGTAATTTTTGCGCCAGTTCGTTGTTTTCTATTCTTAAGCCAGAGTTTTTACGGCTTTCGTCGGGATATCTGCACAAAAGCGATGCGTCTATCATATTCGACTGAAATTCCATATCTTCGCCGCTTAATTTCATGACGCGCCTTTCGGCTTCTTCTATGGCCGTGCTTAGATAATAATCGTCGGTTATGGGTCCGTTATGATCGAAGATTGAATGACGCTCGGAAGTGAATTCGAATAACGGAATATTTAAGGACAGTATAGAGCGCCTTTCCGCGTCGAAGATTTTCCAGAGCGTTTCAACGCGCTCTTCGGGAACGTTATTTAAAAACGGTTTTGCGAGCCCTTCGGCTTCTATCGAAAAAGCGGCCCCGTTGCGCATCAAACCGGGCGATCTGAGACGGTCTATCATGTCTCCGTAAACCTGCGATTGTCTGGGCAGATATCTCATGTTCGCGCCGTGAAGCATTTTTAAAGGCCCTTCGGCGTTCAAGAATTCCGCGCGTTCGTTCATTAAAAATTTATAAACATCCTCGAAACCTTTTAATATGTCGTCTTTATATTCAATGACGCTTACCAGTTCGCCTTTGAAATGTGCGACGTTAGGGGAAGGGTTCGTTTTGCGGTCGATCTGGCCGCGCCGCATTCTGTCGGTGTTTACCTCAAGCCATGTGCGAATTGAATATGAAGCGTTATCGTCGGGAGTCAGGGCGCCGTAATCGCGCGAAACATCCTTTGATATCGGCGTCCACAGCGGCAGCATGCAGGTGCGTAAAACGGAGTCGCCTTCGAGGTTCGAATAAGTCTTTTTTTCTTCGTCGCTCATTTGCGTATACGTAAATGGCTTGACGAGCGGATTGAGCATGGTTTCAAGGTCTATTAAAACCGGGTCGCAGCCGTCGGCCATAAGGTTTTCCTGGTGGAAATCGGTGCCGCCCAGAACGTATATCAGCGCCATGATAGCGCCGGCTTTGTAATAGAATATATGGGCGTCTTCTTTTTTTTCAAGCGATAAGTTGGCTATATTTTCGACCCAGGAGCAGCCGTCGCCTTCGATATGCAGCGGGGTTTTGAATTTTATGCTGCTCATTTTACCTTCGAGCCAGTTGAGAAGGTTGGTCCACAGCGTGTCGACGTCGCCGGAGCGGGGCTTATAAAAAACAGTGAGCCCGCTTTCGAATTCGAATCTGATAACGCTTTTTCCGCCGTTATGATGGTCGGAAAGGCCGGCTTCCAGGTTTTTTACGATCCCCGGATTTATCTCTTTGCCGAGCGTGGAGCGTATTTTATTTGCGTCTTTCGCCAGATTTCTAACGGCCTCGGCTAAATAAAGCGATTGCTGGCCGCAAAAAATCGATATCAATCTTGCCGCGACCGAATATTTTTTGAAAAAATCCAGCCATCCGCCGTCCGTCATTTTTTTGCTGAATTCGTCGTAATGGGTCGTCGAGCCTTCGGGGAATGAATCGGCCGACGGCTGCGAAAAAAACATGAAATCGTTGAATCTCATGAGATCGAAAGACGAGTTCAGGCATAGCGAAAAGTTTTTATTGAAAAAATCGAGGACGTATCTGAGCCACGAAGCTTCCGCTGTTTCGCTTAAATAGCGGCGGTGTTCGGGTGAGTTTTCGACGAATGAGTCGTAGCAAAGCTTTAACCACGGGGCCCATATGTGTTGAAACGGCGCCATGCGGTTCGATTTAAACGTGCCGTCAGGAAGATATTTTACGATTTCTTCGTAAGAGGCCGGCAGGAGGCCGAAGAATTTTTCGAGCGTCGCCATCCACTCCGGGATAGGTTTTTCATCGTTCCAGCTTATATCGTCGAGAAGAGCTTCTATTTCTTTTTCGGTTTTTCCCGATAATTTAATTCTTCGTTCGAAACCCTCGCGGTTGTCGCCGAACGAGGTAAGAGTGCGCCATCTGCGCATAAGTTCGTTTTCTGATTCATTTTCGGCGTTATTTGAACCGTTGACGCAACCGCCGATCCGTTCGTCGAGAAAAGAAGCGTTAGCCGCAATTATATTTTTATCTTTGGTGGATAATTTCATAGATAATCCTCTTATTAATAATCGTCCAGTTCATTTAAATGTTTTCATTTCATTATGTCTTTGCAGAAATTGCCCTGATTTGAAGATACGACGTCGCCGCAAGTCGGGTATTTGCTGTCCAGCGCGGGGCCGAGAATGCTTGCTACGGCGCATCCTAATCCGAGAAAAACTACGCTTACCGCTATCCCCATTTCTTTTCGTGTCAGGTCTTTCAATCCGCCCGCGACATTTGCAAGATCGTCGGTTGACAATTCTTTGTTTGAGTTGGCGTTATCTATTAGTTGCGCACGTGCGGCAATGAGCTCGTCTTTTGAAAAATCGAAACCTGAAGATTTGCCGAGCTTAATGAGCATATCGGCGAGGAGGCCTTGCATATATTCGCCATGCTCTTTCATTAACTGCGCGTATTTTTTTTGAAGGTTTTCGTCTTTTTGAATTTTTATAAACATATTCTTGACGTTTTCTTTACTCATAATGCTCCTTCTTTTTATGGCTTAACCAAAAAAATACAATCGAAAATTGAAAAATTTTTAAAATTATTGTAAACATTGGCTTATTCGCAAAATGTAATTAATTAATTTTATTATCTAGCCGTAGGGGCAAACCCCCGTGTTTGCCCTCAATTTCAGGGCGGACACTGGGGTCCGCCCCTACCACGAAACGTTTGAAATGTATTTTATGGCTTAACTAATTTTTAATGTTTTGCCTTCATGCTTTTTTTAATTTATTTTCGATAGAAATATTTTCAGCGTGAACTCAGCAGCTTACGGTAGTTGACATCATTTTGCCGCACTCTCCGGCTTTTTTCAATTCGCTCACGATGCTCACTCCGGCGCACGCTATGCCGAACCCTGAGATGCTTACGATCGTGGCGAGAAACTTTTTGGTGTCGCCGCCAGCGACATCGGCAAGGTCGTTATCCGAAAGCTCTACGTTTTGATTCGATTTGTCGACGAATTCCGCGCGCGCCGCCATAAGATCGTCTTTAGAAAAATTGAAGCCTGAAGAATTTCCTAATTCAATGATTTTTTCGGCCAGAATTTTTTCGGCTTCCTCGCCGTGCGCCTTCATCAATTGCGCGTATTTTTTCTGAAATTCCGTATCATTTTGCATTTTACCGAACATTTTTTTTACATTGTCTTTGCTCATGCGAACCGCCCCTTTCAAAAATATCATTTAAAATCATTTTCAATTAATTATACGCCATCCGATTTAAGCTGTCTCAATTTAAAAATATAATTAAATATTTTAGCGAAGTGCCGAGCGATAAAATATTTAATGCTTCGCCAGCGTGAAATTCACCTGGCTGCGCGTATTAAAAGTTAAGTAATTCCGGTTAAAAAGATCGATATATATAATTTCCGGTATCACTACGAGATCTTCTTTTTTTCTTTTTCCGGTAATGATAAGCGAAATTTCGAGCCCGGCGAGGGCCCCTGAAAGCTGAGCCGATGCGCCGTTGGTCGATATATATCCGGCGCGGCCCTGTTCGAAATCCTTGTATACCGGCGGTATGATTTCAGCCGGCATTATTTTATCCATCGTCAGCCTGAAGTCTTTATAAAGGGCCGGATCGGAAGGTGCGTCATAATATTCTTCCATGCTCATTCCCGATGGCGAGAAAATCATCAGCGTCGCTCCGAACCCGGGGATAGGGGATGAAACTATATATTGGCCGTTCGCTCTCGCGCGAGCGTGCAGAAGCTGCTTGTGATTGAATCCCGCATAGTCTATCGCGTCTATGACGATATCGGCGCCTTTTATAAATTCTTCTATTTCTTCGG
>Ga0209340_1001818_pt1 | contig 13805 bp, 11 predicted proteins | sample EPASupsiteSAE323_FD_187266 | JGI IMG/M metagenome (GOLD analysis project Ga0209340, IMG submission 187266) | Bioremediated contaminated groundwater from EPA Superfund site, New Mexico - Sample SAE3-23 (SPAdes) (version 2) | ecosystem: Environmental > Aquatic > Deep subsurface > Groundwater >... | reverse complement strand
TTTGGCTTCTTTTACTCCAGCCACATCTTTAAAAGTTAAACTTTGTTTTCCTTTAATAAAAAGTTTAGCTGTTGATTTTCCAAAACCAAACATACCACCGCCACCAGCACCTCCAGATTGTTTTCTCAAAAACCATAATATAAATAAAATCGGAATTCCTACTGATAATAATAAAGTCAACACTTCACCCATCATTTTCCAACCTTTTTTATTATCTACTGTCAAATTTATTTGACTCATATCTACACCTTCTTTCTGCAAAATTTCGACCAACGATACTGAGCTTTCTTTAGAAGTTACTAATATTTTATCTTCACTTTTAAGTTGAGCCAAAATTTCATCATCTGTCACTGTAATCTCTGCCACATCATTTTTTTTAGCCGATTCAATCACTTGAGAAATTGGCACTTGAGCTACTTTATCAGATACAAAAAGTTGTCTTAATGTCGACAAAACCCACCACATCAAAAAACCATAAATTAATACTTTAATTATTTGTTTTGGCCCAATTTCAATTTTTTTAATTTTTACACCTGGAGGTAAATTCTTCAAAAATTCATCATTTATTACTTTCTTTTTCGAGTCTTCTGTTGTCTTGGTTGAAGAGACCTTTTCCTTCTTTTTCAAGTCTTCCTTGGTTTTAGCGGAGGAGACTTTCTTTCTTAAATCATCAAATATTTTCATCTCAACATTATACCATCTGTGCTTAATATTTTAAGAATAAATTTTTGATGCAAACAATGTTTTTATTTTTAAATTTTGAAGTTACAATTTTGGAGCGATTTTGAGCCTGGGCGACCAGACTCATTTGCCAGCGTAAAAATTCGTAACAAAAAATTTAAAATAATATTTATTCTCCGCAAATTAACCGTTTATATTCCGCAATTTAAAAATAAAATTTGCAGTCATAATTTTTGAACGTATTTCAACGTGGGCAACCACATTGATTTTCCAGTGAAAAAAATTCGTGACAAAAATTTTATCTTCAATATTTCGTCAGTTCTATTAATAAATCTCTATCATCATTTTTTGCCGCTTCTACCCAAAAATCATGATTACAACTTTCACATTTATAATAAATTCTAAAATCCCCGTTTCGATATTCACTTCTTATTGGTCTCATTTGTCCTTTACACATACTAGCCCTATCTCCTGGCTTTTCTTCATCGACATGTTTTCCCCATAAACATTTTGGACAATGATCAGTTATCCCATTTCCAACAACTTTTTCTCCACAAATTTCACAAACAAAATCTTCCACCACTTTCTTCATATAAATGAATTTAACATATTTATAAATGAAAAATTCGCAGTCATAATTTTGGAGCGTTTTTGAGCCTGGGCGACCAGACTCATTTGCCAGCGGAAAAATTCATGACAAGAATTTAAATTTATAAATATTTTTATTTCTCCAACTCCACCCCCATCCTAATATCTTTATCTAATTTTTGATTAAACAACAATTTTCCTCCTACAAAACTAGCCACTGGTTGCACTTGAGTTGGTTGCCAACCTTCAGGGAAAGAAACTAAATTTACCAATCCAGTTTCTCCGCTTCCCGGTTGTCTCTGAATATAATTAATATATGAAAATTTACTTTTACCCGATAAATCCAAATTACTTGAATATCTAATTTCCATAATTCTTTTTTTAGATACTGGCACTGTCATCAAAAACCCAATTTCTTTCTTTCCATCAATTTCTCTTACTCTCAATTCACTACTTTTATAAACCTTTCTAATGGTTGTATCTATTCCATCCATCACTACTATTTGAGATATATTTACTTCTTTTGGTAAATAAACCCTGACATAGTTTTTATAATCCCCTCCCGGCCAATTTGAATTTTTTGCTGTATTTTCATAAGTTACTTTTACCAATCTAGACAACAATCCGTTGGTAATATCAATAGATTGTTCCATATTTCTACGTAAAAAGTAGTTAGCTTTGTTTACTCCCAAATTAGATTCTACTAAATATAAATAATCCATTACACAATTTTCCGTTCCGCATTTACCTTTATAAATTTCTCCATTCCAGCCTAAGCCACTCATTTTATTGTCAATTTTAATATCATTAATTGCCAATTGAAGTTCATTGCTTTCCAATAAATCAATTGTTTTGTCGACCAACTCTGCTTTTTTAGTAATATTTAAACCTTTTATTGTTTCAAACATTTGTTTTCCCAATCCTCCCAAGAAACTTGCTTTTTGATTTGAACCAGGAAAAAACTTTTTTTCAGCATAAAACTCTGCTTGCTCATATAAATTATCTTTAGTAATTTTTTCACTAAAATCAGGCACATAAATCTCCCCTGTTACTTCTAAAATTGCTTTTGCCACTGCCAAATCGATTCCAATTACTCCATCAACTTTACTATTTGTTTCTTTATCAAAAAACCATTGAATATCTGTTGCTGTTTGAGTAAAATCTGCTTTCCAATTAGCATCTCTCATGTACCAATTAGCTTCACCTAAGTGATTTTTTATTTCCATCGGAGGTTCTACATGTCCTGGCAATTGTCCATCAGCTTCATAAATATCTTTTACTTCCAAGGTCTTTAATTCTCCATCATTAAATGTCAATAAACCATAACTTCCAATAAATCCTCCAGTAGCTCTCAATTCTGATTCGTTTTGAAATAATATTAAATATTTCTTCTCACCTGATCCTACTCCTAAAAAATTTGGCAAAATATCTATAATTTCCAATCCATAATTAATTTTCTTTTTTACGTCAGCTAAAACCGTTATTTGTCTTTGAGCCTCCATTCTCCATTTACTTGGCAACCAACTCATATCTCCTGTCAGTCTTACTTCTAATAAACCTAAATTATCTTCCAATATTTCTAATTGTTTTTTCATTACCACCAAAGTAGTATTCCAATCAATTTCATTACCTTCAAAAATAGCCCCCATCATTAAATCTGACGTTTTAATTAAATCTATCGATTCTTTTTCAATTTCTAAAATATTAATCGCTACTTTTAAAGTATTCTGATAATTTCTAAACCAATCAAGTCCATTCAAACCCCAATCGTTTATTTTATTATCCATTTCTGTCATTTTCTTCAAATCACTTCTCACCATTTCGCTCGCCTTGGCATATTTTTTTGTTTTGATTAATTCCGGTACATTTTTGATATCTTTAGCCACCAAGTAAGTTTTCACTCCCCAATCAATCGGAATCATTAAAAATAAAAATAAACCTATTCCCAATAAGAATAACCAAAAACCTATTCTTTTTTTATTCTTAGTCTGATCAATATTAGCCAAAATTGGAATCTCTACTTTTTTAATATCTTCATCAATTGTTATTTTTTTATTACTTTCAATTTTTGGAATATCCCAATAGTCATCTCCATCTTCAATCTCTTCTTCTATCACTTCATTTGCTAATACCTCATTTTCTTCAAAAATTTTTATTGAATTCAATGTTTCTTGTTTTTCATCAATTGTTTCCTCTTCGACTATTTCTTTCTCCACTACTATTTTGACTTTTGGTTCTTCGATTATTTTTTTACTTTCCAATATTGGTTTATTTTTTACTTTTTTTGCTTGATTTCTATTTTCTTCGTCTATTATTGAAAAAAAATACTGCAATGTTTCTTCTATCCCTTTTTCAAAATCAATTTTTGGTGACCATCTTAATTTATTTTCTGAATCTTCACTTTTATTATTTTGGTCTTCAAAAACATTCATCTCTTTTTGAAACACTTTCATCTTAGTCATCTTAGCTTTATCAATCAAAATTCTAGCTAAATTTTCAGGTGTAATTGCTTTTCCCAAAATTAAAAAGGATTTTTTTTCTGTATTTGACAAAAAACTGGCCCTTAATATCGCCTCAACCAAATCCGATACTTCTAATAGTTTTATTTTTTGTTCTGGTAATGGTACTTCTAAATTTTTATTTTTTACTGCTGTTTCTAATATTTCCGCCAAAAAACTATTTCTTCTCATTCCTACTCCATAAACTCCAAAAGATTCCACTATTCTCCAATTTAGCTCTATTCCCATTAATTCTTTTTTTAGTTTATTTGATAATTCAACATTATCAATTGTAATTAAGCTAATTTTTTCACCTGATATTTTTTCATTTTTATATATTCTCAAATCTCCCCAAAAATCAAAAATATAATCAAAATTTCCCTCAATTTCATCTATGTCTGCTGCCCAATTAAAATTATTTCCTAAACCTAATTCCGCTACAAAATCCCCCACACCAGTTACTTTTATATCTTTATTAATCAACTCTTTAGCCAATTTTATAGCTACAAAGTTATCAATTCCAATTATTAATGCTGTAGGTAATCCCTGATCCATATCAATATTTTAACTTGTTTTACTACTTACTACTAACTATTAGCTAATAGCTAATTTATACGGTAATAATTCGGTTAATATACGGTAATTTTTACCAAAGATAGTTCTTACTCTATCAAAAGGTGTAGTTGAAACGTGAAAAAATGTCATAACAGTAATATCTGTTTTAAATAAAAATTGTTCTGATTCTGAAGCAATAAAATTTAAACTACAAAGCTAAATTACTAATTAACTAATCAACTAAAAACGTTCGGACTTGCTTCCAATGGCATTAAAAATAAATCAAAAAAAGTTCTGATTCCAAAGAGGGGAATATATCAAAAAACCAAATATATTTAGAGCTAAAAATCTGAAGTTACAATTTTGGAACGTATTTAAACGTGGGCGACCACATTCATTTTCCAGTGGAAAAATTAGTAACGAAAATTTTTAATAGAAAATATTGTCAAGCTAAAAAAATAAAATTATTTTTTGATTAAAGCTATTGTCATCAAAACACTGGCTACTGCTTCTGTCATTACTGTTGTCCAGGCCGCACCCACAATTCCAAAAGAGGGGATGGTCAATAAATTACCAACCACATTGACTATTAAAGAAATTATTCCTATTACCAATATCTGTTTTTGTCCACCTCTAGCAATCACTGTAAAGCCCACCATGTGAGAAATATAGGCAAAAACCATAGCAATCAATAATATTCTTAAAATCATCACTGAAGGTCCAAAACTATTTCCTGCTAAGACATTAATTATCCATGGCGCCAATACAAATATTAAAGGAAAAATTAATAAAATTCCGGCCATCATTAAACCTGACGATCTCCAAAAAAGCGATTTTTTATTAGTCTTAATATCAGACATCAATGGAAAAATACTGTTTACCAAAAAATAAGCCGGTTGGATTAAGTTTCCATAAATTTTATATGCCAAAGCATAAAAAGCCAATTGTTCCACTCCAATAAACTGTTTTATTAAAGCCGAATCAACTGCTCGATCGTATCCAGAAAACAAAATCATATAAACTCCCATTGGCCAACTTTCTTTTAAAAATCCTTTCCAAAAATTTACATCTTTTATTTTTAAGGTTAATTTACCCAACATTTTCTTGACCACCCCAATTCCCACACTTAAACTTATTATTCTAGCCAACAAATAGACCGACATTACCCACATTAAGTTTATGGAGTTATTCCACCAAACTAGAGTTATCAAAAAAATTAAAGGAAATAAAATATCTACCAACACTTTCTTTTCCATTTTCATTTCTGTCTGAAAAATAATCTCCAAACTTCCAGCTGTAGCTGTAAATCCAATCATTAATAGGGCAATTAAAGCTTCAATTCTTACTTCTCTAAATCCAGACCAAAACAAAATTAATCCTAAACCAAAAAGACCAGCCAATAAAGAAGTTACCAATCTAAACCAAGCAATCTCAATATAAATTCTTTTTTTTTCTTCATCTTCAAGCCTAGATGCTTCTCTTACTCCAATCACTTTAGTTCCAAAATCAGCCAACGAATCAAACAACAAAAAAACTGAAGTAATCAACATATAATTTCCATAGACCACCACTCCCAGCTTTCTCGTCAAAATTGCTGTCGTTACCAAACTCATCAACACCATAATCCCTTTAGCCATCACTTGCACTAAAGTATTAATTATTGGTTTTTTTAACATAACCTATTCTATCCTAAAACAATTTTATGATTTAAATTTAAATTTTGCCGCAGATAATATCTTTATAGAAAAACAAAAAATCTGAAGTTACAATTTTGGAGCGATTTTGAACCTGGGCAACCAGATTCATTTGCCAGCGGAAAAATTAGTAACGAAGATTTTTCAAATCAATCCTAAAATTACGGTCAACAACCACATATTCTGAGGCAAGGTCAACCAATAATGGTCTACCATTCCACTTATTAACATAATTCCGATTATTAACCAATCTTCTTTATTAAATTTTTTATTTCTAAATAAACTATTCAAACCCCAAATTAAAATACCCAAACCCAAAAATCCTATCTCACTTAAAGTTAATAATAAAATATTGTGTACTGGCTGTAACCAAAAGAAATGACTTTCGTTTTGAAAATCAGGCAAATTAACCAAAAAATTCTTTATTCCTATTCCAAAAATAGGAGATTTTTTAATCATTCCTAAAGAAGCTAAGTTTAATTGGCCTCTTTTAATCAATCCATTTTCATCCCATCCACCCAAAAAATCACCGACAGTATAATTAAAATCAATTATTTTAATCGCCAATATTAAAACCAGAACCAATGAAATTATTATTTTTATCCATTTTTTATTATCACCAAAAAACTTTTTTATAAAAAATACCAAACTCAAAGTAGTTAATAACCAAATCGTTCTACTTCCGGTCATTACTATACCCATCAACCCCAACCAAAATACCAACCACCAAGAAATATCAAAAATAATATTTGTTTTTAAGACTGCTCCCTTTTTTAAGGGGAGCTCCCCGATGAATATCGGGGTGAGGGGTTTTGCCTTCCACCACCAAACCCAAACTATCAATAAAAATCCTGCCAAACTATTAGGATGAGAAAATGTTCCATAAGCCCTAATTAATCCATTTCCAACCACTGACATTTGAGCTATTCCAATAGTATTAAAATCGAAACTTCTTTCGCCCAACCACCACCACAAACCACCTAAGCTTCCACCTTTAGAAATCTGACCAATAGCCAATAAACTCTCTACAATTATCCAAATCGGAATTATATATTTCAAATAATCTTTAGCTAATTCTTTATTATTTTTCAAAAACCAAACCGTCCAAACCAATTGCATTATTCTCAACCAACCATAAATTGCCACCATTCTATTTTGAGACAATAAAATGTTTACTAAAATAAAAGTCGCTATCCAAAAATTCTTAAAACTAAATAATTTTTTTTTGAAAATTGAAAATTGAAAATTTAAAATTACTAATCCAATCCATAATAAATCCACTAAGTATAAAGTCGGGGATAGGTAATCAATTCGTATTCCCATTACAAAACTCCAATCTGGCCAAAAATGTTTTCCAAGTTGAGTTGGGATAAAAAGCAAAAACAAAAACAATATTATCTTGGCCAATTTTCCCTTAATTTCCTTCACAACCCAATCTTACCACAACAATACATTAAATAATTTTGCCACAGATAGTATTTTTCAGCGCGCAAGCCTCTGAGCGGATATTGCGAAGGATACGAGCACTGCAAAAATATTATCAAGGCAAAATAAACTAAAATGGAAAAATTGATGACGAAAATTTAAAAAAAAATTAAACCTTCAATTTTATGACTACATGTCTCTCTTCACCTTCACCTTCAGATTCACTTATTACTTGATCATTTCCAGCCACCACCATATGACAAAGTCTTCTTTCATAAGAACTCATATTTGCCAACGATACAGGTTTACCTGTTTGAATTACTTTTTCAATTAAATTAGTCACCATTCCTTGTAATCTGTCTTTTTGTTCATTACGATAATTATTTACATCAAGCAAAACTCGAATATTCTCATCGACCTGGGTTCTCACAATCAAACCCAACACTAATTGAACTGCTACTAAATTTCTACCTTTAAAACCAATCAACACTGCTGGATTATTTACAGTTATACCCACCAATACTTGATTTTCCTCTTCTTCTACATCTTCTACAAAAGCTTTTTCCACTTCAAAGCTCATTTTATCCAATAATTCGCAAGTTAATTGCAATATTTTTTCGTTTCGTTTTTTGTTGTCCATAGTGCCTATTTTATCATTAGATTTTAAAAATTAGATATTAGAAATAAATTTACTTTTTATTCACTTTATTTACCACCAATTGTTGTCCGATCATTAAAGCCGAAGTGGTAAACCAGTAGAGAAGTAATCCCAAAGAAAAATTCCAACCAATAAAAATAGTCATCAATGGCATGAAATATAATGATTGAGTTCTCATCGCCGACATCATATCGTCTTCTTTATCTTTTGTAGCCTTCACCATTAATTGATCAGTTTTTGGGTTTGGCATCATCAATTTCGCACTAAAAAATTGCAATATTCCAGAACCTAAAAGTAATATTGCTGGCAATATTAAACTTAAATTTATTCCATTTGCAAAAACTTTAGCTGGAGTCATTGATAAATTACCACCCAAAAAATTCATATCAAATTTAAAAGTCTCATCAATTCTAAAATTACTAATCAAATTACTATTAATTTTGGCTAAATCACCTCCGTTCTGGGCATATCCCGTCACCATATTAAAAGCCGAAAAGAAAATTAATAAAACTGCTATTTGTAAAATTTGAGGTAAACAACCAGATAAAGGATTTACTCCTTCTAGTTTATAAAGCTCCATTTGAGCTTTGGCTAAAGCCTGTTTATCGCTTCCATATTTTTCTTTAAGTTTATTAAGTTTTGGTTGTAAGTCTTTAATTTTGGCAGCTGACTTTAAGCTTGGCCATATTAATGGCAACAATAATAATCTAATCAAGATTGTTACTACCACAATTGACAAACCTAAGTTTCCCAAAAGATAATAAAAACCAAAAAGAGCATTAACAAAAGGCGCGATTAATAAATTCATAAATATCATTTTAACAGATCCACTCCGCTTCCACCTCCAGGTCGACACCTAATCACTCGTTTCAAACCCAAAAATATACCCTTAACTACTCCATATTTTTTTACTGCTTCATAAGTATATTCCGAACAAGTCGGCACAAATCGACAATGTTCACCTCTAGAAATATATTTCTTATACCAAACCAATATTTTTAAAATTACTTTTTTAAACATTTTTTTATTTCTTCTTCTATCTCTTTAATATCTTTGTTTAATATTTCTTTCTTAACCAAAAAAACCATTCTGGTGCCTTTATTAAAATCATTTAAATATTTTTTAATACTTTCAGCCAGTCTTCGTTTAATTTTATTTCTATCAACCGCTTTCTTAGAAATCTTTTTTGAAATAATAAACCCGAATTTTTTCAAATCATCGTCCTTTTCAAGGATCAACCATCCAAAAATAGGGGAGTAGTTCATTACTCCTTTTGTTTTAATTTCCAGAAATTCCTTTCGGCTTCCAATTCGATTAATTTTTTTCAGCACAATTAATTATACCTATTTTAGGCACTAATTTTCTTTCTACCTTGAGTTCGACGTCTTTTAAGAACATTTCTACCAGTCGCCGTCATCATTCTCTTCAAAAAACCATGAACTTTTTTATGTCTTCTAGGGTTTGGTTGGTATGTTTGTTTCATAGGATGAATTTTATCACAAATATAATATATTTTGCCGCAGATAATGTTTTTCCGCGCGCAAGCCTCTGAGTGGATTTTACGAAGGATGCGAGCACGGTAAAAATATTATCAAGGCAAAATAAAATTATTCTTAATTTGGCTCTTTCATTTTGTGGAAAACTCATCTATTATTTGTGTGGATAACTTTTTCTCCCCGACAAGTTTTTCTCCTTATTTACTATAAAAATAACCTAAATCATTATGGATCTTGATCGAATTTGGAAAAATACCCAAGAAGAACTAAAAATTGTTCTGGCTCCAGCCGTTTATCAAACTTTTGTTATTAAAACCAAACTTGTTGATTTAGAAAACAATATAGCCACCATTGCTTGTGCCAATCCATATTTAGTTGATATTAATCATAAACGTTATTATCAAACCTTCAAAAGCGCCCTCGATAATCAAACCAAAAATAGTAATCAATTAAGTTTTGTTGTTCAAGAGTCAACTTTTGAAGTTAAAGAAGACAAACCAATACACGAAGCTCCACTTTTAGAGTTTTCTCAAAAGAAAACTACTTCAAGTACTCTTCATCCTCGATACACTTTTGACACTTTAGTTGTTGGCAATAGTAACAATTTTGCCTTTGCTGCAGCTCAAGGTATTGTCAAAAATCCCGGCCTTACCTACAATCCATTTTTTATTTGGGGTGGAGTAGGAGTCGGTAAAACTCATCTTATGCAAGCCATCGGTCATGAACTTCTAAAAAAAGATCCTGATATGAAAATAAAATATTTTCCCGCCGAAACTTTTAGTAATGAACTTGTAGCCGCCCTTAAAAGTAAAACCATGAACCAATTTAAAGAGAAATATCGAAACTTAGATTGTATTTTGGTTGACGATATTCAGTTTATCGCCGGTAAAGAATATACCCAAGAAGAATTTTTTCACACATTCAATGCTCTTCATATGAATGGCAAGCAAGTAATTCTTACTTCCGACCGTAAACCCAGTGAAATTGATCATCTCGAAGACAGATTAGTCTCTCGTTTTATGGGTGGACTTACTGTAGATATTCAACTTCCAGACTATGAAATGCGAGTCGCTATTATTAATCAAAAAGTAGAAGAAAAGGGGATTAAAATTACCCCCGAAGCCACTTCTTTTTTGGCCAACAATATCGAAGCCAATATTCGAGAAATTGAAGGCAAACTTCAACAATTATCTGTCCATTCAATTGCTAATAGGGTAGACGAGATAGATTTAAATTTTATCCAAACATTTCTTAATCCAGATCAACGATCCAATAATTATGATCTTTCGTCTAAAATAAATCCTCGTCATATTATTTCTATTTGTGCTAAACATTTTAATATCAAAACTAGTGATCTTTGTGGTAAAAGTCGAAAAAAAGAATTAGTTATGGTTCGACATATTACTGCCTATCTTCTTCTTACAGAAGGAAATTTGGCTTTAGAAGAAGTTGGTCGACTCCTTGGAGGTCGTGACCACACTAGTATTATGCACGCTCGAGACAAAATCCACACTGACTTTTCCACAAATCCACAAACCCGTCAACTTATTAACCAAATCAAAAATGCTTTCTAATCTATTTTTTCTTTATCCACAATCGACCCCCACTTATCCACTAAGTTTTCCACATTTAACTTTTTGTTTTTCAACCGAAGTTTTACCAAAACTAAGTAAACACTATAAGATAAAAACTTTATTTTTTACCTTATTTAAAACCATTTTGTTTATTTCCACGTCGAAAAAATTCAATTTTAACCATAAACTACACACTCTTTTAAACTATCCCACTTTTCAACCGACTCTAATAACTACAACTACTAATTCTTATTTATATAATTTATAATAATAAACAATGAAAATATCAGTTCTTCAAGAGAACTTAAACACTGCCTTGACTAATGTTTCTCGATTTATTTCAAATAAAAGTCAACTTCCTATTTTAAATAATCTTCTATTATCGACTGACAATGGTCGTCTTAAATTATCAGCCACCAATTTAGAACTTAGTATTAATTATTGGATTGGAGCTAAAATTGATCAAGAGGGAAGTATTACTTTACCTCCAAAAGAAATTACTGAATTTATTTCTTATCTTTCTTCTGGAAAAATTGATCTTTCTCTTGAGGGAGACAATCTTCTTTCTGTTTCATCAACCAAAATAAATTCCACTTTTACCACTATCCCAGCGCTTGATTATCCTGAATTCCCCAAAATTGATTCTAAAACCAGTTTTGATCTTGATTTGGGTGTTTTTCTAAATAGTATTTCTCAAATAATTTTTTCTGCAGCTACAGATGATATGCGGCCAGTATTAACTGCTGTTCTTTGTCAATTCACTAAAGAAAGTTTGACTTTAGTCGCCACAGACGGATTTAGATTATCTATAAAAGAAATAAAATTTAAGCAACCCCTAGATTTTACTGATAACCAACTAGTTACTTTTCTTATCCCTGCAAAAAGTCTTTTAGAGATCGTTAAACTGTCCAAAAACAATCAAAAAATCAAATTGGGTCTCAGTACTGACGAACATCAGATAATCTTCGTCTTAGACGATATAGAGATCATTTCTCGACTTGTTGACGGGGAATACCCAGACTATCAAAAGATAATTCCTCAAAATTATTCCACTAAAGTTTTTATAAATCGTGATGAATTTTTGCAAGCAGTCAAAATAGCTTCTGTTTTTGCTAAAGAATCTGCCAACGTAGTTAAATTCAATATTAAAGCAAATAGTGTTGAATTAAGTGCCAACGCTCCTCAAGTTGGTCAAAATAAAACCATGATTGATGCCAAAGTTGAAGGTGAAAATATGGAAATTGCTTTCAATTATAAATTTTTATCGGATTTTTTAAATAATTGTAAAAACCCAGAAATTATTATTCAATTAAACGACTCTCTATCTCCAGCTGGATTTCTTGATCAATCTGAACCTGATTTTACCCATATAATTATGCCAGTTAGACTGCAAGACTAAGACTAATTATTCCCAAGAGATAACTAAATTATCAAAATCCATTCCTTTGCTCGATAGCCAATCTCTCACATCAACTTCAACTTTTTCCAAATCATCAATTTTAGATTTAACTTGTATCACACTGTTTGATATTACGCTTTTAACTATAAAAGTATTTCCTTCGTACGGTAGTTCCTCTGTCAATTGGGACACTTGTACTACATTGTAACCTTCCAGTATTTGTTGATCTTCAAAAGATAATGTTTCAAACCAATTACTATATTCTTCTTCAGTTTGATATGTGCGACTTTTTTCTGTCAATTCTTTACGCCTATTATCTGTTTTTTCATTACTCACAATAAGTCCATTGTTTAACAAACTGTCTTGCTCATCATTTTTTTTTGAATCAGTATTTTGTAAATTATTTTCCTTATCATCATTTGATTTTTCTACATCAACAACATTTGAACCAGAGGTTTTGGTTGTTGTAGAACCATCGGAGTTTTTTGTTATTGTTGGAATAGGTGTGGTTTCACTATTACTGTCATCTATTTTTTTTCCAAAATAACTTTTTACGAACGCCAATATAATAATCATTGCTACTAAAACAACAATTATTTTATATTTTCCAATAAATTCTTTAATATTCATTTATTTATTAATCTTTAAAAATATCAGTAACTCTATATACATGATAATACTTAAATCCATATTGATCATCTCTATCTATCGTGACATATTCAGGAGTAACTCTCGTCACAGTAGTTAATGTTGGATCACCTCCATTTCCAACTTCCTCTATCACTTCTGGTTCACCTTTTTCGTTTTTACCAATATATATTGCAAAATGGTGACATCCATTTTCATACCATTCTCCTGTTTTTTTGTCTTTCTTTAAACACATTGGTTTTGATTCTGGTACAGTTCTCTCAAAAACATCTCCAATCTTAAGGTCTTCCACACTTTCTAAATGAACCTCGTCAAGTCCATACATTTCCCTTTTAGAATAATAAATCCAATCTCCAATATTTGGCTTATTATAAGCATCAATCATACATTGGTACCACAACCATTTAGCAATACCACCACAATCCAAACCATACAAAGGATACATTAAGCGTTTTTTTTCATGTACCATATCTAACACCATAATTGAATTACCGTTTTTATCTTTCCCTTTAACCCATTTTTGAGGCACTGGCGTGTTCCATTTAGGACTAGCTCCCTGTTGGTGCCACACATTAAAACCACTATATGT
>Ga0209340_1001815_pt1 | contig 13835 bp, 13 predicted proteins | sample EPASupsiteSAE323_FD_187266 | JGI IMG/M metagenome (GOLD analysis project Ga0209340, IMG submission 187266) | Bioremediated contaminated groundwater from EPA Superfund site, New Mexico - Sample SAE3-23 (SPAdes) (version 2) | ecosystem: Environmental > Aquatic > Deep subsurface > Groundwater >... | reverse complement strand
GCGTTCGAAATCCCAAGATTTCTGACATGGTAAGGCAGAACGCCGACGCTCTAAACCATCTCCGGCAGCTCGGTTTGAACCAATACGAAGCACAGGCATACCTAGCCCTGTCGCTGTCCGGCCACGGCACCGCAGGAGAGCTTGCGGAGAACGCCGAACTGCCCAGGCCCCGTGTTTATGACGTCCTTGACAAGCTCCAGGAAAAGGGCTTTGTCGTAATGAAACCCGGACGCCCGGTACGCTACGCTTCACTTCCGCTTCTCGAAGCAGTCAAGACACTGAAGAACCAGAAGCAGACCTCGCTTGCGCAGGAAATGACGCAGATTGACGAAATTTCTGATAAACTCGCATCCAAGCTCAAGGCAACGACAAAGACCTCGCAAAGCGGCAAGTTCGAGCCGGACTCGCACATATGGACTTTGAAGGGCCGCGAATCCATTTATTCCAAGCTCGCAAGCATGGTAAACGGCGCATCCGACCGCGTCATAGTCTCAAGCACTCCGGCAGGAGTCGCATCCAAGCTCAAGGCACACCTGGCTGACTTTGAGGCTGCAAAGAAGCGCGGCGTGCACGTATCTTTCGTTTCACCAGTATCTGACAACAAGGAGCTCTCGGCAGACCTTGCGGCCATCTCAAACCGCGTGGTATCCAAGAAGATGCCCACCAGGATGGTCCTTGCTGACGACCAGGCACTCATGTTCCTCACCGGCGACAACACGCACCCGGACGAGGAAATAGGCTTGTGGGTAAAGAGCCCGCACCTTTCGCAGACCCTTGAGAATTCGCTGGGACTGCCACAGGCAAAAGGAAAGGCGTAGAACTGCCGCAAGAAGTTTTAACCACTACACTCCTAGTGCATACGCTATGGAAACAAAAGCCGCCGCACACAACCTCCACTACGGCATACTCAGCGAAAAACCATACCAGGGCACGTACCCATACCACATAGCCATAGCGCCAAACGAGCAGCTGGTTGAGTGGGAAAAATCCTTTGAAGGCCAGGGCCACCTGTTCGAGAATGGGAAAATATCCAACTGGCCGCAAAAGATGGCGCAAGGCATGGACATGCATTACCACGAATACCAGCAGAAATACGCCACACAACCGGCACATTGCGGCAACATGGCATTCAAAGTCGTCAAAAAGGACGGCAAGACCATTGCGTTTGCGGAAGTGTATTACCCCAATGCGTACCGCGAGCGCATCCACGGGAAGGGCAACGTGAAGGGCTCCGGGATACAGGCCGCACTGCTTGAGACAAAGTGCCTGGAACACCTGCGAAAGGCCGCGGGCGTGACGCACATGACGACAACAGACTGCCTCACGCCACCACAATCCAAAAAGGAGTGGAAAACGAGCCAGGACCGGAGAGACCAGCTTGAGGCAAGGGAAATACACTGGAACGAAACATACCCGATTGAGGAGTGGATTAAGAAGCTCCGCTCGACACCTAATTATCCAAATCGGAAAAAATAGAAAATAAGAAAAAGAATTTGAAAAAAGAAAGAATTTGGGAAAGAAAAACCCGAATCTAAGCCGTTGCCGGCTCTTCCTCGGTCTTCTCTTCGACTTCGGCCTTTGCCTCAGTCTCGTCGCCCGTGATTACCTTGGGCGCCTTCTCGGACTCCTTTCCAGGGATTGCGACAATGTCCTCAGTGTCGAAGTCCTCCTTCAAAGTCGTCTTGCTGATCTCGACGCGGCGGATGCTTGCGCGCTTGCGAAGCACTCCGGTAAGCTCCATCGCAATCTTTCCGTAGACGATGTCGTGGACGATGTCTCCGAGCGCGGTGTTCTTTGCGCGTGCAGTAAGGGTGTCGATTACGATGTGGCGCATGTCGGTCTTGAGCGAATCAGAGCAGAGGTTGTTTGTGACAACGACTACCTTGACGCGAAGCTCAGCAGCATCTGCTGACTTTGCCGAGAACACGAGGTTGATCACGTCACGGCGCCTGCGCACAAGGGTGCGGAGGTACTCGCGCGATACCTGGTGGCCGATAAACTTGGTGTATGCGGTCTTTCCCTTGACCTCGAACACGCGAAGCTTGACCGCATAATACATGTGGCCGATGTCTCCGGTGATGTCTTTCAAAGGAACGATTATGATGCGGTTGATTATGTGCTCGTCGTCAAGTGCAGGGACCTGCCCTATCTCCTTTTCGGAGAGGAACTTGGGAGCCATGAGCTTGTACCAGCTCTTTGCCTTGAACGTGTCTACGAGTTTCTTGCCTGCTGCCATCCAAAATTCACCGTAAGATTTACTTGACTAAGAGCTCCGCCTTTTCCGCGTCGTACTTCCAGTCTGCCGGCAGCTTGTTGCCGCGGTAGTACTTGACCAGGCGCTTGATTTTTGCCTCGACGTGGCCGAGCTTCTGGCGGTTGTGAGCGTCCTTCTTGTTCGCCTTGATGTGCTTGTGCATTCCCACAGCACGGCGGATAAGGGACATTAAGTCAGCAGGATACTTGGGCGCCGAGCCCTTCTCGGAAAGGATTGCAGTGACGCGCTTTCCGGTCATGACCTTTGCCGAGGGGATTCCGTACTGGTCACGGAGCACCTGTCCGATTCCTGCAGGGGTCTTGCCTTCGCGTGCAAGCTTGTCAACAAGCGAGACTATCTCGTCTTTTGAGAGCTTGACCCAGGTGGGCACTGTCTTTACTGCGGGTTTCCTTGACTTTGATGCCCCGCGCTTGCGGGTGTGAAGTCTTGCCATTCAAAACGCAACTCCTAAGTGTTAATTTTTGACATTGTTGAAGCTGTTTAAGGGCCAAAAATTGCCTTTAAAAGCCGTAACAGGCAAACGGACAGAGCTGTCCTATGCTTGTGGAATTCTTTGTGCCGGCCAAGGGATTTAAAGGTGACGGGAAAAGGGGAATTGGCCCCCTTGCACGAAAGCCCATGGGTTAATAACAGCCCAATGAGTTTTCTGCGTATGAACACCAAGGAATTTGCGCCAACGCGCAAGAGCGTCTCGATATTTGCGCTGATGCTTGCGGTTGCGTGCATAGTGTCCATCCCGCTCATGTTCTTCGAACCGACTGTCGTGATTCCGCTCACCGTGCTTTTCTGGATTGGTTTCATCGCATACCCGCTGCCAAAAGCGCTCCTGCTGGCAGCGGTTTGGGTCGCCCTGCTTGCAACAATGTACGCGTTCTCCGCAAGGATATCCGTTGGACGGGACTGGAAGGCCGAGGCGTTCAAGTGCCTGCTGGCGATAGCGGTCATTTGCGCGATTGCAGATTGTGCGGTGGCGATATTCAACTCCACGGCCGCCGTAGGCTGCGACAAGGAGGCGGACTGCATGATGATAAGCTGCTTTGATGCAGCCAACCATAACTACATCTACCTAAGTTCCGTTGGAACGACCAGCGCGTGCCAACGGCTGACGCAAGCAAGGTGCGCCGAGCATAAGTGCCTGGCAATAAACTAAAAATAAAGAAAAGAAGAAAGGGTTAAGCAATCTCCACTTTCAAGCCCTCGGCGTTCGGCACCACAATCGCCTCGATAAGGGCAATCTTGCCAACCGCCTTGAGCTCGGGCTCGTAGTCGGAAAGCTCGCGGATTTCGGCCTCGTTGCCGGAGACTTTGACCCTTGCAAGGGGTTCGTTGAGCGCCATAGCCTTTCCTGCTTTGTACTTGCGCACTTCGGTCATTATGAAGTGCATGCGCTCAACCGCCTGCTCTGCCGAGTCGTTCTCCAGATCAACTGCGGGCTTGGGCCAAGTTGTCTGGTGGATGCTCTGCACGCCGTCCTCGGACTCTTCTTTGTCAAAGCCCATCCCCATGAAGATAGCCTCGGAGATGTAGGGCGAGATTGGCGCGTTTAGCTTGAGGCACGTTACAAGGACTTCGTGGAGCGCGTATTGCGCGGCCTTCTTGCTGCGTGCGTCCTCTCCGTAGATGCGGTGCTTGACGTCCTCTAGGTAGTTGTCGCAGAAGTCGTGCCAGAAGAACGACTGCAAGGCACATATTGCGCCGTAGTAGTCATACTGGTTCATAGAGTCGGTGCACTTGCGCACGAGGCGGGCGAGCTTGCTCAAAATCCACTTGTCAGTGACAAACAGGCCAAGCTCCTCGGAGGGCTTCTTCGAGTTGCCCTCGGCAATCTGGGTAAGCGCCTCGCCGTGGTTGTAGCCTGCAAGGGCCATCTCGACGAACTTGGACGCGTTCCACAGCTTGTTCAAGAAAGACTGGGCGTAGTTCACGTCCTTCCAGGAGAACACTATGTCCTTTCCGGTGCTTCCCGAAAGCGCAATCCACTGCCGCAATGCGTCGACTCCGGTTTTTGCGATGACTTCCTTTGCCTCGACGTAGTTGCCCAAGGACTTTGACATCTTCTTTCCGTCAGCGCCGCACACCATGCCGTTCACTAGGACGTCCTTCCATGGCTTCTCTCCAGTCAGCATGAGCGAGCGGTAAGTGGTGTAGAACGCCCAGGTGCGGATGATGTCGTTGCCCTGCGGCCTGAGTGCAGTCGGGAAGAGCTTCTTGAACATCTCCTCGTTGTCCGGCCACCCGCAGATGATAAGCGGAGTGATGCTTGAGTCCACCCAGCCGTCGCAGATGCTCTTCTCTCCGATGAGCGCGCCACCGCACTCGCAATGCGGAACCGGAGGCTTGTCCTTTGCCGGGTCAACTGGCAGTTTCTTCTCGTCGTAAGTGTAGGTCTTGCCGCACTTTTCGCAGTACCAGAAAGGCAGCGGGATTCCGAAGACGCGCTGGCGCGAGATGCACCAATCCCATTCCAATCCGTCGACCCAATCAAGCAAAAGCTGCTGAGTGTATGCCGGAGTCCAGGACATCTGGTGGGCTGCTGCACGAATCTTGTCCTCGTTTCCCTTGAGCTTTGCAAACCACTGGGTTGAGCGTAGGAATTCAATCGGCTTTTTGCACCGGTCGTGGATCTTGAGCACCTGGTCAGTTGGCCTCTGCTCTACAAGCACGCCCTCTTCCTTGAGTGCGATGATGACTTTTTCCTTCGCGTCGCGCAACTGCACTCCGTCGAACTTTCCGCTGTTCTTGATAAAGCCAGCTCCATCGCACGCGTCGATGATTTCAAGGTGGTGCCTGTAGGCCCAGATTACGTCCTGCTTGTCGCCGAACGTGCACACCATAACCGCGCCGCTACCAAAGGTCTTGTCGACGTCCTGGTCCGCGATTATGGGGACGGCCTTGTTGTAAAGTGGAACAATTGCCTTGCTGCCTACGAGCTTTTCGTACCGCTCGTCGTAGGGGTTGACCATCACTGCAACGCAGGCGTGGAGAAGCTCCGGCCGCGTTGTTGCAATCAGGAGCTTTTCTTTAGAGCCTTCCAATCCGAAGTGCAGGTAGTTGAGCATGGTCTTGTTGGGCAGGTCCTCGGCCTCGGCCTTGGTGATTGCGCTGCGGCAATAAGGACACCACAGCACGGGGTGCTCCTGGCGATAAACAAGTCCTTCCTTGAACATGCGCACAAGGGAAATCTGCACCTTGCGGTGGTACTCAGGGTCAATGGTATAGTATTCGTGGGCCCAGTCGATGGAATATCCCATCTGCTTCATCTGCACCTTCATCGATGCGATGTTTCCCTGGGTAAACTCGAGGCACTTCTTGCGGAACTCCTCGCGCGGCAGGCCCTTGCCGAACTTCTTTTCCACCTTGGTCTCAGTGGGAAAGCCGTGGCAGTCCCAGCCCTGCGGGAAGAGGACTTCGTAGCCTTGCATACGCTTGTAGCGCGCGGCAAAATCTATGTAGCCCCAGTTGAGCGTGCCACCGGTGTGGAACTCGCCAGTTGGAAAAGGCGGGGGCGTGTCTATGACGTAGAATGGCTTCTTGACGTTGTCCACGTGAAACTTGTGTATTCCCAACTCGTCCCAGCGCGCCGCAAGCTTGGGCTCGACGTCGTGGGCGTTGAATTTCTTTTCAAGTGCCATAACTATCTGAACAACTCCTTTTGGGTTTGATGGACTTTTCGCAGGTAAACTGCGGATTGCCTTTTGCGTCAATCGTCTTTTCTCCGGCTTTCTTTCTTAAAACGCAGGGCGCTTGTAAACGCGCCGTCGTCCGCGGCAAGCCGTATGCCACGTTGGTTCCTTGTAAGTATTCCGGAGGTTGGAAAATAAAAAAGTATCAGAATATGGATTTACCAGAGCCAATGTAAATTGACGAACCAAAGATAAACTTCAGAAAGTATTGGAATCGCTTGAATTAGTGCCAGAAATAACATAACTAAACTGAGCCAATAAATCCGATTGGACATCTCTTGGTTCTTTGCATCATATTTTTGTAGATCAGAACGTAAATCAGATATCGACGAATTCAATTCAGTTATGTTTTTATTGAGTTTTTTTGTTAGATACGTTAAAACATTGTTCTGGGCAATACTCCGCGTTTGATAGTTCATACCCGTTGAACTGCCCGCATCTGGATAAACATTGCCAAGATTAAGCCTATTCTGAATTTGGAGTTCTTCCTCACTGTCAAATTGGGGTGCGTCAGGCATGAAATCAACTAAACGTCTTGTGCCAAATACATATTTCAAGCATTGTATCAAACAACCAAATATGACGTAATGACGATTCCTAAAAGTGTCGAACAAAGAAAAGCCGGACCTTTTTAAATAAAAAAATAAGACACAACCATTTTCAATTGATTCAATGAAGAAAGACTAATGGAATTTACAATCTTCGATGCGTTCAAAACCGCCGGATTTAAGGAAATTAATTCAAAAGCACTAGCAGTATATGCGGTTTACCTAAGATTTCCAGCTGAAGACCTTAGTTCATTAGAATCGGAAATTCTAACAGACGGACCCTCAGACCACGGAATTGACGCAATATTTATCGATTCTGAAAAAGGTTACGCAATTATTATTCAGGCATATTACTCCGAGAAATATTCGTCAAAAACTCATGCTGATTTAAATAAAGCAGAAAAACTTAACACGGCAATAAATTTTGCATTACACGAACCGATTGAAAAACTACCTGAACGCTTTAAAACGCCAGTAACAAATCTGAGAAATGCAATCAAGGACCAAAAAATTTCAAGACTTGAAGCTTGGTTCGTCCATAATTTATTAGAAAAAGATGAAAATAAAGAAGAACTTGAACGACTAACTCAATCAGGAAATGCCATTGTAAAAAATAAATTTTCAGAGTCGGAAATGGCGTTTTCTGCATTTGAAGTCGGCGCGAACAAACTTCAAGAATGGTATGACCAAATTACTCAAAAAATATTAGTGAAAGAACAAGTCACATTTGAAATTAACGGAGGATACTTTGCTCGCGGAAAAGAATGGGATGCGGTAATTACATCCGTTCGAGCAATTTGGTTATACGACATGTTCAAAGTTCATCAAGACAAATTATTTTCTGCAAATGTAAGAAGTTATTTGGGAAGCAAACGACGTGAGAAAAATATTAATGACGGAATAAAAAATACCGCTGAAAAAGAGCCAGATAACTTTTGGGTTTACAATAACGGGATTACAATTCTAGTAAATTCATTCGATAAAATCACTCAAGAAGAACTGATAGTAACAGGATTATCTATAGTGAATGGTGCTCAGACGACGGGCGCAATTGGTAGTTTGAATAAACCACCATCAGAAGAAGCACTAATTCCGGTAAGATTCGTGAGATGCAACAAGCAAGAAACAATAGAAAAAATTATTCGATATAACAATAGTCAGAACCCAATAAAAGCATTTGATTTTAGAAGTAACGACGCAGTTCAAACTAGACTTGCGAAGGAGTTCGATAAGTACTCAAGTATTACGTATAAAGGAAGACGAGGCGGGTTTGAAGATAACGTATCTCGCCCACGCAATCAATTAAAATCAGACACAATCGCACAGGTATTAGCGGCATATAATTTAGACCCAGTCCTAGCCTATCAAGAAAAGGCAAAAATTTGGGAAGACGATCATGAATACATAAAACTATTTAATGAAAATACTACTGCAGAAAACATAGTTTTCTGTGTTTCATTACTAAGAGCAATAGAAAAGGAAAAATCAGAAATATACGATATTCCTGAAAACGAATTGACCGAAAAACTTATGGGTCACAGAGAATTTTTCCGATCAAGAGGTGCAACTCTACTGGCAGTTGCAGCAATTTCAAAATCATTAGAAGAAATTCTAGGTAAAAAGATAACACAAAGAAACAAACTTTCTTTCAAAAACGGGGAAATCGAGGAGGCCATTGAAAATTGGAAACCAATAGTAAAAATCTGTATGTCATTTTACAACAGTTTAAAACTCCCCTTGGAACACGGCGTAAAAAATAGAGAAGAAGTTAAAAATTCAATAGAAACATTCAGTTCTTGTGTTTTAGCGGTTAAAGAACCAAACAATGAATTGTTTAAAATATTCTCAGAAAAAATTAAAGAATAACTAAAAAACCTACCAGCTTTCGCCCTTGCCGTGCATCTTGTTGTAGTGGGATGCCTCGAGCCGGGAGGGCAGCTTTTTGGCCCGCGCCTCTGCAAGCCCGCGCTTCCAAGAGGCTTCCAAACCGGGACGTATCCGGTCAAACTCTGCGAGCCTGTGCAGGGCGGCGTTCACGTGGCCCTGCTGGATTTTCCGTGCATCGTCGCCGAACTTTTCACGCAGCTCCTTTGTCTCCTTGTCCGAGGGGTGCAGCGACTGCTCCAGATAATCTTCGTATCCTTTCCGATAATCATCCAGAATCTTGGATGGCTTGGCACGGAGCGCAAAATCCGGGTCCTGGGAAAGGTGTAGGCGGGCAACAGTATCTTCTATGTCGGAAAGCATCGACTCACTGTGCGGTTCGTAGTGCGGAAAGCCGAGGTTGTCTGCAATCCTGTTTACGATTCCACGGTGCGAGTGCTCGTTCCAAGGAGGAGACCACGTCCAGTCATTTATCTTCATCGGACAGCGGCCCATGCTTGCGATGTGGGCATAAACGCGATCGTTGACGCTCTGGTTTTGAGGGACTACCGCGATTTGCGCGTTGCCTAGCCTGCCGTTCTTTCCGTCGAAATCCTGCGCCTTGCCCAGTATGACCGAGCCTTCGGGAAGTTTCACGTGACCAAGCACGTAAGTATCGGCGGGGTTGAAAGTCATCACGCGCTTTTGGGTGTCCTTGTCGAGTTTCTCAAGCGGCACCACGATGGCGTATTTACAACTATTCCAGGCATTGCCTCGGTTGTGCTCGTTTACAGGACCGTTGACCGAGAAGTGGACGGTGACGCTGGGCAGCTCGGGATGAGAAAGCACCGAAGGGTGGATTACGCCGTTTTTGTCCGGAAGCTTGTTCGTCTTGTGCACCAGCACAAGGTCGCTTGCCTGGACGTCGTTGATGAGCTTGGGATTGCGGCGAAAGGCTTCCGGGTCCGAAAGGTCAATCCGCGGCCTTGCGGCAGCCGGAATTTTTTCCATACGATTTCCATGCCGCGTGGAAAATAAAAAGAGCTATTCAGCAGGTAATTCTCGTGCCAACGACTTTCTTTCCAAGCATCGCGTCTCTCAAGCGCCCGGGAACAAGTCCGTTTATGATGACTATTTCAGCCTTGGTGCGCTTGGCAAGGCCGAGGAGCGTGTCCACCTTGGACTGCATCCCGCCGGTGACGTCGGTTGCGAACGAGCCTTGGAGGCACTTGCGGATTTCTGAATAGTTCTTGGAAGAGATTTCCTCAACAAGCTCGGTGTTCTGCGGGTAATCCTTCCAGACGCCATCCTCTTTTGATGCGATGACGATGCGTTTTGCCTTGAACTTCTTTGCAAGCGACTCGAGAACTACCTCGGTTGACACGATTGCGCAGCCCTGCTTGTCGTCAAAGGTCACGTCGCCATAGGGAACGGGGGTGATGCCTTTTGCGAGTGCAATCTTGAGAGGCTCCAGAAAGACCTTGGAGGGTTTCCCCTTGGAAGTAATCATGAAGGACGATGGGGAAAATGAGACTGCATTCTCGCCTGCGTCGATGAGCGCGCGCACCACGATGCGGTTGAGGCGCGATGCCGCGTGCTGGACTTCGGAAACCCCGATTGCGCTTTCTGGGTTGTGGAAGCCGTTTGCGGTGCCGTACTTGTGGGCTGGCCTGTGCGGGAAGCTCCCGCCGCCGTGGCCGATTATCGCGGTGATTTTGCCATCCTGCCTTGCTGCGTGCACTTCGCGCGCAAGGCGCTTGATTTCCTCAGAGCGCGGAAGCTCAGCAGCGGTCTTGTCAGTAATCAGGCTGCCGCCAAGCTTTACGAGCACGAGTTCAGAGGCCATAAGATAAAATCAATTCCAAATGTCGGCAATCTTGCCTAAACCTAAATTTCAACGATGCCCTTGTCCGCATCAACTTTGACTTTCATTCCCGTCTTGATGTTCTCAACCGGGTTTTTGTCCAGCAAGTCGACCATCGGGATTTCGGAGATGATTGCGCCGACTGCCACTATTATCTCGCCTTCCAAGTTTATTATCGCCGCCGGAGCGACGCCGTTCTTTTTCAGCTGGTAAATAACGTAAGTTCCTACTGTCGAGCCCTTGCCGCGGGGAATCACAAGCACTTTTCCAGCGATACTTTTTCCAAACAACGAATTAGTCTTGTCAATGACCTTGCCGGTCTTGGGGTCAACCCCGCCGAGGAAGGAAATGGCTTCGGTGCCCACTAGCGCCTCGCCGGTTGCTTTTCCTTTTGAGATTGTTCTTCCGTGGAAAATCATAGAATCATCATTAGACTATCCAAGCAACTCTTCGATGTCCGCAAACTTCACGCGCTGGCCGCAAAATGAAGGCAAGTAAGTTGCCGCCTTTCCTGAGTTCACCGCAGTTGACTTGAAACCCATTTCCGCTAGGGGCGCTACTACCATGCAGGTGTCTGCCACTACGAGGCCTCCTGCTTTTTCGATTGTTGCGGAATAGCCGATGCGGTCAGACTGCTCCTTTGTCTTTCTTGAAGTGCACACCCAAAGCTTCATCGCAAGGGGTTTTCCAGCAGGACGCGCCTCAAGCTTTTTTGCAATTTCCTTGATTTCGTCAATCGAGCAGTGCGGGCAGCCGATTGCAACAAGGCCAACAGCGCCGGCTTCACTTTGCATCGCCGCCTTCTGCTCGCCGATTATGTCCTGGGAGACTTCGACGGTCTCTATGGGCACGCCCTTTGGAACATTCCATTCTGGAGTGATGTCCTTTGCAAAATAAAGCGCAACTGAACCTGTTGCGGCCATCGCTGCTCCAAGGGACTTCATGCGCACCTCAGTTGCGTTTTCGCGCCGGATCCCGATGAATGCGGGGATGCGGTCCTTTGCAAACTTGCCTACAATCGCGCCAAGCGCGCCAAAGTCAGTGACTTTTTCCATCTTGGCTGTGACTCCGACCACCAGGCCGGCCTTGCGGTTCTCATCTAGGTGCAGGCCGAAATTCGGGGTCTTGCCGATGATTGCGGATGCTAGTGCGGATACTGCACTCTCGCGGTTGGTGCGAGCGCCAAGCATCGAGTTTGCAAAAGAGATGGCGTTCGACTCGCTCCATGCGACGTGCTCTCCAAGCTTGGGCCGGATTCCAATGTGGTAGGGTGCGCAGGTGCAGGTGGGGTTGATGCCCATTGAAGTGTATGCGTCCATTATTGCAAGCTGCTTTTTTGCAAACGCAGCCGGGACGTTCATCTTCTTCCAGTCCTTCAGGTCCATCCCCGCGGGGTTGAGGTAGGAGGGAATCGAAGTCTTTGCGCCCTTCTTTGCAAAATCTTGGAGGAAATCAAGGCCGGCGTCTCCAATTGTCTTGTAGCTTACTCCGGCAACCTGCGCGCTGGTAACGGGAATGAGCTTGTCGGCACCGTAGATGTTGCCAACTGCCTGCAGTATGGCCATCGCTTTTGCCGCGGCTTCGCCTTTCTCGCCGTCAAGGATTTTCTGCTCGGATTTGGTAAGTTCCATTGGTTTTGCCTTTTGCGAATTTGAAGCATAGTGCCTAACTTACTTGAATTTTGCCAAGTTGATTTTGGCATAATCCAGCCGCTTGAACTTTGAAACCGGCTTTTTCGGGTCGGAAAGCGGGATTGTTGAATCCAAGCCCATCTTTGCGATGCGCGCCTTCTCCTTTGGAGGCTTGTCGGCCATCGGGTCAAGCGATGATGAGGGCTGGTCCTTGAACACGTAAAGCCGCGAGTCCGCCCGGAAGCGGGTTGCAATCGCCCACTCAACTGCCTGCGGGTTGCAGATGTCGATGTCCTCGTCAACAATCACGCAGTGCTTGAGCGAGGTGTGGCCCTTGAATGCGGCTTCGATTGCCTTCTTCGGCTCGTCGTCAGTCTTCTTCTTGATTTGCACTACTGCATGGAACCACGAGCACCCGCCATTTGTGAGAACGACATCCTTACAGTCGCACACCTTGGAAACCTCGCGCAAGATTGTCGGCTCGCGGGGCATCCCCATCAGGTTCTTGTGCTCCGCCATCCCCGGCAAGAGCGTCTGGTAAATCGCGTCCTTGCGGTGCGTGATGCAGTCGATTACAACTACGGGCTGCTTTCGGATTATGTCGTTGGTCTCGGTGAGGTCGACGAACGGGCCTTCCTCTGCCTCCTCAAGGGTGATGCGGCCTTCGAGAACGAACTCGCTTTCAGCTGGCACGAGCAAGTCCTTGGTCTTGCACTTGACCATCTGCGTCTCGTCAAGGGCATTCGCTATCGCCATCTCGTCAACTCCCGACGGGGCTGAAATCGCGGCTGCAAGCATCACTGCAGTTGAGTTTCCGATGCAGAACGCGACCTCAAGCTCCTTGCCCTTTGCCTTGGCTTTCTGGAAAGTGTTGTAAGTCTGGCGCTGCTCCACAAGGCGCACGGTAAACTTGTCCTTTCCAATTTGCATCATGCGGTGGTAGCACGCATTCGGCCCGGTTTCCGGGTCGTTGATTATTGCGATTGCCGAGGTGATGTAGCGTCCGCCGTCCGAGGGGAAGTAGCGGAGAAGAGGAAGCGAATCGAGGTCGACTTTTTGTTCGACGATTTCCTGACAGGGTGCGACACTATCCTTTGCCGAAAACACCTTCGGCTTCTTTGGGGCGTCGATTGCCTTTGCAAGAGTGGGAACTAGCTTTGCGGGAGTGATTCCAAGGGCTTCTGCCACAAGCTCGCGCGACGATACCAGGCCAGCAGCGACGCGGAACTTCTTGCCAGAGACGCTTTCAAAGATGACTGGTTTTTCTCCAAGGCCGTTGACTACTGCCGCTGCCTCGAGATCCTGCGATACGGGTTTTGAGATTTTATGGAGAGTACCTTCCTTCTGGAGTTTTGCGATGAACGTACGGAGGTTCATTTGGAGTCCCACCTCTTGTAAAGCGTGCTCTTGATTCCTATCAAGTCAAGCACTTTGCCTGCTATAAAGTTGATTATGTCATCCAAATCTTTTGGGTTGTTGTAGAAAGCCGGCTGGGGCGGCATGATTACCGCGCCTGCAAGCGAGAGAGTATACATGTTGCCAAGCTGGATTGTGGAAATAGGCATCTCGCGCGGAACGATAATCAGCTTTTTGCGTTCCTTCAGCGCAACCTCGGCACCGCGCGCAATCAGGTTGTGCGAATAGCCGTGCGCAATTGCGGCAAGCGTCTTCATTGAGCAGGGACAGACTATGAAAGCATCAGGTGCGTTGGAGCCGGATGCGAATGGTGCGAAAATCGCGTCCTCGGGCCAGACTTTTCCGCACTTTGAAAGGGTTGCAAGGCACTTCTTGCGTCCTGCCATCTCGTAGTCCATCACAAGCTTTGCGCCCTCGCTTACCACGATGTCAAGCTGCACGTCCTTTTGCTTGGAGAGTTCCTGGCACAGCCGCACGCCGTATGCGATTCCCGATGCGCCGGTTATGGCAACCACTACTTTCATCAAATAAGACCCTAATCAAGTCCAGTATTGT
>Ga0209340_1001814_pt1 | contig 13840 bp, 14 predicted proteins | sample EPASupsiteSAE323_FD_187266 | JGI IMG/M metagenome (GOLD analysis project Ga0209340, IMG submission 187266) | Bioremediated contaminated groundwater from EPA Superfund site, New Mexico - Sample SAE3-23 (SPAdes) (version 2) | ecosystem: Environmental > Aquatic > Deep subsurface > Groundwater >... | reverse complement strand
CTCTTGTCGATCCGTACAGCGCTGCTGTTCACATGGGACACATGGCTTCCTATCGCTATGCATTACGCTATGCATACGGAAAAAAAATCCTCGACCTGGGGTGCGGAGTGGGATATGGTTCCCATTTCTTAGCAAGCTTCGGAGCTGCAGAAGTCACTGCTGCGGATGCGGATTCGATTGCTATCGAGTATGCTTCCAAAACCTACGCTCACCCTTCCATTCAATATGTACACTTCGATGCCACGAAACCTCTCCCATTCCCCGACCAATCTTTCGATTTTGTTTTCTGTTCCCAGGTGATAGAACATGTAGAGGATCCCTTTTCTTTTTTAAAAGAAATTCGCCGTGTATTGATTTATGGTAATTTTTGTTTAATTACTACACCCAATAAAGAACTGTTTAACCCTGACCCAAAAACAACTCCTAACAAACATCATTTAAGCGAGATGAATTTCTCAGAATTCGAAGCGCTGGGGCGGAGAGTATTTGCCAAAGTAAAAGTAAATGGGATTCCTCAAAATTGCGTCTTATATAATGCCAACAAAACCCTGGATTTAAAAATAAATGAAGATATCGTGCCTGAAGACTACCTGATGCGCACGGATAATGTATCGACTTGCGAAAACCTGTTAATGTTTGCCCATACAAAAGCCAGCGGGAAATTCGAAGAAACTCTCCCCTCTTCGTTAATGGAAGTGGCAGAGAGTCTTTCCCCTTATTTCTGGGATCCGACAGTCAAACGCTGGGTTATCCTGAGTAAATACCCCAAAACTCCAATCCAGGGGAAAGTCGAATTCAAACCGGCAATCGGGAAAGCTATAACCGTTTTTAATTCCCCTTACGATAATCTTTACCGCGTCGATATCGGGTTACTAAACCGCGGACGTTTCAACATCGATATCGTTTTGCATAAAGGAGCCACGCAGCGGACTCCTGTAATGTATCACACAGTAATTGCCCAGGCAGGGAAAAAACTTTCAATTATATTTCCCCCTGTAAAGAACTCAAAAGGGCATGAATTTTTTCTTGAACTTAAAGGGAGATACAGTATAATTAACCGTTTTACTGACCGGAAGAATTTACCGCGTTTTGAGTTCCGGGATGGAGAGCTCCCGTTGTGGACATTTCACCAGTTGGAAGTTTAAAAATAAAAATAACGCGCTAAGCTCTTGAATTTCAAGTCTATTTGGATTAAAATCATAGATTCCAATACTATACTTTGGAAGGAAAAATGCGTTCTTTCAAATAATTAAAGGAGATAACATGTCAGATCAAAAAAAGTTTGTACCTTTTATATCTGCTGAGACGAACATGTTAGAATTCACGTTCAGGGCACTCATTATCGGTCTATTTATGTCGGTATTGTTAGGTGCGGCAAATGCTTATCTTGGGTTGAGAGCCGGGATGACGATTGCTGCAACATATCCGGCTGCCGTTATCGGTATGGCTATTTTAAAACCTCTCCGCGGAACAATCCTCGAAGAAAACTTTGCTCGAACTGTCGGTTCTATGGGTGAATCGTTAGCAGCAGGTGCTATCTTTACATTACCTGCCTTTTTTATTGCAGGAATCTGGAAACCGTTTTTTACACTCGGGCATTATGTAACATCGACCATTATATTGTGGGCCGGTGGTTTAATGGGTATCCTGTTTGTGGCCTTATTGCGTCGCGTACTGGTGGAAGACCAGGAATTACAATTCCCGGAATCGGTAGCCGCAGCCCAAATTCATAAAGCATCCCGCTCCGCAAAAGCTAATGCGAAATATCTTTTCGGTGCAATGGGTGTTGCTTCAGTTATCCAGATACTGGGCGATTTGAAATTTTTCCTTTATGAAGACGTAAAATGGTTTTTTAATGTATTTAAAAAAATCACGATACCGGGGACAGCAATCAAAGGAGAAGGCGGTATGCTCCTTTATCAACCGGGAATCAGCCCCGCATATATGGGGGTCGGATACATTATCGGGCCCAAATATGCGTCGCTGAACTTCAGCGGTGGTGTGCTGGCATGGGGATTACTTGCACCTATTATTTATTATTTTGTATGCCCCAGCATAACACCTGAATTTATAAATGCCTGGGCTCAAATGTTAATGGCAAAAGATTCCACGCTTACCCTGGATGCAGCTTCAAAACAAGTCCAGGATCCTGTGTATATGATTACACAGATATGGCGAAATATTGTCCGCCCGATTGCGATCGGTGGTATGTTAATGGGTGTTGCTGCTACACTGTTTAAAATGAGAAAGAGCCTGATAACCGGTATAGGCCGTTCGATCAGCGATGTAAAAAAAGCTGCTTCCGGACAGGCTGTTAATGTTGAACGTACTGAAAAAGATTTGAACTTCTCATGGATCATTATGGGAATCCTGGGCGTTGGCGTTGTAGCATTCCTGATCACCAAGTTCATCTTTAATGCCGGTATTCTTCCTTCAATTGTGGCAGGATTAATACTTGTAATCCTCGGTTTCTTTTTCTCCGCAATTTCCGGGTTCCTGGTGGGTATTATCGGTTCCAGTAACAACCCGTTGAGCGGATTAACGTTGACCGCTTTGATTTTAACTGCGATTATCCTGGTGTTAATCGGAGTGACCGGAGCGCCCGGGGTTTCGACCGTTCTCGGCGTAGCAGCCCTGCTTTGTGTGTGCGCTGCCGTAGCTGGTGAAATGTTCCAGGATTTGAAAGTAGGACATATCCTCGGTGGTACTCCCTGGAAAATGGAAGTCGGTAATATTATCTCTATCGTTATTTCCGGCGCAGTCATGTTTGCAGTACTTCACATGCTGAACCAGGCCGACATCGCAGTCGGTCTACAGAAAGGCTACGAAGGTGGTTTCGGCAGTCCGTCTCTCGCCGCTCCCCAGGCCGGCTTAATGCAAATGCTTTCCCAGGGTATTGTTGAAGGTAAAATGGCATGGCCGTTAATTATCGTCGGTATGTTTATGGGATTAGCCTTTATCTTAATGCAGGTCAAGAGCCCTATGCTCGTGAGCGTCGGTATGTATTTGCCCCTCGAAACAACTTTCGCCATCTTCCTCGGTGGATTAATCAAAGGTATTGTGGATATCACCGTCGGAAAGAAAAAATACTCCGACTCTGTGAAAGAACGCATTGAAAATATCGGGATATTGCTGGCATCAGGATTCGTTGCCGGTGAAGCGTTAACCAAACTGGGTTTCGCTCCGTTCCGTATCGCTGAGATCAAATTACCCGAAATCTTCAAAGAGCCTCCTGTGTTTATTGGTCTGGCCATTATTGTACTGGTTGGCATTATCTTGATCCAGGTGCCGCTAAAACACGGAATCAAAGAAGAAGAACAATAATTTATAAATAACTGATTTAAACAATACCGGGAGTACCGTCTAACGAAAAACAAATACGGTACTCCCGGTAAGTTCCCTCCCCAACTATCACCTTGAGCTCAGCAATTACCGCTCAATTTTGTTTTGAACGAAACCGTTATCCCTGGTTGTAAACGTAAAACAGGAATCCATATTATAATACCGATTAATTGAGTAGTGGTGCATGCGGAAGAGTTTGCATTGCAATCCTGGTGATTTTAGAAGGAAATTCTTTATCTATCAAACGTTTTGGGAAGTACAGAAACCTTTTTAAAAAGAGGTTTCTGGCCGCCGGGGGCATTTATTCAAAATATTGGGATTTCATCCCTGACAAACGAAATATTTCCCTTTAAATAAAAAAAAATAATTAGTTTCAAAAAACAAGGCTAATTCCATTTGACATTTTCTAAAAAGTAAGATATAAACATTTATTAACAATTAAGAAAAATATTTACCTTTTATAAAAGGAGGAATACGTGAATATTTATGTGTGTATCAAGCAGGTCCCGGATACGGAAGCTATACTCCAGGTGAAGGACGGGAACCGTGTTAATGAAGAAAAAATCAAATGGATCATTTGTCCTTACGATGAATTCGCGATCGAAGAAGCCTTAAAATTAAAAGAGAAAGTGGCAGGATCAAACGTAACACTGATCACTTTGGGACCTAACCGGGTAGAAAGCGCACTCAGAAGTGGTCTGGCAATGGGTGCAGATAACGCGATACATATAGAAACAGCAGAAACGGTCGACCATAAAACGATCGCCCGTGCATTAGCCAATGCAATCAAACAGGATGCAGGATATGGTGTCGTATTTACAGGGAAACAGGCGATCGATGACGATTCGTATTTAGTACCGCTTTACCTGGCAGAATATCTTGGCGTTCCGGCTGCGACAAACGTGGTGGCTTTTAACCATGAAGAAGGGAAAATTACTGTAGAACGCGAAATCGATGAAGGCGCACGCGAAAAAATCGAAATGCAAATCCCCTGCGTGGTCGCTGCTTCCAAAGGATTAAATACCCCACGATATGCGTCAATGATGGGAATTATGAAATCCAAAAAAGTAGTTATTAAAAAACTCACATTAGCTGATGCAGGCATTACTGAACTCAAAACGAAAATCCGTACGGAAAAATTATACGCTCCCCCTGAAAAACCCCAGGGTAAAGTAATTCCCGGTGAACCGGAACAGGCTGTAAAAGAACTGGTCAGACTTCTGAAAGAAGAAGCAAAAGTATTATAGGAGGCAGATATGGCAAACATCGGCGTATATATTGAATTAAAAGGCGATCAATTCAAGAAATCAAGCAGAGAAGCTTTGGACATCGCAAGAAAAAGTGGGAAAGATGTTCACGCGGTACTGTTCACCAATAATCCATCGGCCTACCTGGAAGAATTGAAAGGCGTTAAAAAAGTCATCTGCGTTAAAGATGCAAACCTGACTTATGACCCGGTCATGTATGCAGATACACTGGCCAAAATCATTATAGATAACCAATTGAGCGATTTCCTCGGGATTTGTTCCGCCCAGGGTAAAGACCTCTTCCCCCGTATTTCAGCCAAAATCGAAAACGCTACGCTGCTTAATGATTGCGTGGGTATCGACCTTGCCAATAACCGGTTCACGAAACCGGTATATGCAGGGAAATTACTTTCTGATTTCATCATCGAAGATGAATATCGACTTGTAACCCTTCGTCCGAATGTATTCCCTGCCGGTAGTGGTTCGGAAGGAACTCCGGAAGTGGTGGATCTCGCCCCTGTACGTAATGAATCCAAAGGCAAAATAGTTGAAGTAATCAAGAGCGCATCAAAACGGATCGATTTAACGGAAGCTGAGATCATTGTATCCGGTGGTCGCGGGATGAAAGCGAAAGAGAATTTTTCAATCCTCGAAGATCTGGCAGCCGTATTAAATGCAGGTGTAGGCGCATCACGTGCAGCAGTGGATTCAGGTTTTGCCTCGGGCGATATGCAGGTAGGACAAACAGGAAAAGTAGTTAACCCGAAATTATATGTCGCTTGCGGTATTTCCGGTGCAATCCAGCACTTCGTTGGTATGAAGACTTCCAAAGTCATAGTTGCCATCAACAAAGATTCCGAAGCCCCGATCTTCAAAAAAGCGGATTACGGGATTGTAGGTGACCTTTTTAAAATCGTTCCGATGCTGACGGAAGAAATAAAAAGCAAGCTTTAACCTTAATTTCAATTGGTCCGGTCACTCGATGCGGTTCAACGAAAAATGAGTAACCGGACCAAAAGAATATCGCATAAAAAAATTTGGAAAATATATTGACATTTCGTTTATAATATTTTAAGCTATACCTGTGAAAAATAATTATAGGAGATGAGCATATGAAATTCTTAATCGTGGACGATTCGTCAACAATGAGAAGGATAATAAAGAATTCGTTGAAGCGCATCGGGTTTGAAGACATACTGGAAGCTTCTCATGGTAAAGAAGCCCTGGAAATATTCCAGGATGCGGATATCATTCTCACCGACTGGAACATGCCGGAAATGGACGGCCTGGAATTCGTGAAGAATGTCAGACTTAAAGACAAGTCGATTCCCATATTGATGGTAACCACAAACGCAGCCAAGGACGATATCGTTGAAGCTTTGAAAAACGGTGTTAATAACTACATCGTAAAGCCCTTCACTCCTGAGACACTAAAAGAAAAAGTCGAAGCTGTCTTAAAATAAGACCATGGACCAAAAAGAAATAGACTCACTGTTCAGCCAGGGAAGCATTACGGAATTTAATAAAAAGCAGGAAGAACTGGCAAAGCACATGTCGGAATTGGATAGCAAAAATAACGAAAAAAAAGGCAGAGTAATCGGTCAATTATCTAAGGTATCGGAAGAATCCGAAGAAGGTACCAATATGGTAATGGGTTACCTGGAGAATGTTCTCTCGATCATCTCCAAGCAACAGAACTTTATTAAGGAAATTATGGCTCAATACAAACAAGCTCCCGGTTCCATATATCTTGATGAAGTTGTGAGTTTTCTCGGGGATAACAATATAATGATCGAGGAGCTGATTTTTTCTGCTATGGATGCTTTCCAGTTCCAGGACATTGGCAGACAAAAATTAATGAAAGTAATGTATACCCTGGCCCGGTTAAATGATTACCTTAATGAGTTACTGGGAAGTGAAGGCAAAAAAGAGAAATACTTCGGCCACAATATCGAAAAACGTGGACTTGAAAAAGACAAAGAAAAAGTAAACGTCGATCATATCGTGGAGTCCTTTAAAAGCAATAATGTCCCGGATGCGTCGGAGGATCCCGAACCACTACCGGCTCCAAAATTTACATTTCCGACAACCCGTTCCGCCCAACCGGGTGCATCCCCGGAAGAAGCGGTCAAAATCGCTCCATCCGCTGCAAAATCAAATGCCGATGTAGACGATATTATTGCCGAATTCCAGAATAAACAGAAAAAACAAGAGGAATCCAGCCGGGTCGATAACAGTGATATCGACAGTATAATCGCCGAGTTCCAGAAGAATAAATAACGCCGTTATTCATTCTTCTATTTAGCATTCAATAACGTTATAATTTTATCTTCTTTTGCATAAAATGTGGAAGAATTCTATCTGTTTGGATTGGGAAGGGAAATAAAAAAACCGCTAAAGAAACCCTTATGGTTCATACTTAATTCTTCAGGTTTTTTTATCTATTTGAATGTCTCCCGAGACCTGTTTCTATTATAAGAATATAAGAAAAAATGGAGCCTAGCAGAATCGAACTGCCATATCAGCCTTGCGAAGGCTGCGTTTTCCCATTAAACCAAGGCCCCAATCATTTTCTTAGCATCGTTCCAGCGATCGGTTTCCATTTTGGTTCCGACAACTTCAATGATTTTCCCGGAAACGATAGATCCTATTTTACCACAAATCTCCAGTGTTTGTCCACCGGTTAGACCATAAAAAAAACCGGATGCGTATAAATCACCTGCTCCAGTGGTATCTATACAGTGTGATTTAATAATATCTATTTTATGTTTTTTATTTCCTTCTTTGATAAGTGAACCGTCTTTCCCGATTTTGACCACAGTGATACTGCATTTTTTGGAGATAGCATCGAGAGCATCTTCGGGAGAATTCTTCCCGGAAAACACTTTGGCTTCTTCTTCATTGGCAAACACAATATCTACATATCGATCAACAATGGAGTTAAGAAATTCAAGGTTTTCCCGGACGATATTGAAACTGGCCAGATCGATCGAAATTCGCAATTTCGCTTCTTTAGCGAGGATTAATGCCTTTTCAACCAGGGGATAATTCTGGACAAGGTAGCCTTCGAGATGAAAATAATCATACCCCATAAACGGTTCAAGCGTTAAATCGGAAGCATCGAGTTCGATGGCAGCACCAAGGTAGGTCCCGAACGTACGTTCGGAGTCAGTTGAAACCATTACGATGGATTTACCTGATTCGGATTTGCCGCGAAACATTGTTGCGCAGATATTATTTTGCTCCATGTAATGCCTGAAAAACGAACCGTATTCGTCGTCACCGATTTTACCGATATACCCGACAATACCTCCCAGTTGAGATAGACCGTGTATAGTATTGGCAACAGAACCGCCTGAAGACTTCTGGACAGCGAGGTTCATTGTGTTCAATTTTTCAAGAAGAGCATGCGATAGTTTCTCGTCAACAAGGGTCATACTCCCTTTTTCGAGGCCGAACTCAGATAAAATGGAATCGTCTTTCAAATGATATATTAAGTCTACCAGAGCATTACCAATGCCTAAAACCTTTTGTCTCATATACTATCTCCTGGGGTTTGAAGTAGTGGGGATTTTATTTAATAATCCCGTTTTCTCTCATATAAGAAGTTAATTCGGCGATGAGCCGTTCTGTTTTTTCCAGGTCTTTTGCCTGTGCGGAGTATTGGAGTTCTTTTGCGATATCCGTGCCTTCATCGAGGCCAAAAATGCCGGATGTTCCTTTTATATCATGGGCAATTTTGGCGATTTCTTCGAATTTATTCGCAGCTAACAAAGCAGGCATTTCTGCCATGTTGGCAGTAACGGATTCAATAAATTCCAATTTTAATTCTTCCATAAACACTTTGTCAGTATCGGTCATATCGGTTCCTCCTTCAATATTCGGTAGGAATATTGGGAATCCAGGTCCATCCGGATTCGATGGTATAACGTATGGGATCAGAGTTTACCACTCAGTACCCTCTCTATATTGTTTTTTTCATCCATCAGCAAAATGGGGGCATTCAGGGAATTGAGTTCACGTTCATCAAGCAGTGCGTAGGCAGCCACAATAATCCGATCGCCAACAGCAACAAGCCTGGCTGCAGCTCCATTTAAAATAAACGCCTTTGACCCGGCCTGGGCTGCTATTACATACGTAGACAATCTCTGGCCATTGTTGATATTATATACATCCACTTTCTGGAATTCCCTTAAATTGGCTTTCTTCATAATTTCCGTATCGATAGCGATACTTCCCGAATAATTTATATCGGCACCCGTTACCCGGGCATCATGGATTTTCGAGATTAGAAACGGAATTAACATTTAAATTTCTCCTAAAATAAAATTATCGATCAATCGTGTCTTTCCTGCCCAAATAGCTGCCGCAACCAGTGTATTCCGGGGATCAACTGTGCTTACTTCTTCCAGGAGATCGAGGCTCACTACTTCGACATAATCGATTTTAATCAATTGTGTTTTCGATATTTCTGAGCGAATTAGCTCTTTAACAGCAGCAGCATCATGAAGTCCATCTTCCATCTTTGATCTGGCAAGTTGAAGCGCACGGGGCATAAATAAAGCAGAAGCGCGTTCCTCTTTTGAAAGGTAGACATTGCGCGAAGAAAGAGCCAAACCGTCCGTATCCCGGGCAATCGGTATCGTTCGTATGCTTACATCCAGGTTTAAATCCCTGCACATTTTTTTAATGATGATTGCCTGCTGGGCATCTTTACGACCGAAATAAGCCTGATCCGGCGATACGATGTTTAAAAGTTTTAATACGATAGTTGTTACTCCACGGAAATGAGTCCCACGGGATTTACCGCATAGTACTTTCCCCAGATTTTCAACTTCCACATACGTCATGTAGCCTGAAGGATAAATTTCTTCTCTGGAAGGGTTGAATAGAATATCGACACCCAAATCGGAAAGCAACCGGGAATCCCTTTCCATATCACGTGGATACGAATCAAAATCCTCATGAGGTGCAAACTGGACAGGATTCACGAAAATCGAGGCGATAGTAAAATCATTTTCCTTCTTACATTCCCTAACCAGGTTGAGATGCCCTTCGTGGAGGTATCCCATCGTAGGGACAAAACCTATTGAGCTGCCTTGTTTCCTTGCATTTCTTAACTCATTCTTTAACTCGGTTATAGTATGTATGGTTTTCATAGGGTTCATGTAATATAGTATATACAAAATTCTATTTATTCTATTTTATTTTTTGGTAAAAATACTTTCCTCGTCGCCGGGGAAAGCCCCGGACTGAATATCGGCAATATAGTTTTCCAATGCTTGATGGGTAACGGAATAAAGATCTGCGTATTTTCGGACAAATTTGGGGATATAGGAATTGGTAAAACCGAGCATATCATGAAAGACCAGAACCTGTCCATCACAATATTTCCCTGCCCCGATACCTATAGTAGGAATCGAAATGGAGTCGGTAATACGTTTGGCGAGTTCAACAGGAATTGATTCGAGAACGATAGAGAACGCACCCCTGCGTTCAAGTTCGAGGGCATCTTCCAGGATTTCATCTGCTTTTTCCTTTATTTTTCCCTGGGCTCTGAATCCGCCAAGTGCATGAATCGACTGAGGAGTTAAGCCGAGATGGCCCATAAGGGGGATATCGGCACGGATAATTGCATCGATTTCGGGCCATCGTTTCCTTCCGCCTTCGAGCTTAACACCTTCGGCACCGCCTTCTTTAAGGAAACGAACGGCGTTTTCCACCGCCTGGGAGGGGCCCAGATGATAGCTCCCGAAAGGCATATCCGCGACGACCATCGACACCGGCTGCGCACTCGCAACCAAACGTGTGTGATATATCATTTCTTCCAGGGTGACGCTTAATGTATTGAGTTTATTCTGCAAAACCATCCCCAGCGAATCACCGACCAGAATAATATCGATGCCTGCGTCAGATGCTACTTTCGCTGATGGGTAATCATACAAAGAAACGGATGAAATCTTCTCACCGTTTTTCTTCTTTCTCTTTAAACCGATTACCGTTTGTTTTTCCTCAAGATGGGGCATAGTACTTTGTTCCTTTTTTATGCTCTTTGATCTCGTCGACAAGGTGCCGGATATCTGCCGGGTTTTCAAAATCGATCTTCTCCATATTCACAACCAGGAGCGGAGATATTTTATAATTGAAAAAATAATAATTATATGCTTCAAAAACTTCACGCCAGTATTCTACCGGGGCGTTTTTCTCTTCTCGCGTTCCATGTTGTTGGATTCGCTTTAACATTTCAGAAAACGAAATCTGCAAGTAAACAACTACGTCCGCTTTTATAATTGTCTTTGAGAAGATATTGAATATTTTCTTGTATATATCGAGGTCTTCATCCGCAAGTGTCAAATGCGCATAAATCGCATCCCTGAAAAATATATAATCACTCACCGTAGTTTTTTGGAATAATCCCTTCTGGCTTATTTCCATTTGCTGCTGGTACCGGTTGAGTAAAAAAATCAGTTGATTTTTTAATGCAACCGAACCCTCAGCACCGGCTAATGTGTTTAAATATTCTTCAAAAAACGGATTCTCTTTATTATCGAGAATCAAGCGCGAATCCAATTCTTTCGATAAAATTTGCGTTAGTCTGGTCTTTCCAGACTTAACCAATCCGTCGACAATTATATACTTAAATTCACTCATTTTGATTTAAGATTATACCATTCTTTCTTGTTTCTGTAAATCCAAATAATTTCAAAACCAAAATTCGTATGATAGAACAAAAATAAGAACTTAACCGGATTCTCAGAAAAATTATACATAAATCTCCAGGATGTTGATTCTTGTGATTAATTGTAATGATTTAGTTGAATGATGGCATTATATAAACATTATATAAACATATAAACAAAAACGCATCCGGTTTGATTGAACTGTGAAGAAATCTGGTTGAATATGCGCCTCCGGGGAACTTAGATTAATCCCGTTACAAATATCACCTGTATTCCCTGGAAAAGCTCTTTCAGTTTACCTGTAAAAGACAATTTTAAATAAAGTGCCCTGCGGAGAACTCTCAACCAATGAAATCTCACCATTCAACGAATTAATCACTTTCCGTATAATGGCTAACCCCATCCCGGTTCCCTTTTCTTTAGTTGTGAAAAAAGGGTAAAATATCTTCTCCCTTATGTTCTCATCTATTCCTTTTCCATTATCTTTGAACAGAATTTCAGTGACGCGGTCCTCTTTGATCGTACACGAGATTTCGATATGTCCGGCTCCGGCTTCCGACGAATTATGGAAAAGATTTGAGAAAATTGACTGAATAGATGCCGCATCATTCTCAATTATCATCTTCTCTTCCGGTAAAGTCAATTCGATACGGTTTTCGATGGCCAGGTTTTTTAATAATTCTCCAAGATCAAACTCCTCTAACCGGTTTGGTTTGACTGGCTTTGAGAAGTTCAAAAACGTTTCCATCATCGAAGACAAAAATTGAATCTCTTTATTTACCTTATCGGTCTTCTCTTTTTCGGACTGGATAGTTTTCGTATATCCATAAATAACCCCGAGTGAATTCCTTACTTCATGCGCAAGAAACGCAGCCATCTCACCGAGCATTACAAAATTTTGATTCCTCCGGTCTATCTCTTCACGCTTCTTCTCATCTGTGATATCCTTCAGTAAAAACAACCGTCCGACATTTTCAATTGGAATCCAATCGACGGAAAATACTTTTTCACCGGACACAATTTCACGCGAAACTTTTTTGGAAGGGTTTTCCTCAACAAACTGCATAATTTCGGGAAACCGCTGGAATATTTTCCCGGGGAAATTATTCCGGGCATTAATATAACTCTGCGAAAATACACTCTCCGCCACCGGGTTAAAACCGGTAATCCTCCCGGTCTGGTTTATGAAAATAATAGCTACATTGATGTTATTGATAATGCTTTTGTTCAGCTCATCTTTTTCGATAACATGTCCTTTCTGTTGTTCCAGGAGATTTTTTAACTGGGTTTCGCTCCCTTTCAATTCGAGGAGGTAATCGTGAAGAGGAGGCAATTTATCATGCTCGGTCTGTGAACGTGATCTCCGATATAATACGACAAGGGAAATCCCGGTAATTCCAATCAATACTCCCAAAGAAATCGAAAGACCTGAAAACAATTGCCTGATCTTTTTTAAATCACTTAGAAACTGGGCTTGATCGGATATTTGTTCAACGTCTCCTCTTTCGATTTCTTTGAATAAGAAATGGATATTCTGGAAAACAAAGAACAAAGCGATCTCAATTATAAGCATGATAATAAGAATAGATTTTTTCATCTGTACACCTGTTGTTTAAGTCCGGGATATTTTATTATTTGTAAATCGATAGGGATATGGATTGAATAAACTTGAAAATTTGTTCTCCCCAGAAAAGTGAGAGGTAGCTGCCGAGTCCGAGGAAGGTTCCAAACGGAAGCGCGAATTTAAGGTTTTTCTTTTTGAAAATTATGAAAAATAATCCGACGAGTAACCCTGAAAAAGAAGCGAGTAATACGGCGATAACAAGTTTATTTACTCCGAGGAATCCTCCGAGCAGAAGCATAAGCCAGATATCTCCCTGGCCGAGTCCTTCTATTTTACGAATTTTGATATAGAAGAAATAGATAGCAGCAAATAGAGCCGCACTCCCGAATGCCGATCCAATTGCATTAAGAGGAGTAAGGGTTGGGTTGACAAACGAATAAATTAAAATGAGGATTGCCCCGCCAATGGTGAGTTCAAACGGTAGTATCTGGTGCATTAAATCGATAAGTGCGAGCGCCAGGATGAGGCACAGGAATATTATCGTTACCCCAACATACACCATCGAAATCTCATGGAACGACCGGTACGCAAACCAGAACGAAAACCCGGTAAATAACTCAACAAGGGGATACATAATTGAAATATGGGTCTTACAGTTCCGGCATTTCCCAAGAAGAAAAATATAGCTAATAACCGGGAAATTGTCGTAAAACTTAATCTGCGTTTTACATGAAGGGCACTGCGAACGGGGTTTTACAATACTAAGGTCCAGGGGTAAACGGTAGATTACGACATTTAAAAAACTACCGACAGCAAGTCCTAAAACAATTAAAATGATTTCTTCCATATTGACATCCTTTGGGCAGTTATCTGGCCAGTTGAGGGATCATAAATATAATCTTTCCCGTCGAAATCTTTGGGAATCTCATCAATCAGGCCGACGCGCTGTAATTCGTTAAGCGAACGGGGAAAACGCTTATACGTTTGTACAAATGAACTAATCCGAG
>Ga0209340_1001813_pt1 | contig 13854 bp, 14 predicted proteins | sample EPASupsiteSAE323_FD_187266 | JGI IMG/M metagenome (GOLD analysis project Ga0209340, IMG submission 187266) | Bioremediated contaminated groundwater from EPA Superfund site, New Mexico - Sample SAE3-23 (SPAdes) (version 2) | ecosystem: Environmental > Aquatic > Deep subsurface > Groundwater >... | reverse complement strand
GGATTCGGAAATGGGTCACCGTCAGCCACCTCTTTTATTGTTTGCCTTTCAAGGCTTTTTCTCGCTTCTGTTGTTGGATGTAACTCCTGAGACCATTCGACAAGAAAATTTGCCATATTAATTATTTCTTTTGTATTCCTGCTTGAGCTTTCAATCTTCTTTTTATTTACATCATCCCTTAAACAATAATTTCTAAAAAGCTTAGGATCAGAAATTGTGAATGAAGACATTATGCTCTGATTGCTGTCTCCAACCCTTACAAGGTTTTTATTCGATTCAGAAATAATAAACAGCATCTCTTCCTGAAGAGTACTTGAATCCTGAGCCTCATCTTCAAAAACATATGAATATTTGTTTTGAATCTTTTGTCGCAGTTCATCATCTGTTTTTAACAGGGTTATTGCCTTGCAGATTATATCATCAAAATCCAGGAGTCCCCTTCTTCTCAGTTCAGCTTCATAATTGGTATAAACCTCTGAAACGCATCTAAGAAGAGTCTTTTTATCTTCTTCAGTATATTGTAGAAGCTGTTGTCCTGAAAATCCTTTACATTTTAAAAAAGGAATCATTTCTCCAACAACTCGTGTGAATTTTTTTAACCAGGTTTCTATTTTTCGGTTCCTCTGCCAGCTTGATTCGCCTTCTTTATAATCTATAAATGAATAAAACCTTTCTTCATTGAACCCAATCCATTCATTAACAAGCTTATGTAAAAGCCTGTCCTGTGCAAGTTCATCAAGAATCTCAAAATCGCCTGAAACCAGTATGCTTTCCGGTTTTTCCTTAACAATCTTCATAGCAAGAGAATGAAGGGTCATTACCTCATAACCCTTGCTTCTAGGCAAACCTTCTTTTTCAAGCATATTGCCGATGCGTGTTTTGAAATTGCTTACTGCAGAATTCATGTATGTAACAATAAGAATCTTACCAGGTTTGTGTCTTTCCTCTTTTATCAGATTAGTTGCCAGAACCGCAAGGGTATAAGTCTTACCTGCACCAGGTATTGCAGGAACAGCCATGTAGCCTTCTCTATATTTACATACTTCTGCTTGGTCAGGTCTTAAATTCATCGCAACACCTCCGAAAGCACACCTTCATTCTCATATCCATCCTGATTATATTGGCTTTCTGCAAAAACAATCTTATCAGAACATGTCCTTATTAATCTTCTGGCAAAGGTTGCACATTTTAGAAACCTAAATTTCTCATTTAATTCCTCAGTCCATAATTGACCATCCTGCCAATCAGGAGAAAATACATATGGATTAGAGATTTGCTCCACATCACTCTTGCACCAAAGTTGTGATGAAATGTCTATCCATATTTGCACCTTTCGATTTAATGAAGAAGAAATATATGCATATGGCGTTGAAATTAGTATCGATTCAGAATAAATTTTCTGTTCCAGCTCTGTTATTGTTTCGGCTGGTTTTATTCCTTTTTTAAGCATTTCTATAAACGCCTTACCTGTATCAATTCCAGACATTTGACCAACTGTTTTTGTAAAGGTCTCAGCAGATTCGATAAGCGCCCTGCATGAATTGATATGTTCCTCAATCATCGGAATATTCAGGAGGATCGTACGCAAAGCTTTCTGAAAAAACACTTCTATTGATTCAGGCTTCTCTTTTCTATAATTTTCAATCCAATTTTTTAAATAATAGTATTTCTCCGCATTAACAAAACCAATTCTTTCTCTGAATTCAAGACTCTCTATCTCAGGCAGTGTAAAAGGCTTTTGCGCCATAACTTCTCTGGCAAGCAATGCACTTCTTACAGGGTCAAGCCCCAGTACCATTGATAAAAGATTTGATATATCATGACCAGGAGGATTAACATTCCAGTCCGGATGGCTCAAGCATGCAAGTGTTACAAGCGCTGCTATGAAGCTATCTTCCATATAGCTTCTTATTCTGGCAAGATTGACAACACTTATACCTTTTTTTGCAAACCAGCTTTCTAAGCAGTATTCTAGAACACTGTCAACTATTGGGCAAATAACTGCTATATCTGTAGGTTTTGCTCCTTCTTTTAGCTGTTTTTCGATTTCAAGACAAACCATAGCTATCATTTCACTTCTAAGTTCAGCCTGAACCGATTTAAAAATAACATCGCTAATATTATTATTTTCAAATGCTTTATTTTCAACAATACTTTTATATATATAATCTGAAAATTCAATAAACTCCGGCTTACATGAAAAACCTTTTTCAAGTTCAATTACTTCTGTACATTTAGGAAAAATTATTTTCTCAACATATTCAGGGCATGCACCCTGCTTCCTGGCAACTGTCCCATCTGTAGAAAAAGAAACGACGGTCTGTTGAGCGTAGTCCATAATGTGACTAACCAAATCTGTTTCACATGGCACAGCCTCTTCGATTCCATCCACTATTAAGAACCTAATCTCTTTTTTTAATCCTTCAAGATATGCCTCTGAGCACAAAAGTTTTTTATTATATATCTCAACAGCCAGAAAATAATCTATGTAACCATTTTCCTTACAGTACTCAACAAACCTACAGATGACATCCTGCAAATCAGCGAAAAGCCTTTCTCTAGATGAATCTTTTTTAATATTCGCGTCAAATAGTCTTTTCCCGGCCAAATGAATATCTATTCTCGAAGTAGCCGCTCTTGAAAGAACACTCAGTGCTTCTATCGTAATCTTTTCAGAAGTTGACGTGATATCCATAAAACGCCCTTGTTTCCTGAATTCATCAACAAGCTTATTTAGTATGAATTGAGAAACTTCGGTTGTAAGAAATGTTGGTTCAAGTGTTCCCTTTTTAAAACCATCAATATCAGAGCTTATCAAAGACCAGTATTTCTTTATTTCCCCTTGAATAAATCCGAAATATGACTGAATCCTTATAGATGAAGCCTTTTTAATGTTAATGCTTTTCCTCCAGATTATAGATTGCCGCCTGTTTCTAACAAGCACGAGAATACCATCTGTTCTTTTGCCTTGCTCCAAAAGCTTCTGGTATATATCAATCAGTTTTTTTGTTTTCCCTGAACCTGTAAATCCTTTAATAAGTAATGAGTATGACATAAAAATGACTCCCGTAAAATTTTATACAATGACTACAACAGCTAAGTCTCTGGATAAGGGATTCTTAAATTTAGCTGAAAATTTCTCTCCTAAATTTAAGAATCCTCTTTATGGAAGAATTATACCATAAAACGCCTAAGAGTCCCACCAGTTGTTAGTGAGACTCTTATTCTTGCAAAAAATATTATAAATTGTTATTTCTTACTTAGAATTTGCAATAGCTTTAAAAACTAATCCAATACCGGCTGAAATCAATCCAAACATTAGAATGCCTTCATATAAAGATACTGGTTTGAAGAAAATATTAAGTCCCATAAGAATACCAAGGAATATAGTTACAAGACCTACTATTGTGAGAATCCATCCAAGAATAGATTTTTCGTTGAAAAACAATACCCCTATTCCAATAAGCAACGGCAACATCACCAAGCCAAAAGGTGGATTTATCCCTAATAAATCCATCAATGTAAATCTTGATGATAAAATCGTATTCTGCATTACTAAAAATGATCCCCCGCAAAAAAGTCCTAATCCAAGAAAAAACCATACAAGTTTTGTCCCCGGCGTTACTGGTTCTTTACCCAGCAGCTCTTTCATTTCTTCTTCAACCTTTAGTTCACTGCTTTCAGTAAGCTTATTGTCTTCCATAAAAATACCCTCCTCAAAAATAATATTGATACCCTATTTACTTATTGTACTCATCCATATAAGTTTTCCGCTTCTGGAAATATAGCCGTAACCCGAAGGAAGTCCTGTATTTGGGTCTACATATTGAACATACGCTATCCCACTTCTAAAATCTCCTGCTTCCGCATATTGAGGTTTGATTACAAAGTTTCCACTATAATCAATATACCCCCAAAAACCTCCCTGCTTCACTTTTGCCAACCCTTCCCTAAACATTCCTTCGCCACTATTGCCCTGACAATCAGAGAACCTTGCAGGTATAACTGTCTTACCACTCTTATCAATGAAACCATATCCGTCAAAAAATTTGACACAAGCCAATCCTTCATGGAAAGTAAACATACTATCAAAGTTTGGTGCGATTACAGTATTGCCTTTTTTATCTATACATCCATACCTGCCTTGAATTTTTACACATGCAAGACCTTCCCTAAATGCATATGAAGCCTCATCATATTGAGGATAAATAATATAGCTACCTGTTCTATCAATGTAACCAAATTTATTTTCAACCTTAACACAAGCAGCTCCATCATATAAATCATATGCTCCATCAAACCGAAGAGAAATAACAACTGTTCCACCCTTATTGATAAATCCATATTTCCCGGCCTTTTTAATTACTGCAAGCCCTTCATGAAAATCATATGCATAATCATAAGCTGGCTTTATTACTATATTACCTGCTTTGTTAATAAAACCATATTTGCCATTTTGCTTAATCCTTGCCAAATCTTCATAAAAATCATATGCGTAATCAAATTTAGGTGGTATAGCATAGATGCCTTTATTATTTATATATCCACAGAGATTGTTAGAACCTTTAGCAACAGCCAGACCTTCATAAAAATCGCTAGCCAAAATATATGCTGGTTTAATTACTTCTTGCCCTTCCCTGTTTATAAATCCATAAATTTTTGTACCGTTTGAAGCTGCTTTTACTATTTTAAATAATGCTTCATCCGAACTATTTCCCCTATGTAGAAAATCTTCTACTCCCCCAATTGGCTTCATTAAAGCAATTATGGTCATAAGCAGTTCCTGCTCCTGAGTTTCATCTATAATCTTTTCATTGTCACTTATTATAATAAGATTGTTGTAATAGAATACTTTTTTGCCCAAAGCTTCAACTAATGCTCTAAGCGGTAGAAAAGTTCTTTCATTTATAGACTCAGCAGGGACATCAATTATTACTGCCTGATTGTTTATAAATATCTTTCTACTTCCAAGCGTCAATCTTACAGTCCTATCCTTTTGCTTTACGATAACCGTTTGTGTTTTTCCTTCCCATTTTACATCTGCTCCAATGCTTTCAGATATAAATCGAACAGGAACAAGTGTCCTGCTTGCTTTTTCTAAAGGGCAAACCTGCTCATTAGTTACATCTACAAGTGTCTTATTAGTATTAACATAAGCAATAGAACTACCTATATAAAGCACGACAGCATTTTCAAGCCTTTGCTTTACAATCTTCGGGAGATCAGAAAAAGCAAAAACAGAGCTGCTTGAAATAGTAAAAATTATAAGAATTAATAATATTATTTTGAAAGAAAATCTATTTCTGTTGATAAGAGCCACCCCCAGAAAACAATATAGATATGCAAGCTGTGTAATTAGAATATCTTCTCAAGAATAAACATAATAAGACCTGAAAGTATAGCACATATAGGAATTGTCATTACCCACGCGATTACTATATTCTTTGCAACAATCCATCTTACCGCGGAGAGTCTTTTTGTTGCACCAACACCCATTATTGAAGTCGACATAACATGTGTTGTGCTAACCGGAGCCTGCATTGCAGTCGCGGTCAGAATAACCGCAGCCGCTCCGGCATCCGCAGCGAAACCATTAACTGGAGCTAGTCTTGCTATGTTTACACCCATGGTCTTTATTATTCTCTTGCCTCCAACTGCTGTACCTAAAGCCATAGCAACAGCACATGATATCCTTACCCAATCAGGTACATCGAAGGTGGCAATAGCACCAGAGCTAACTAATGCCATAGTAATTATTCCCATAGATTTTTGAGCATCATTGCTTCCATGGCTGAAAGCCATTGTTGCCGCAGAAAATATTTGTGCCTTTGAAAAAAATCTTGTTACAAAACGAGGTGTAGCTGCACGCAAAACCCACATAAAAATAGTCATAACAACAAATCCTGCAAAAAAACCAATAACCGGGGAAAGGATAAGCCATAATACAATCTTAACTAAAAAACTATGCCAGAAAACAACAGATAATGTACCTTTAAATACTATTGCTGAACCAAGAAGACTTCCTATCAGTGCATGAGATGAACTATTTGGTATTCCGTAATACCATGTAACAATGTTCCAAATTATTGCTGAAATTAATGCTGAAACAATAACTAAGGTTGACACAGAAGCAGGACTAACTATACCACTTCCAATTGTCTTTGCAACTCCAGCACTAACCAAGGCTCCTACCAGATTCAATATCGCTGCCATAATTATTGCTGTAGAAGGTCTTAATGACCTTGTTCCAACCGAAGTTGCTATTGCGTTTGCAGTATCGTGAAATCCATTCATGAAATCAAATGCAAGAGCGAGAACAATAATTACGATTACTCCCACCATGACTTCATTAGGCATGCTTCATTACCACTCCCTCTATTGTATTGGCAAGATCTTCACATGAATCAAGAGTATTTTCTAAAAATTCAAATATTTCTTTCCATTTAATAATTTCTACAGGTTTGGTTTCCTCTGAAAAAAGCTTTGTAACTGCTTGTCTATAAATTGTATCTCCTTCATTCTCGATACGGTTTATTTCAACAATTTTCTTATAAAGCTGTTTGGTATTCTTAGTATCTTTTAAAGCTTCAGTCATATTCTGAATTTCTTTTGCAGCTGAAATTATAAGCTCAGTTATTGTGATTGCTTCATTTCTCGAACTCTTTATACCGAATATAAGAATACTATGAGCTGTATCCTCAATGTAATCAAGAATTTCATCAATTTCTTTTGCAATCTGGTAAATATCTTCTCTATCAAGAGGCGTAATAAAAGATTTGTTCAATTGGGAAAGGATTATATGGGTATTCTCGTCTCCCTCTTCTTCAATTTTTTTCATCTTATTAACTTTGACGTCTAAATCGCTTGAGGGTTCAGTAATTATTTCTTTTAATAAAACAGCTGCTTCATAAACCTTATTTGCAGATTGAATGAATAAATTAAAAAAAGTGTCGTCTTTTGGGAAAATTACCATATATGACCTCCATTATACATAAAAATAAAATACTTCCTTATTATTATAACTTAATTAAGGAAACAAAACAAACCTTCCTAGTTTTTAGTGGAAATGATATGATTTATTGGCATTGATAATTCAATATTGTTTTTAACAAATGCATTATGAAGCTTTTTAATAAATTCGTGCTTTATTATATATTGATTTGCAAATTCCTCCGCTTTCATTACAACATTGAAACAAATTCCTGATTCTGAAAAAGAATTAAACCTCACTACTGGGTCATATTCCTTGACTGCCCCTTCGGTTTCCTTCACAACAATTCTTGCAACATCCAAACAAATTTTTTCCACCTTTTCAAGGTTATTGTCTTTACCGATACAAATAGATACGGAAACCGGAATCTGCTTGTCCGGCGTACTAAAATTAGTTATCGCTACAACCGCAAGTTTTTGATTAGGTATAATAACTAGATTATCATTTGATGATTTCATTATTGTATCTCTCCAGGTTATATCTGTAACATAACCTTCTTCTCCAGAATCAAGCTTAATATAGTCGCCTGGCTTAATCTGTCGTGAAGCAATTAGATTTAGACCCGAGAAAAGATTTGTTAACGTATCTTTCAAGGCAAGAGCTACTGCAATACCGCCAACTCCTAATGCAGTTATGAGCGGTGCTATTGAAACACCTATTGTATCTAATATAAACAAAATTCCAACAATAAATACAATAATCCGTGCAATATTCACCAAAATCGAAGTAGCCGGAAATGTGCTTTCTTCTTTATTTGAATAGATATTAATCAGTCCACCTGTAATATTTGCAGATACTACTGTTATAAGCAGTATTCCAATTGAAAGTAGAATTTTAGTTATTATAACCATGATCTTGGGTTCAATAGGCGTACTAATAACTGCTCCGTAAATACCCGCAATAACAAACAGCAAAAGAATAGGTCCTTTACTGGTTCTTATCATCTCATTAGCACGGAATTCACTTAAAGCAGAAATTTTTCTTAACCGTTTAACTATTATTCTTTCAAAAATAATCCCTATAAAATATGCACTAATAACATATAACAATGGAAGAATAACCTGCAGCGCTACTAATGTACTCTTTATAGTCACGCAACCTCCCCCTTAAAAGGTTTAAAAGAAATTTCAAACCTTATACTTTACACTCTACACTTTACACTTATTTTTTTAATTCCAGCCCAAATAACTCTTTACACTTTTATTTGTCTCTTTATATTTCATAACCTCGTCCATTGCCTTTACAAGAATAGTATTGAGTTCACTTTTTTTCTTTTCATCAAGCTTGCTTTCAAGTTCAGGACTCTTCATAACAAACCTAGGAGTATCGCTACATTCAATTATACCAATTTTGATTGTGTCTCCAGCATACTGATAACTTTTGTAGCTAAATTCCTCCATTAATTCTTCATATCTTTTAAAGTTTTCCATTCCTTTTCTCCTTTTGTTTAATTATATTGTTATCTAATAAGATATAGCTCAAACGCATATAAGTCAATACTGTATTGTTCCATTATTGAACTAATATTTTACTTGTTAATATATTACAAGTCTGTTAAACTAAAAAAAACTAACTAGAATAGGGAGGAGCTATTACTATGTTTGACATAAATGTACATGATTTGAAGGAAAATATCTTTAAGCAAGCAATAATTGAACATCAACAGGCATTAAATTTTTGTCAGGAACAGGTTGCTAAAGATACAACAATAACCGATGAAGACAAACAAACCCGGCTATATTCTTTGCAAAATATATCAAGTGCAGTTCTTGCATTAAATGTAACCGTTCAACTAATTGAAGAAAACAATAAGGCAATTTGGAAAAAATTGATTGAATTAGGAGTTGTACAAGAAAATTAAATTGTGATTAACCCTTCACTGCGAAGGGTTTTTGATTTATAAGAGTTCTTTTATACTAGCATTTATTCCACTTTCTAAAATATATTCTATAATTCTTAGTTCATCAACAGAACCAATTATTTTATTGTCATCATTTAAAACTAACGCATTAATCATTTTTGTTCTATCAATTTCCTTAAGTAAAATTATCAAGCAAGTTGATTCAGTAACCACTAATGGTTTTACTAGAATAACTTGATTTTTTTTGATTAAAGAACTTTTATTTAGAATGTATAAAATCGAGTCTGCAATAATATGTTTATCCTCATAGAAAATAAGTCCAAGCGTATAACAAATTACAATAATCATCATGAAATTCCCTGAGAACGCAAGCAATACCATACTCAAAATAAAAAAGATTATATTCAAAATCTTTGAAATAACCATACAAAAGCTTGCACATTTTATTATTCCAACCTCCCGCGATAGAATAACCATAAGAATTCGCCCTCCATCAAGCGGAAGCATTGGAAGCATATTAAATAACGCAAGAAATATATTTATTAAAATAGTATCTTTAATTATTTCTTTATTTGTAGATGGAAATAAATTTGTAACGAACAGCAAAAAAACACTCAAAAGCAAATTAACGGCAGGTCCAGCAATTAACAGTATTAATTCTCTTTTGCTCGAAAGCTTCCATAAACCAGCAACCTTGGCAGCAAAACCTATTGGGAGAAATTTTATTTCCTCCACAGTAAGGTTGAATCTTCTGGCGATTAAAATATGTGCAATCTCATGAAGAAAAGCAGAAAAATATGCAATTGCATATAAATCAAACCGTCCTGTGAAAAAAACAAATATTGCAGCAGGAATAATATAGAAATTAAAAGAAATTCTCATTTTGTTACGATTCCCCAGCTTATTAGTTTTTAGAACAAAATTCATTCTATATGCAATTTATTTAAAACTTAATAATAATGAAGGATCGACTGGTCTGCTGTCTCTCCAGACTTCAAAATGCACATGAGGTCCTGATGACATCCCTGTGCTCCCAACCTTCGCTATGTTTTGTCCCTTTAATACCTTTTGACCCTTCTTAACCAGTATTTTTGAGCAATGTGCATAAACCGAAACAACATTACTTCCACTTTTGATTTTTACAAAATTACCGAATGTAGTCCCTTTTCTTGCTTCAATTACTTCCCCTGTTAAAACCGCATGTATTAGAATTCCTGTATTTGCAGGGATATCAACACCGGGGTGAAGCTCTTCTTTATGGGATATTGGATTGGTACGTAATCCAAAACGAGAAGAAATTGTACCTTTTACAGGAGAAGCCAGTTTATATTTAGACTTAATGTATTTGACATCAATGTCCATTGAGTTCATACTACTGAATACTGGCAATATTTCTTGGTTATTAACTTTTTTTGAGTCAATTGGAGCAATAGCTTTAGTCTCTATTGTCGAGGTTTTTTGAATCGGCGAGGCTTTATTATTTGTTTTATCCTTTACATTTTCAGTCTTGTCTTTTGTATTTGTTTTATCATTTTTCCTCAGAAATGGTTTCGAATAATCAATAATACTTGAAAACCAGGTTTGTATGCCCTTGTATGCATTACTCCAATCTATATTAACGGAAATACAATCGTTCATTCTCTTCATTGCATCTTTTGTTAATGGGTTGTCAACACCTTTTACAGTTATGATTGATATAAGTATGAGGCAGCTTATTATTAGTTGAATCAGTATCTTTCTATAAGCCTTTAAGTTATAAATTAGAATTTTTTTGTGTTTTCTGCGATAAGTAGTATTTCTTTGTGATGCCGTTTTTCTTAATGCTTCTTCCATGTCCACACCTCCTGGTTAATACATTTATATTTTGTGTAAACCAGAATTAGAACACTATTAAACGAGAAAAAAGCCGCAAGGGCTTTTTTCTTTAGACTACTTATAAACTAATAAAAAAACAATTTATGAATAGAAATTAGTTTTACTTTTTAACCTTTGAAGCTACATTCATTAGTAAACCAATACCCATCATATTTGTAAGTAATGAACTACCTCCATAACTAATAAACGGCAACGGAATCCCCGTTACAGGAACTAACCCAATAGTCATTCCAACATTAACAATAACATGCGTTGCAATCATTGCAGTAACACCTGTTGCAATAAGCGTTCCATAAATATCTCTGGCGTTTTTTGCAATATGAATTCCCCTCCATAAAAGAAGAACAAATAACATAACAACAATTGCACATACAACAAAACCAAGTTCCTCGCCTATTACGGAAAATATAAAATCAGTTGTTTTTGATGGGATATTTCCTAACTGTGTTTGTGTCCCTCGGAAAAGCCCCATCCCTGTCAATCCTCCAGAACCTATTGCCAATTGCGACTGAAGTACATTGTATCCACTTCCCAATGGATCCAAAGACGGATCAAAAAAGACCCGTATTCTTTGAACCTGATGAGGCATAAAGAAAAGGTTGTTTCCCTTCATTATCAAATATCTGATGATAGCTATTCCCATAATTGCTATTGCCGCAATACTTCCAATAAATTTATAATTTATATTTGCAATAAATATCATCGAAACCAAAATTGCCATTATTACCATTGCTGTTCCAAAGTCTGGCTGATTTAAGATAAGCAGAATAGGAAGACCCGCATGAAGAAGCAGTACTATTAAACTCTTTGGTTTATTTATTCCCAGTTCATCCTTGGAAATTATTCTCTCTATGTGTTTGGCAAGTGAAATTATTAAAATAATTTTTGCAAGCTCGCTAGGTTGGATAGAAAATGCTCCAAAATCAAACCAGCTTGAGGCACCATTAATTGGCGTCGTAAAAAGAACAGCAATAAGCAAAACCATTATGGTAATGTATAAGTGAAAACTATACAAACCTAAAGCCTCATAATCAATAACTGACATAGCTGTCATTATTACAAATCCAGCGATTATCCATAATACTTGTTTTCTTGCCTCTGAATAATCACCACTCAAATAAGCTTGAGTCGCACTTATAAGAATGACTATCCCAATCGCTATAAGCATTAAAACTATTAAAATGGTTATAAGGTCAAACTTTCCAAAAATCTTCTTATCTAACATTGAATCACCATAAAACAATACCCGGCTTTGTTGATACCGGGTAGAATATTTTGTAGCTAATTAATTGAATCAAGTTATTTTCCAGAGTTCTTTACGTTTCTGATAGGTATATTTGCAACCAATGCAGGAACAACCCTGTTGCCTTCATCACTTTTTGTCTTGGTCAATTGAATATCAAGCTCGCTCTCGTCAATTTCCATATAATTTTGTATTACCTTTATTATTTCACCCTTAATCATTTCAAGGAACTGCGGAGAAACATTTGCTCTGTCATGTATAAGTACTAATTTAAGTCTCTCTTTCGCAACATTTTTTGATGACTCTTTTTTAGTAAAAAAACTAAATAATTCTTTTAAATCTAGCATATCTATTCCTCCTCTCACGTAGTCCTTAATCCAAAGAATTTTTTGATTTTAAATATAAAACCATCTTCAGGAATCAAAGGCATGACAGGAATATTCTCTCCCAAGATTCTGGAGGAAATTTCTCTATAAGCTTGTCCAGCTGCAGATTTAGTATCCGTTACTGCAGGTTCCCCTTTATTAGTAGAAATTACTATTTTTTCGTCATCAGGAACTACACCTATCAAGTCTATAGCAAGAATATCAAGTATATCCTCAATATTCATCATGTCTCCCCTTTTAACCATATCAACCCTTACTCTGTTGACCAAGAGTTTTGGATTTTTAACTTCATGAGCTTCCAAGAGACCGATTATTCTATCGGCATCCCTAACTGCAGATACTTCAGGTGTAGTAACAACAATAGCTTTGTCTGCACCAGCTATTGCATTTTTAAAGCCTTGTTCGATACCCGCAGGGCAATCAATAACAACAAAATCAAATTCCTGTTTTAATTCTTCACAAAGCTTTTGCATCTGTTCAGGACTTACAGCAGTTTTATCCCTTGTCTGTGCTGCAGGAAGCAAATGAAGACCTTCATATCTCTTGTCTTTAATTAATGCCTGCTTAGATCTGCAGGTCCCTTCAACAACATCAACCAAGTCATAAACAATTCTGTTTTCAAGACCCATAACAACATCAAGGTTTCTGAGTCCAATATCTGTATCTATTAAAACAACCTTTTTACCTCTGATTGCAAGCCCGGTGCCAATATTAGCAGTAGTTGTGGTTTTCCCAACTCCACCTTTACCAGACGTTATTACTATAACTTCTCCCATACTATACCCCCTAAATACATAACAATACAAAACTTGTCTAATTTCAACCCATAACAGGATTATATCAAATTACAATATATATATACTTGCCAAAAGAAAAAAGTCGCATTTTAGCAAATGCTTAGAAGATTGGCAAGTATGAAATTAGTGACCTCGCTCATTATAATATATTCTCAGAATTATTGTCAATTTTTTTATTAATAAAAGAATTACTTGTTTGGCAGGTAGTATTCAATATATATATTATCATCCTTAATATAAGCTATTTCAGGCAATTGAGCTTTTGAGAACTTTTCTTCAGGAGGGCGAGTGATAATATCTGCAATCCTCAACTGAGTAGGATATAAATTAAAAGCAACCGCAACCGCATTTTTATTGCCTGTTGCTCCTGCATGTAAAATACCCCTAACCGTCCCAAGTACTACTATGTTTCCAGAAGCTACAATTTCACTGCCAGGATTTGCATCTCCAATAATAACTACATTCCCATGGAATTTGACTAACTGCCCAGACCTTAATGTACCTCTATGAAATTTTGTCATACCTTCATCTATACCATAAAACATACTTTTCAATTGAGTATTTTCAGGCTTTTTAGTCTTTTCTTTAGTAAGTGTTGAACTTTTTCCATCTTCAATAGATACATCTAATCCTGTAATCTCTTTTATTTTTGCAGCAACTAACACAAACTGCTCATTGCTTAATTCTCTACCTTTGACTCT
>Ga0209340_1001809_pt1 | contig 13881 bp, 12 predicted proteins | sample EPASupsiteSAE323_FD_187266 | JGI IMG/M metagenome (GOLD analysis project Ga0209340, IMG submission 187266) | Bioremediated contaminated groundwater from EPA Superfund site, New Mexico - Sample SAE3-23 (SPAdes) (version 2) | ecosystem: Environmental > Aquatic > Deep subsurface > Groundwater >... | reverse complement strand
TGCAACATTTATTATACTAATTTTTCTACACATTGTACATCACATGTTTTTCACCAACGGACTATAGAAATATAAAAAACGCTACGCGTCCTTTGTAAAACCTAAGGGACGGGTTCATGTTATTATAAGCGGAAGTCAAATGCTAATGGTGGAGCGTTAATAACATGAACCTGGCACGCTCAAAAAGAAATAAGACATTCTTTAAACTTATACTTTCCTATATAGAAATAAATCACCAGCTACCTGAGGTAACTGGTGATTTGTTTTATTTAAAATATTCAATACCAGCAGAAAACAATTGCTGATCCTTGTGACCAGGAACATTTTTGCTGACTTCATTCCCAATGCGCTCAGAATGACCCATTTTACCTAATACTCGTCCATCTGGACTTGTAATGCCTTCTACTGCACTCACTGAGCCATTAGGATTATGGTGAATATCATAGGTTGGTTGGCCATTCTTATCAACATATTGGCTCGCAATCTGTCCACTAGCTAATAGCTTATCAAGCACTGCTGGGCTGGCAACAAAACGACCTTCACCATGAGATGCGGGAATGGTATATACATCTCCTAGGGCTACCTTATTAAACCAAGGAGAAAGTTTGGATACTATTTTGGTCTCTACCATACATGAAATATGACGGCCAATCTTATTATAAGTCAAGGTAGGAGATTCTGCTGACAAATCAACAATTTCACCATAGGGGACTAAGCCGAGCTTAATCAGAGCTTGAAAACCATTACAGATACCTAACATCAAGCCATCTTGCTGGGACAATAAACCTGCCACTGCTTCTTTTAACCGGGAATTTCTAAAGACGGTAGCAATAAACTTACCTGACCCATCTGGTTCATCCCCCGCACTAAAGCCACCTGGCAGCATAATAATTTGGGAATTCTTAATGCGTTTTGCCATTTCTACAATGGACTGTTCTAAAGCGCTTGGCGTGAGATTGCGCATAACCATTACATCGGCGATACCACCTGCTCTTTCAAAAGCCCTAGCTGAATCATATTCGCAGTTGGTTCCTGGAAATACAGGAATAAATACGCGAGGTCTTGCAATACTTTTAGTAGCTTTTTTAGGACCTTTGGCTTCAAACATTGCTTGCTTGGGCGCATCTTCCATGTCCCCAGCCTTGGTTGGAAAAACTTGTTCAAGCGGTTCTTCCCAAGCTTTTTTAGCAGTTTCAATGGAAATGGCTATACCATTCACAACGAGTTCTGCTTGGGGTTGGGTATGACCAAGTATGGTATAGGCTACATCACCTAATACTTCTTCTACAGCAACCGTTGCTGGAATTTCTAACACTAAGGCTCCATAATCTCCACTAAATAACTCTTTTTCATCCACTTTTGTGGTAAACACCATACCAATACCATTACCAAAACTCATTTTGCTAATAGCTGCTGCCAAACCGCCGACTCTCACCGTATGGGCTGCTAAGACTTCTCCTTGTGCAATTAGCTTTGTAACCTTCTTATAATTTTGGCACAGCACAGGAAAGTCTGGCAATTCATATTCATTCCGAGGGCATGGCACCAAAACTACCTGACTATTTTCTTGTTTAAACTCTGGTGAAATCACAACAGTAGCCTTCACCACATTCACTGCAAAAGCCACTAAGGTAGGAGGTACATTCAAATCTTTAAAGGTTCCCGACATACTATCTTTGCCGCCAATAGCCGCAATGCTAAATTGTTGCTGGGCATATAAGGCTCCTAAGAGAGCACTAAAGGGTTTGCCCCACTTCACAGCATCCGTGCCTAGTCTTTCAAAATATTCCTGTAAGGTCAGCCGAATGGTGGTGTAATCTCCACCCATCGCTACCACTTTAGCTACCGCTTCTACTATTGCATACACAGCACCATGGAAAGGACTCCACTTGGACAACTTAGAATCATAACCATAGGTCATTAAAGTAGCAGTGTTGGTATTCCCTTTAAGTACTGGAATTTTGGCAGCCATACCTTCCGTTGGTGTTGCTTGGAACTTACCACCAAAAGGCATTAAGATTGTGCTGGCCCCAATGCTGCTATCAAACATTTCTACAAGACCTTTTTGGCTACAAACATTTAGCTGACGCAAATTCTTAAGCCACGCTGTTTTTATATCAAGACTTTGATATGGCACTTCATTAAAATAATTTTTATCGTCTGTCGGCGCAACAACCTTGACCTCCGTCTTTTGCTGCACTCCATTGGTATCTAAAAATTCACGACTAAGATCGACAATGGCTTGTCCACGCCACAGCATCGTAAGACGTGCTTTATCTGTTACAGTCGCTACCACAGTAGCTTCTAAATTCTCCGCCTCAGCATAGGCAATAAATTCCTTAACATGTTCAGGAGCTACGACTACCGCCATACGTTCTTGGGATTCGGAAATTGCTAGCTCCGTACCATCAAGACCTTCGTATTTTTTGGGTAGTACATCTAAATCAATGACCAGACCATCCGTAAGTTCACCAATGGCAACAGCAACGCCCCCTGCACCAAAATCATTACAGCGTTTAATCAGTACACTCGCCTCTGGGCAGCGAAATAAACGTTGTAGCTTTCGTTCTGTAGGTGCATTGCCTTTTTGTACTTCAGCACTACAAGTTGCTAAGGATTCCTCTGTATGTTCCTTGGAAGAACCGGTGGCGCCACCGCAACCATCTCTACCAGTTCTGCCGCCCATTACAATGACTACGTCACCAGCTACCGGCTTTAGTCGTACTACATTGGCCTTGGGGGCAGCTGCAATAACAGCGCCTATTTCCATTCTTTTAGCAACAAAACCCTCATCATAAATTTCTGCTACTTGGCCTGTAGCAAGTCCAATCTGGTTACCATAAGAGCTATAGCCCTCTGCCGCGCCCACTGTAATTTTCCGTTGGGGCAATTTACCTGGTATGGTATCTTCTATTTTGGTGCGAGGATCGCCACTGCCTGTCACTCGCATGGCTTGATAAACATAAGACCTTCCTGATAGGGGATCTCGAATAGCTCCGCCAAGACAAGTAGCGGCACCGCCAAAGGGTTCAATTTCCGTCGGATGATTATGGGTTTCATTTTTAAACATAACCAGCCATTCTTCAATAGTACCGTCGATATCGACTGGCACAACAATACTGCAAGCGTTTATTTCTTCCGATTGATCTAAATCTGACAGTAAACCTTGCTGTCTAAGATCTTTCATGCCCATGACAGCAATGTCCATCAAACAAATATCTTTTTCTTTACCTTGATATACCCTAGCTCGCGCCTTTTCATATTCTTGGTAAGCCTCTTTAATCGGTGTTGTAAAATTCCCATCCTCAATCTCTACCTTTTCAATGGCGGTCGCAAAGGTAGTGTGGCGGCAATGATCAGACCAATAGGTATCAAGTACTCTTACTTCCGTAACCGTTGGCTCTCGATGCTCAGTATCTCTAAAATATTGCTGACAAAATGCTAGGTCAGCAACCCCCATGGCTAGCCCCATTTCCTCTAGAACGGCTGCCAATTGGTCCGTATTTTTATTAATGAAACCAGTAAGAACCTTTACATCCTGGGGAATATCTACCGTCAGGGCGAGGCTTTCTGGTTTATCAAGCCTTGCTTCTCGTGCTTCCACTGGATTAATGGTATAGGCCTTTATCTTTTGAAATTCTTCTTCCGTAATATTTCCTTCGAGGACAATGACGCTCGCCGTTAAAATTTCTAGCCGCTCTCTTTGGGTTAATACTTGCAATCCCTGTGCTGCCCAGTCCCCTCGTTGGTCATACTGACCTGGCAGATATTCAATGGCAAAGACCCGGTCCTGTTCCTTGGTTGGTAGGGTTTCATCATATACATAATCTACTGTAGGTTCTGAAAACAAAATATGCTTTGCTTCCGCATATTCTGCTTCTGTAATATCGCCAATATCATAACGGCTTATCATTCGTAAGCCCGTAAGTCCTTTAATACCAAGATTGTTGGTAAGATCAGCATACATCCCTTGGGCGGCAACTGAGAATTCTCCTCGTTTTTCAACAAATATTCGTTTCACCCTATTTTCCATGAAAATGCCTCCTCTATTTCTTCTCTATCCCTATTTTTTTAGGTTTTATAGTATCTTTACTTAGTATTGTAGTATACTATCATTAATAATAATAATTAATAATTCTAATATCATTTATTAGGAGCGTTTATATGTATGGATATTAATTTTGAATTGTATAAAGTCTTTTATTATGTTGCCAAGCACTTAAGTTTTTCTGCTGCTGCGAATGAACTTTACATCTCCCAGTCGGCTGTCAGCCAAGGGATTAAACTCTTAGAAGAAAAGCTAAGTGAAAAGCTTTTTGTAAGAAGCACCAAACAGGTACATCTATCTCCTGCTGGAATTCTCTTGTTTACCCACGTAGAGCAAGCCTTTCATTTTTTGAAACTAGGCGAGCGTAATCTTGGCGAACTCCATTCTCTTGAACAAGGAGAACTAAAAATAGGGGCAAGTGATACCATTTGCAAATATCATTTACTACCTTATTTTAAACAGTTTAATCAACTCTATCCTAAAATCAAACTAAATGTAACCAACCGCCCCTCTCCTGTCTGCGCAGAATTATTGTCAAAAGGCCTAGTAGATATTAGCATTGTAAATCTTGATGTAAATCAAACCTATCAAAACATGACCATTCGCAAAACCTCAGCCCTGCATGATGTATTTGTCGCCAGCTTTGCCTTTTCCCACTTACAAGGTCAGCGCCATTCTTTAGAAGACATTGCCGCCCTTCCTTTACTTACCTTAGAAAAGAATACTACCACCAGACGGTTTCTCGATGTCCTTTTTGCCCAGCATCGCATTTCTTTTCAGCCAGAAATCCAGCTAGGCAGTGTAGATTTATTAATTGAACTAGCAAAAATCGGACTGGGCGTTGCCTTTGTCAGCCGTGAATATGTAGAAAAAGAACTAGCCGACAATCAATTATTTACCCTGACACTCACGACAGAAATTACTCCACGTGAACTTGGGATCATTACCCATGATTGTCTGCCAGTCCCTCTTGCAGCCCAAAAATTTATTGAATTATTATAAGATGCCTTATTTCACTTTGGGAATATTACGCCCGGCAAAGATTTCCGACATTTCTTTTTTCAGCCGTTGCTTGATTTTCTTCTTTTCTCCAGGTAGCAATTCTTTTTTAGCAGTCCCAAATAAATAGTTATCCATATCAAATTCTTTTAGAATCATTTTTGTATGGAAGATATTTTCTTGATAAACATTCACATCAATCATTTGATACAACTCCCGAGTATCAGGACGAATATAATTTTGAATGGAATTGATTTTATGATCAATGTATAGTTTTTTTCCATTAATATCACGAGTAAAGCCGCGTACTCGATAATCAATAATCGCAATATCCGAACTAAAACTATTAATTAGATAATTAAGAGCCTTTAGTGGCGAAATTTCACCACAGGTGGAAACATCAATATCAGCCCGGAAGGTACTAATACCTTTATCTGGATGGCTTTCAGGATAGGTATGCACTGTAATGTGGCTTTTATCTAAATGAGCGACTACCGCATCGGATTTAGGTTCATCTAAGTCATCTAAATCATTATCTTCTCCATGGTAGAGTTTACTATCTTGCAGTTCAGGAGACTCGGCAACCTGCCCTTCAGAAATTAACATGGTCACGCTCGCGCCTTGTGGATCATAATCCTGTTTGGCAATATTTAAGACATTGGCCCCAATCATCCGTGCCACTTCTGTTAAAATCCCTGTCAGACGCTCCGCGTTATATTCTTCATCAATATATTCAATATAGGCCTTACGGTGTTCTGGGCTAGTCGCATAACATATATCATACATGTTAAAACTAAGAGTTTTGGTTAAATTGTTGAACCCATATAATTTTAATTTTTTAATTGATTTTATTTCCATCGTTTTCTCCTTACTCTGCTGTATAATGATAGATTATGCCCTAGACCCTATGGTCTTATAACCAAATGTGTACTTCACCCGCGACCACTAAACTTATATTTCATCTTCTTCTGATAGTAAATCATAACTTATTTTTTTTATACTGTAAATAGTGCAGTGATAAAATTAAAAAGAACCTCCACAGTCACTAGTGACTGGGAGGTTCTTGCTATTCGCCAACTGCTACGATTACATCAATCTTACCAAAGGATAACGTGATGGGAATACGATACCCTTTTTCGAGGGCCGGCATCTGATCATTCACTACTTTTTGTAGTTGCAAATCCAGTTCCATGCCCTGATTTGATGCATTGACACAGAAAATCCCATTCACCATATTTAAAAATTCCGCAACACTATCTTTCGCTAGTTCATCTATTTCAGTTAGAGCTTCACCACTATATTTGCAAGCAATTTCTAGTAATGCCGCATCATCCATAGCAAGTCCCGTAAATAGATTAATCTCTCCGGCAATTCTTTGATAAATAAGCCATTGACTAGTTATAACGTTAACACTCTCATTTTTCCCTATTAAAGGAGCAACATCTAAAAATCTTATAATATTACGCTGTAACAAGGCAACATAATCTTGATACACTTCCCCTTGCGCCCCGTCTGAAGAAAAATCCAACAGTTTTCTGGCGGCTTCGTCGAAGTCCATCCGGTCTAATTCTTCATCCGTGTGCTGGGTATCACCTTTATACTTTACAAGTACTTCTTCTAATTCAGCTAAAGAAAGGTATCCTTTATCCACAATTACCTGACTTAAACCCAAATGACGACAATGTTGATTTTCTAGTAAATCTTCCAATTGAGCATAGGTTAAATATCCTTCCTCAACAGCTAGTTCACCAAAACGTTTATCTTTTATACGTTGCAAGTGATGTACATTTTCCACTTGCAACGCAGTCATAAATCCAGCGTTAATTGCCAATACGCCAAGTTTTATACGTGCTGATCGTTCATATTCCATAACCTCAACAAGCTGTTCTGAGGTGATTTTTTTTTCATTCAAAAGATATTGCCCAAAATGTTGATTAAACATGACTACCTCCCCTTATAATGAACTGGCGATAGGTACTTGCCGAATATCGGAAATAACTTTCGAAATTTGTTCCGCAGTATATGGTTTTTGAATAAAATCCATCGCCCCATTTTTTAAAGCTTGAATTAATTTCGTTGAAGTACCAATAGAAGATAACATCACTACTTTAGCACCCTGATCATAAGCTTTAATATCCTTTAATGCTTCTAAACCATCCGCCTCTGGCATAACGATATCCATAAATACTACATCGGGCCGCGTCTCTTGGTAGATTGTCACAACTTCTTTACCGTTCACCGCTTCAATGACTTCACAATTCATCTTCAATAATAAATCTTTTAATTGTTTACGAATCAATGAGGAGTCATCGCAAATCAAAATTTTAACTTTCTTTTCTTCCATAGCTACGGTTAATCCCCTTTCCCATCCTGTATAGAGAATATTCTTGAATATTTTTTACTTTCTACACCGCCTACTCACATTCCTGCTACTATAATACTTCTTATGAAAATTATTCCTTTTAAAAATTCTGTAACAAGAGGATAGTACTCTTGCCTTTCTTTTATATAAAAAAAATAGGAGTTAGCCTGCTAACTCCTATCACTGATTTACTTATAGATTTCACCATGTATTTCTACATTTTGCACTTTCGCAATTTTATTATCCCCATCAATCATAACCACTTTCGGCGCGAAGGTTCGGGCTTCCTCCTCCGTCATCATAGCATAAGCAATAATAATAACCTTATCCCCTGGTTGAACAAGGCGCGCTGCTGCACCATTTAAACAAATTACCCCTGAGTCCCTGGCCCCTTTAATAACATAGGTTTCAAAACGATTGCCATTATTATTATTTACGATCTGCACTTTTTCATTTGGCAATATTCCTGAGGCTTGCAGTAAAGTCTCATCAATAGTAATGCTCCCCATATAATTAAGATTGGCCTCTGTTACCGTCGCACAATGTAGTTTGCCTTTTAAGCATGTAATAAACATTATTTTACCTCCAAAATTGTATTATCAATCAATCGAGTATTACCAATCCGAACCGCTAAGGCTAGTAAAGCCTTTTCTTTAATCTGGTTCATTCCTTGCAAGGTAGGATAATGATAAACTTCTGCATACTCACAGGTTGCGAGCTTTTCTGTCGCAATTTTCGCCATAACCTGTGAGCGCAGGACCTCAATATCCTGTTCACCTTGAGCCACTAATGTTTCAGCCAGTTGTAAACTTTGGGATAAGATCAAAGCAGCACTACGCTCCTCTGCTGATAAGAAAGCATTTCGTGAACTCATGGCTAGTCCATCGGCCTCGCGGACAATGGGTACTACTTCTAAATGAATATTCATATTAAGATCCATTACCATACGTTGTAACACCAATACCTGTTGGGCATCTTTTTGTCCAAAAAAAGCCTTATCGGGCTGAACAATATTAAATAATTTATTTACGACGGTTGTCACACCGCGAAAATGACCAGGCCGAGACATGCCACATAACTTGTCCGTAATGCCTTCTACTTGAACAAAAGTACTATAGCCTTCCGGATACATTTCCCTAGCCTGAGGATGAAAAATCACCTCTACACCAACACTGGCGGCCTTTTCACTATCACCAGCCAAATCCCTAGGATATTTTGCGAAATCTTCATTGGGTCCAAATTGGGTGGGATTGATAAAAATACTAAGAACCACTATATCGCAGGCTTCCTTGGCCCTTTCTAGCAACGCAAGATGCCCCTGATGCAAAGACCCCATAGTAGGTACTAATGCAATGCTCTGCCCCTTTTCCCTACTCTGTTGTACAAAACTTCGCATTTCTTGAATGGTCTCAATAATAATCACAATATCCTCTCCCTACAAGTTAATATATTTCTCAGTTTTTCCGACTGTTGTTTATCTATAGTACCCTTTTCTAGGGCAATATCTACGGTGTACAAACCTAGGGCGGCATACAATTCCTTTTCCTTCCCTAACACCTCTAAATGACTCTTAATGGTAATACCGTCTCCCCTACTGATAGGACCTGTCAAGGCATCCACTGGCCCAAACTTTTGTATATTATCCATCGTTCCTTGCAATAAGGGCAAAAGGGCCATCGTCGCTTGTTGGGGTGATAATCCAAATTGGCCATATATCTGAGTCGCCCAGTGCATCAAGCTTACCATATAATTAGATGTAATACAGGCCGCAGCATGATAAAGAGGCTTATCCTGATTCGAAATAATAAAGCTGTGACCGCCAAGCTCTGCTACTATTTTTTCTGCTTCCTCAAGGGCCTGCTTCTGACCACTTAGTGCAAAATAGGCACCTGTCATCTTCTCTTGGCTATTTTCGCCCTCTGTAAAGGATTGCAGAGGATGTAAGCTGCCCGTAAAAGCACCTGCTGTTCTTGCGGGCTCTAGGGTTTCAACAGAAATCGCCCCTGAAGTATGCAGCACTACTTGTCCTGGCCCAAAACCTCCATCCTGAGCAATTTCCGTTACTATGGAATGAATGGTGCGGTCAGGAGTAGCAATGATAACAATTTGCGCATACTTTGTAAAAGGAGCTGCCTTTATTCCTGCTGGCACGTTAAATTCTGCGGCTAACTTTGACGCCGATGCATGGGTTTTACTCGCAATACCAACAAGTTCATACCCTCGGCTATGAAATGCTCTCGCAAGGGCACTACCCACTTTCCCAGCACCAACAATCGCAACGGTCTTCTTCACCATCATTCCTCCTTTTGAGTTTATGACAAAAGGCATAGAAAACTTGGCTTGTGCCAAGCCTTAGTTGCCCTTGCTTGGAATTGAGAAAGTGATATGCTTTCTAATTACGTAAAATAAAAAGCCTTACGGAACTTGTCCGAAAGGCATAGCTTTGCTTACTACCTCCCGTCTCAGTCCATTACCTAGATCTAAGCGGCTACTTAACTATTTACTTTTTTTACTTTCTAGGCAAAAACACTTTATACGGTATGGTTCATTATGATACCACCCAAAGTAGAACTTCCCCTCGTAAATCACATTGATAATAACACAGTGTCTATTTGAAATACAAGATTTTTTTCCAAAATTCTTGTATTCGTCGGCAAATATTTGAATCAAATAATCTTACCATGAAAACAAGTTGTTTCCTATACAAAAGCCGCAACCTGAGATAAAATATACATAGGAGGTGTTTTACATGAACACAATCACCGGCGAACAAAAAGTTTTGGCTATTTTAGCTCATATTTCATATTTTTTAGGTGGTCTCGGCTTTATCATTGCCCCATTGGCTATATTTTTCTTAAAGAAAGAAGATATCTTTGTCGCGGGTCATGCCAAACAAGCTCTTGTTGCCCATTTGACCATCGGGGTCGCCTCATGTATTGTTGGAATATTATGCAGCCTACTGGTAGGTGTCCTGCTACTTCCCCTAATTGGCATTGTATGGCTTATCCTCGTAGTTACTTCTATCTTGGCAGCTATTAAAGCCCTCAATGGAGAAGACTATCAATATCCTTTCATACACAATATTGTAAATAAACTTTAGCTATAGGATAAGGAGTTATACTGCATGTTCCACCTTAGTGATTTTTTTAAAAAGCACTTCTTGCGTTATGCTACCGTCGCTATTGGCGCTTTACTATGCGGCGTTAGTATCAATACCTTTTTACTGCCCCATCATATGTTAAGCGGCGGAATCAGCGGTATTGCTATTATCCTTCATTTTATTTTCAATTCCCCTATTGGTCTTGCCATTGCTATTTTTAACCTTCCAATCTTTTATTGTGCCTACAAATACTTAGACCGGGATTCTGTCATTATCGGTTCCTATGGTATGCTTATTTTTGCCATCGCAATTGATGCCACCCGTTTTTTATCTTCTTTTAGTGTAACGGACGATATACTATTAGCTGCCATATTTGGCGGTGCCCTATCCGGCATCGGCGGTGGTTTAGTCTTCCGTGTGAGTGGTAATACAGGAGGAATGGATATCGTTGCCTCTATCGTTAAAAAATATTATGCTTTCGATGTTGGTTCTGTCATGTTTTCTGTTAACCTTCTCCTTATGACCTTATCAGCTTTTCTCTTTGGTTTTAAACCAGCCATGTATACTCTTATCTCTATGTATGTAAGTGCGAATGTACTCGATCGCGTAATTGAAGGTTTTAACCGCAAGAAAACTATTACGATTATTTCTGATCATTGCGAAGACATTGCCGATGGCATTTTAGTGGAGATTGGCCGAGGGGCAACCTTTCTGCAAGGGGAGGGAGCTTTTACTCATCAAGAAAAAAAGTTAATCTTCGTAGTGGTAACCTTAGTACAAATTGCAAAGATTAAAGTCCTTATTCAAGCCATTGACCCAAAGGCCTTTATTATTATTCAAAATGCTGCCGAAGTTTCTGGTCGCGGTTTTACACTCCCCGGTAAAAAATCTACTAAATAATTTTTTGTTATCAAAAGAACAGTCTGCTAAAGAGCAAACTGTTCTTTTTCCTTTACTAGAAAAGAATTTATTGCACTTTGTAAATTCAGGCAGGATTATGTAGTATTTTGTCGAATTTTTTCACTTTGGTTAAATATAACACACGGAGGATTCTAAATCATGGGACTTGTTCCAATACTATCTTTTTTACTCATCCTGACTTTTACTACTGTCTGCTCTGCTGCAGCTTGGGTATTACCAGAACATCAAACACAACTCACTGTTAAATCTTTTTATAGTTTTTCTAAGGATTATATTAATGCCAATGGGAAATCCGCTGTCTCTCCTTTTGGCGAAGTAACCATTCGGGAAACCATTTTCACCCTTGAGAAAGGCCTCACTGCCAAAGATACCTTAGTAGTTAACATCCCTTACAGCGATGTTTATAATTCCAACTATGCTTTTACAGGACCCCGCCGCAGTAATGGCATTGGTAATATTGATATCGGTTTACGTCATGGCCTACAGACAAAAGGGGCTACGGTTACAGCCTGGCAAGTCCTAGCTGGCATTCCTACTTATGATCGAAAAACCCATCCTGCTTTAAACTTTGGTTCTACCTATCTTGATACTAGCTATTTAGTTGGTCATGTTTTTCCAGTAAATGGACTGCGCGGTTATACCAATCTAGAAGTCGGTGTTCGCTTTAAGGGGGATGGCATGTCGGACCAATTCCGCTATAGCTATCAATATTATCATCCCATGTCTAAAAATTGGGGCATGATTGCCGGTATTGGCGGCGTATACAGCCTAAACGGTTCCTACCAGAAAGAAACGGATTGGCGATATGACGTCATGCGTCTAGGCGTCGGACCTTCTATAAAGTCTACAGATGGTCAAGAGGAATTCCGCTTGATTGTTTATAAAGATATTTTTGCCCGTCATTTTTTCAAATGGAATATTACGGAATTTACCTATACAAATAAATTCTAACTAAAAAAGCAACTTCCTGTATAAGCAAGAAGTTGCTTTTTCTCTTTAAGATTGTATGAAATCCCATAATAACATCATATTTAATAATGATACAATTATCCCTATGGTCCACAGCAACATTTGTTGACGACCATTATTAGCATATTTGCCCATAACCTTTGTCGATGAAGTCAGATAAATTTGCAAAAATATGGTCCAGGGCAATTGAACACTTAAAAACATCTGGGAATATACTAACCCCTGAAAAGGGCTTTCAACAAACATAATAATCACCACTGCCAAACCATAGGTTATCACTACCCCTAGCCAAGAATGACGATCCTTGATGTCATAAGGTTCTTTAAATATCCCTGCAAAGATACTACCCCCTGCCATACCTGCCGTGACCGTTGAGGAAATTCCTGAAAACAAAAGGGCTATAGCAAATACAACTGCCGCTGCGCTTCCTAAAAGGGGACGAAGCATAGTCTCGGCTTGCTCAAGCTCCGCAACAGGTACCTGATTACTAAAGAATACAGCAGCGGCAATCAAAATCATCGCACTATTAATGGCCCAACCAATACACATGGACAGTAACGTATCGGCAAATTCATATTTCAGCTGTTTTTGGATGACAGCTTCATCTTCTAAATTCCATTGCCTGCTTTGAATGACCTCGGAATGTAAAAATAAATTATGGGGCATAACTACGGCTCCAAGGACGCTCATAATAATCAGTAAGGAACCATCAGGAATGGTTGGGGTTACCCAACCAACAGCCGCTTGTCCCCAATCAATGTTTACTAGGCTAAGTTCAAAGAGAAAAGCCAGGCCAATAATAGACACAAAACCCATAATCCATTTTTCTAATCGTTTATAAGTATTGACCCACAACATCCACCCGCAACCAATAGCTGCTAAGATAGCCCCCACCTTCAAAGGAATATTGAGCAGCATCTTTAAGGCAATGGCTGAACCTAGTATTTCCGCCAGTCCAGTTGCTACCGAGGCAAGCATTGCCGAACATAATATACCTCTTGATACAAAAGGGGGTAAATATTCTGTGGCCGCCTCTGATAAGCAGCGTCCCGTAACAATCCCTAAATGGGCTACATTATGTTGAAGAACAATGAGCATAATGGTGGATAATGTCACCATCCATAATAATTTATAACCATAATCTGCCCCTGCTGCCATATTGGCAGCCCAATTCCCAGGGTCTATAAAGCCTACCGTGACCAATATTCCCGGCCCAAGGTAGCGCAGCAATTCTCTGGCCTTGAAATTAAAACTATGTTCTTCTTGAAAGAAGCTGCTTATTTTTTTTAATAACATATTTTTTCTCCATCCCCACCTATCTTTTTACTACTATTCTTTCTTTCCTCTTACTTTCCTGCTTTATTTTCTATATTGACAAGGTAATAAAAACAATATAGAATTTGGTTATAAAGTATGAAACACAGATACACGACTGGCGGAAGTGGAATAACCACAAGGGACTGTATCTGATAAACGCCGACC
>Ga0209340_1001807_pt1 | contig 13892 bp, 13 predicted proteins | sample EPASupsiteSAE323_FD_187266 | JGI IMG/M metagenome (GOLD analysis project Ga0209340, IMG submission 187266) | Bioremediated contaminated groundwater from EPA Superfund site, New Mexico - Sample SAE3-23 (SPAdes) (version 2) | ecosystem: Environmental > Aquatic > Deep subsurface > Groundwater >... | reverse complement strand
ACAATATTTTACTCTCGGCATAAACCATTCAGACACAATTTTAACAAGGATTAAAAATGGTAAAATAATTTGTCCGCATATTAAAAACAAAAAAAATGCAGTTGATATTCCTATTTTAGAAGCAACAAACGAGATAAATATTTATTCTCAGCAAAAAATTAATGAGGAAAAAGAAAAACTTAGTATACCTTTAGAAAATTTTGTTACGCTTACCGGAGTTCTGGCATTTAAAATTTTGGCTGATCCTGAACAGCCTTATTTAAAATTAATAAAAAATCTTTTAATAAAAAATCCTAATATGACGCATATATTATTAACTAAACTAAATCAAAATGAAGAAAAAATCGTTAAAGATATTTTAGGTGAATATTTTGACAGGGTTAAAATCATTTATTTTGTGCCAAATTTTGATTTCTATATTCAATTATCTGATTTGTATATTGATAGTTTTCCTCAAGGTTCTGCCCTTACGTTAATTGATTATATTAAACATTCAAAGCCTGTTGTTGTAAAAATTGATGAAAAAATTCCAATAAGAAGTTTTGAGGATTATGTTAATAAAAGTTATGAATATGCCTGCAAAACGCCTGAAGAAATGTATCAAAAAATTTGTAAATTAATTGATGATAAAGAAGAATATCAAAAACTTCAAAAAAAAGTAAGAGAATATTATCTGGAAAATTATGATATTAATAAAGTTAAAGAAAAATATCTAAAGTTTATTAAATAGTTTTTAAGGGTAAAAAATATTTTATGGCTGACAGTGCTAAATTAAAATTAAGTAATAAATATCTTGCTGTATCTCTCGGATTTAATTGTATACCAAGATGGCTTCTTACCAGAAACAATTTAAAATACTCAAAAGCAGAGGGCGAGTTATCTATGCCCTTTGATTTGGCAGGGCATCTGGCACCCGAGGTTACAAAATTTTTAAAAAACAAGTTTAAAGATTATTTTGATAATTTTATTTATGATAAAGACAGAAAAATCTGGATTCAAGGAGAAAATAGGATTCAACTGCTTCATGATTTAGATATAGAAGAAAATAACAGAGATTTTCTGGTTTCTCGATATAGTGCAAGGATAAAAAATTTTTGGAAAGTCATGAAAAGTAATAAACCTATTCTATTTCTTCAATCACTACAATTAGAAGAAGATGTGGATAATTTATACGATATTTTAAAAAAAATTAGAAAAAATAAACCTTTTGAACTGGTAATTTTCGATTTAGAGAATCTGGTTAATACCAAAAATAAAAATATAAATGTATTAAAAATTCCATTTCCTGAAAAGGATTACGTCTGGTATGAAGAAAAATATTTTAATAGCCCGCAGGGAATTGAATTTGAAAAGAAAATGGTTGATTATTGCAAAAAAATAATAATAGAAAAATTATTATCTTAATTGACTAAAGATTTGTAAATAATATATGTAAATTTTATATAAGTTTTGTGTATTATACTTGCAATTTTAGGGGGGGGGTAAGTATAATAAATCCTGTACTTAATGTGTGTACAATAAATAGTTTAAGGAGTGTGAATTATGACAAATGTATTTGGTGTTGACAATAGCGGCAGTATTACAAGTATATTAAATGTTTGTCAGGGGAGATTGACTTTAACTTCAGGAACACCGGTAACCACAAGTGATGTAACAGGAGCTTCAACAATATACTTTACTCCTTATAACGGAAATTGCTTATCATTATATAATGGTTCAAACTGGCAAACGGTTCAATTTGACGAAACAAGCCTTGCTCTTGGCACTTTAACTTCAGGTAAAAATTATGATATTTTTGCTTATGATAATTCGGGAACTATAGATCTGGAAATGATAGAGTGGACAAATGATACTACCAGAGCAACAGATTTAACGATGCAAGATGGTGTGCTTATAAAATCAGGCGATGCAACAAGAAGATATTTAGGAAGTTTTAGAACAACGTCTACCACAACAACAGAAGATAGTAATGTTAATAGATTTTTATTTAACAACTACAATAGAAGACACAGAAGTCTAAAAAAAATAAACACTGGTACAGTATGGACATATGCAACATCTACATGGAGATATAGTAATAATGATTCTACGCAAAAAATAAATATCATAGCAGGATTGAGCGATGTATGTTTTAATATATCAGTAAATGGTAATATTTCTACTACTGGAAGTGCTGGACTTATAGGGATAGGCTGGAATAACTTAACACCTTTAGCTCCGCAAGCATTAACAAATTTAGGAACTGGTGGCAATAATTCACTAATGTGTACACTTTATGATAATGCTGTACTTGGACTTAATTATTTTGCCAATGTGGAATATGTTGGCAGTGGAGGACATACAGCTACATTCCTTTCAAATTCTCTTTATACAGTAATTAGTGGCTATGTAATAATGTAGAGTATAATTATATTGCTGATTAGCTAATTTAATAAGGGATTATTATGCAATATTTAAAAGATTATAGAGAAGATTTATATGATATTTTAATGGATTTACATAAAATCAAAAAAAGTGAAGAAAATTGTTTATTAAATCAAATTTCTCAGGAATCTCATATACTTTATGAGATTCCTGCTGAAGATAAAAGCTCTATAATCAAAGTGGCTGAAAACTTTTTAAATATTGAGAATTCTCAGTTTTGGAAAAATATAGAATTATGTTACAAAAAAGCTGAAAACTTAAAATTGATTAAAAATCAGGAAGAAACTGATATTTCATATTATATAAATGAATTTGATGAATTATGGCTTTGTTTAAATATTGATGTTCAATTAAGATATTACAATCAGGTTTATTCTTTTGTGTGTGAACGATATAAAGATAAAAATATAAGCATTGGCGATTATGGTTGCGGAAGTGCTTCATTAACATTTGCATTAAATAAAAAACTTAATTTTAATAAAATTGGATTATATGATATTGAAAATTTTGTATCAAATTTCGTACAGTATTATATTGATAAAGAAAAAATTTCAATTGCAAAAAGATACAACGTATTGGAAGATAATAATGAAACTTATGATTTGATAACATGTAGTGATGTTTTAGAACATATTGAAAAATCATCCGAAGTATTAAAAAAGATTTATAAAAAGTTAAATAAAAATGGCTGTTTAATTTTGCGAGTTGCTTTTGAAGCTGAATCAATCGGTCATTTGCCACAATCAGCAGAAAACTTTTTTATCAAAAGTGATGGTTGGGAATTTTTAAACAAAAACTTTGATTTAATTCACAACTTTGATTTCGATGGAGGGTTGCTTATAAACGGGTGTTATCAGAGAAAAGAATAATTTATAGGCAAAATTTCATCTTTACCTTCTCTTCCTCTATAAATTTACTTTATCACTTGTTATATCTAATAATTGCGAGTTTATTGACTTATAAACCTGCTCCGGTTTTGTATTTTCAAGTATAGTACATCCTGAACCAATTAAACCTTTTTCTTCTATTGTTATATTATTTCTAATAGTAGCACTCGCTCCGATAAAACTGTTTTTTTTGATATTCACATACCCGTTAATACAAACATTAGAAGCTATAAAAACATTATTTTCTATTATTGAATGATGACAAATCGTTGAAGAAGCATAAACAAAAATATTATTACTCAATTTACAAAAAGGCTGAATGACATTATTTTCAAAAATAAAGCAATTTTCCCCGATTTTAACATTCTCTGCAACAATTGAACTTGGATGAATAAAACTAACCAGCTCATAACCCTTTTCTTTAGCCTGTTTGTATTTTAATTCCCTTAATGTATTCATCTTGGAATAACCAAGTGCAATAAACATATTATATTCAGCAGGCGGGTATTTTTCTTCAATATTTTCAAAATTTTCAACAGGTAAATTTAAAAGTGTCGATTTTGTGTTATATTCAGCATCTACAACAAATGCTGCAATATCATAATTCGAGTTTTGCTTAAACTGGTAAAAAATATGTTCGGCAAATTCACTATTTCCCCAAATCAAAAGCTTTTTCATAAGATATGCAGTATTCCCTTTGTCTTGCAGAGCCATTCATAATATAATAACATAAATGCAACAATTGTATTTATGTTACAAAATAGGATTTTGAACACTGGATGAATATTTTAATCTTAGGAGCCGGCGGTAATGTAAGCCAAGGAATTATAAGGACTATTTTAAACTCCGGTTTAAAATGCAAATTAATAACAGCATGTGTTTCTGAGCGTGCTTTCGGTTTTTATATGAGCAACAAGTCCTATATTTCGCCCTATGCAAATGATGCTAATTTTATTCCCTGGCTAATAGAAATTTGCAATAAAGAAGCCATAGAAATTATTTTGACAGGTGTAGAAGAAAATATTGAAAAAATAGCTCAAAATATTGAAATATTAAACAAAAAAACAAACGCCATTTTTATTTCAAGTACGCCTGAGCAATTAAAAATTGGCAATGATAAGCTTTTAACCGCACAATGGTTAAAAAACAATCAATGCAATTTCCCTTCTTATGCAGATTTAAGTAACAAAGAAAAGGTAGCAGAATTAATAAAAAAAGAAGGCTTTCCTCTGATTGCAAAACCAAGAAAAGGCAAAGGCTCAAATGGCGTTATAATTATTAATAATAAAAAAGAATTAAATAAAATTTCAAATCTTAAAAATTATGTTTTACAAAAGTATTTAGGTGATGAAGATAACGAGTATACGGTTGCCTGTTACTATGACAAATACAATAAATTTAAAGATATGATAATAATGAAACGCAGATTAGAAAACGGGACAACTATTGAAGCTGAAAGTGTTTTTAATCAAGAAATTTATGATGAATGTAAGAAAATTTGTGAAAAATTTAAACCCATAGGTCCTTTAAACATTCAACTTAGAGTTCATAATTCTAAACCCGTTTGCTTTGAATTAAATGTTCGATTTTCAGGAACAACCCCAATCAGGGCACTTTTAGGATATAATGACTTGGAAGCATTAATAAAAGAATATGTTCTTAACCAATCAATTGACAATTGTTTCAATATAAAAAAAGGTAAAGTAATAAGATATCTAACAGAACAATATGTGCATTTAGTATCTATAAATAAATTTAATGATGAGGTTTGTCTGTGAATTCTCAAACTATTTTAATAACAGGTGCAAGCGGTTTTATAGGCAAAGCACTGGTAGCCTCTTTAAGTAACTGTCCTGATTTAAAAATTTATTCAACAGGAAAAACATCTTTTCCCGATCTTGCTAATTATATTGAAGCGGATTTAATAAAAGGAAATTTTATAGAAACAATTAAAAAAAATCTTCAAAAATGTGATGTAATAGTGCATCTTGCCGCATGTATAGATAAAAATTCAGACTCTAAAAAAATACTGGATGTAAATTGTTATGGCACATCACAGATAGTTGATTTAGCCAGAGAATTGAATTGTAAAAAAATTATATATTTTTCAAGCAGCGGTGTGATAGGAAAGCCCTTTGAAATTCCTATTACAGAGTTTCATCCTGTAAAGCCTTTAAATAATTATCATTGTTCAAAAGCTTTTGGAGAACTTATCATAAATCAAAGTAAACAATATGATATTTGTCCTGTAATATATCGAATCCCTTCTCCAATAGGCAAAAATATGCCTTTAAATAAAATTTTACCTGTTTTTATAAATAATTGTATAGAAAATAAAAATATTTTTTTATATGGAAAAGGATTGCGAAAACAAAATTATATTGATATACAAGATATAATAGAAGCGGTTAAACTTGCTATTTATAAAAATATTAAAGGAGTTTTTAATATTGCAAGTAATAAAAGTTATTCTAACATTGAACTTGCAGAAATTTGTATAAAGCTTTTAAATTCCAGCAGTAAAATTATTTTTAATAATATTCCAGATCCTGAAGAAGATTTTAATTGGACATTTTCTATTGATAAAGCAAAATCAATATTAGAATTTTGTCCTAAAATCAACATTGAAACATCAATTTTAGATATCAAAAACAGATTAGAAAAATGAAAATATTAATTATTAGCGATATTCATTCGAATTTTGAAGCATTAAAAGTAGTTGAACCGTATATAAAAAATTCTGATATTTCTATTTGTCTTGGAGATATTGTTGGATATTATTGCCAAGTTAATGAAGTTATTGATTTTTTAAAAAAAAATCAAGTAATATGTATCCTAGGCAATCATGATGATTATGTAATCAAAAATGAAAATATGAAAAATTATAATGAATCTGTTGCTTTTGGAATAAAATATGCAAAAAAAAATATTAATAATGCTAATTTGAATTGGCTTAAATCTTTAAGACAAAACTATGAATTAATTTATAATAATAAAAAAATGTTTTTTTGCCATGCAAATCCTTGGAATAATTATGAATATTTATATCCAAACAACCCATTATTTGAAAAAACAAGCAAATTAGAATACGATTTAATAGCTTTTGGACACACCCATAGAGCTTTTTTTAGTAAAAATCATCAAAATAAAATTATAATAAATCCCGGTTCAATCGGCCAATCAAGAGAGATTCCCTGTTATGCAGAATTTGCTATCTTCAACACCGAGATAAATGAAATTACAAAATATAATATTAAATATGATTTTACTGAACTTATAAATTTAGCTTTGAAAAATGGAGCTGAATCTTTTATTTATAAGCATTTACAATAAATTCCTTTTTAACTTTTTTGAGCAATAATTATTATATAATGAGATCTGTTTTTTTCATCTTCTTTTTTAAATCTGCCACCATAGCAATATGTATCCTGAAAAACGAGTTCAATATTTTTAAAACCGGCCTCTTTTACAATTTTAACCAATTCTTCAGCATAATAGTGTTTATGGTGATATGGTCTTGCTGTTTTTTCATCAAGCATAAAATGACATACGGCTTCATTCGGAGTAGAACAAATTAATTTTCCGCCTTGTTTCAACCATTTCAAGTAATTTGCAAGCAAATCTTTTAAATCAAGTTCACTTACATGTTCAAGGGTTTCAAAAGAAATTATTTTATCATATGTATTTTCTTCAAAAAGAGCATTGTTTAATGCATTACCACTAATAAATTCCAAACCTTGATTTTTGTACATGACATTACAAAAATCAACAGCACTCTGAGAAATATCAACACCGGTAATTTTAAACAATTCAGTTTCATCTTTAATTATTCTCGAGCCATAACCAGTTCCACAAGCAATATCTAAAACATTATCATTTTTTTGAATATACTGTTTTGCAAATAAATACCTGTTAACATGATCTCGATAATAATCAGGGTATCTTTCTTTGTCTATTAAAACCTGATGATAATCATCTATAACAACCCTTTCACAAGAATCTCCAGGATGAATCTCAATTCCTTTTGAAATATATTTAAATATTAAATTCATGTCAAATTTTATTAGGTTTTCTATTTTATTGTTAAATTTTTCTAATTTTTCTAATCTTGCATCTATTTTATTTAATTTATCAATAATATCGGTATCGTCAAATATTTTTTCCATTTAAATTTATTTCTAAAGCCTTTCCTCAGAATGATTATTAACATAACTTATTTTATTATAATTGTATCAGTATTAATCACTTTAGTAAAGAATCCTTCAGGCTGTATCATTAACCCAAATTAAAAGCATTTTTTTGTTTTAATTATTTATGCTATAACTAATCGCATTAACCAAACATTGTCACAAACGAGCACACTATAGCTTTTGCCTCTGAAAATTATATTACTAAAAAAAGTTCTTCGAGTGATAATTTATTATTTTGAGGAATTGGAATCAGTGGTTTATATCGAATTTCATTAAAAAAATTTGATATTAGCGGTATATTTAAGTTATTTTTAATTAAATATTCAAATAGCTCAAAATAGCAAGGTTCCCATTCCTTAACACTTATTATTATTATATCAGGCCGCAACGTTACAATGTCATCTTTTGTAAAGATAGTGTATTTGTTGATTTTTTGCTGTGCCTTATTTTTATCACCATCAATAAAACCTGCTATATCAAGGTTTATCGTATTACAATACTCAATAATTTCTTCTGCAAAAATACCAGCGCCATACAGATAGATTTTCTTTCCTTTTAATGACTTAATAAAACTGTTTTTATTATCCTCATATTCATACATTTTTTTGTTTATCAATTTAAACAAAAAAGCTTTTAAGAAAATTGTATTATATTCAGAATGTTTAAGTTGTTTAACAAACTTTAACAGAGAAATGCGAAAAAAATTTTCCTCTTGAATTCTTTTTTCTTTTATAAACGAACTTATGCAATAACTGTCCGTATGTCTTCTCCAATGCGTAAGTTTTTCGTTTAAATAATATATCGGATACTTAAACACTATCTGGGTATATAACCACCAATCAAGCCAGGCATCTATTGGTGAGTCAAAATTACATTCCCGCAAAGCAGCTTTTTCAATTATGACGGAAGAAAAAGTGACTATCATATTATTTACCAGAAAATAATGTGAAATATCTTCCGACCGAAGATAATTTGAATTTATTTTATCAATTTTTTTATAAATAATATTAAGTCTTTTTTCGAATTTAGCAATTAAATTTTCATCGCCAAAAACATTTATGCCATTAAAAACCAATTTTACGTCAGTATTTTGAGAAAAAATGTTAATTTTTTTGCTTATATAATCATCTTCCCAATAATCATCACTTTCTAAAAAAGCAATGTAGTTACCCGAACATTTTCCTAGGGCTAATTTTACTGTTTCTTTAAGTCCTTTATTTCTATTATTGTCATGTGTAAAAAGTTTAATATTAGGATACTTTTGAACATATTGATTGATAACTTCAATAGAATTGTCACATGAGCCGTCATCAACAATAATTAATTCCCAGTCTTTATAAATTTGCCTAATAACCGAATCAATAGATTTTGTTATTAGATCCGCATAATTGTAACTTGTCATTATTATACTTACTGTAACCATTGACTTTTAGTTCCTTAAATTTTTCTAATTCACTAAACATTTTTAATGACATACAACCATAATGCCTTAATTTTAATATCTAGAGCAAGAGTTTTTATCAAATATTTAATAAAGTTTTTTTCTTGAATAACTAAAAATTTTTCTTTTTCTAATTTATTTCCAAAATCTATTTTATCTGCATTCCAGTCTTTAGAGGTTTCATTCATTTGATCAAAAAATTCTTTTAATTCAGGATAACGATGAAATTTAATTCCTCTTAACATAAGTGCTCTTTTAAAACCATCATTAAAATAACTGCAAGCTCTGGTTTGATAAGTATATTCAAATTCTTTATATATATTTTGCTCAATTAAAAAATCTCTTTGGAGTTTAAAAACTTTTATAAGATCTAAAAATTTATTATTTATAGATCGGGTTACGGAAAAAGGAGTAAATAAATTATAATAATAATAAGGTTTAAAAACTAAAAGAATTTCCATGTTACAAATCATAGCTTGCCATGTAAAAATAATATCTGCACCATTATGTATCCCTTTTATAAAAAGCAGATTGTATTTATCTAAAAAACTTTTTTTCCACAAGCCTGACCACACAGCATAAGAACACGTTTTCATTATTTCTTTTAAATTGTCTGCAAGAATAGCTTTTTTATTTTCTTTATTTAAATAGCTAAAAGAAAGTGTTGTAAAGGTTCTTGTTTTTGTGACACTAAAATAATATGCTTTTATTATATTTGGATTATTATGCATATTAGCTTGCTCTATCAATTCTTCATACATTTTTTTATCAATCCAGTCATCAGAATCAATAAATGAAATATATTCACCTTTTGCTATTTTTAACCCTGTATTTCTGGCAACTGATTCCCCCCCATTTTCCTGATGGATTAATTTTATTCTGGAATCCTGTTGTGCATATTTTTGGGCTATTTCAGCAGATTTATCCGTAGAACCATCATTAACTAAAATGATTTCAATATCTGTTAATGTTTGATTTATCACACTATCAATGCATTTTTCCAATATGGTTTCTACATTATAGATCGGAATAATTACTGAAACTTTTGGTTTTTTCATATTTTTAATATTTCTTCAAAAAATTCTTTTCGCCCTTTATTGACAAGGGGGACAATTTTTATTTTAGCATAATCTCTTTTTAAGGCTTCGATTAAGTAAATAGAATTTAACACACAAACTAAAATAATATCAGGATTAATTCTTTTTATATCATCCGGTTTAACTCCTTGATATCCATATAAAGTTTGAATATCTTCGGATGTTTTATTTTTATCGGAAATTCCTATAATATTTAGAGCACTCAGATCATAGTTCCTGTGTATGGTTTCAAATAAAAGCCCTGCCCCGTATATTAAAACTCTTTTGTCTTTATATATTTCCCCCATTTTTTTTAATTGATTTTCAAAATTTACTTTTTTTAGAAAATCTATAAAATTTTGCATTTTAATATCCTTTATAAATATTTTTTCTTTATAAAATTCCAGATTCTTTCTGATGAATTGCCATCGGGATTTTTAAAAGCCATATTTTTTATTTCTTCTCTTTTTTCTTTGTAATTATCGATATTATTAATTAATATGTTTTCTATCTCCTGAAAAAGCTCATCCTGATTGTAGCATTTTTGACCGGGAGTAATCCAATTATAATCAAACTGGATATTTCTATCTTTTGAAATATATTTTTCGTAATCATACGAGAAAAACAAGACTGGTCTGTCTATAAGTAAATAATCCATATAAATAGAAGAATAATCCGTCACCATAAGATCTATATATCTTAATGCAGGATAAATATCTTTTGTGTTGTTGTATATGATTATGTTTTTTAGTTTATTAAATTCAGTATAATTTGCATTTGGAATCGGATGAAATTTCAATATGAATACAATGTTATTTTTTTCTCCGTATCGGGACCATTCTTCTAAATTAATTATTCTATCAGATATAGGATCATTACGATTATCTCTAAAGGTCGGAGCATACAATATAGTTTTGTAACCCTGATTTTTGTATTCAATAATTTGATTGTAACTTTCTATATCAGTTCCAATCAAATCAAGTTCATCAGGCTCCCTGAACAACACATCGTTTCTGGGATAACCGCCTTCAAACGCTTCTTTATATTTAAGCGCGGGTTTAAAAACATTTTCTGTATAAAATTCTGATGTTGAGTTCATTACATCATATTTTGGAAAACGGCGATTTAAAAAATAATTTATCCTGTGTTTTATTGATTTCATATTTTCAATTATATCAGGCATTGTAAGTTCTATTGTTTTGAAACCTACGCCATGCCAGAGCTGTATTTTTTTAGCTCTGGATAGAAGATGGTGTTTGCTTATATGTGCATTATTTGGACTATCAGCAGAAATTACAATAGAGGTTCTCAACAGCCTGTAAGCAGTTTTGGGATCGGGATAAAAACAAACGGGTAAATTTTTTTCTTTTAATAATGCTAATGTCCCTCTATCTTCGGTTAAAAAACTATGTTTGATCCCTTTTTCTTTTGTTCTTATTAGATAATTATACAAATATTTTGTATTATCCAAAAAATGCTTGTTGTCCTTACCTATAAAAATGATGGAATTCTTTTTTTTAGGTGTTAAAACCGCTAAAAATGTGCCTATTAACCACATAGCAAAATCACTCATTGAAGGCAAAGAATCAAAAATGTTAAAAATCGGATTCAAGGGCATTGCTATTTTCTCAATTTCCGTATTTTCTCCATCATAATTAGCAGGATCAATTTCATAATTAAAATCATATACAACCCTGCATTTTAAATTTTTCTCTTTCAGGTAAGTTAAGATAGGCGGTACTATTTTGTTTTTATTATGATTTATAACCGTTGAAATTATTATGTCAGGTTTAAGTGTTTCCATTTCTTCAAAAAAAAAGATTTCATAATCTGCGATTTTAGTTCCTTTTTTGCCATAGTCCCTGTCTATAATCCCCAAAACATTTAAACCCGAAAAATTAAAATTCTCAAATAATTCCTGTGCATAATTTCCTGCTCCATAAAAAGCAATTTTTTTATCTTTATATATGGTTTTTAATCTTGAGATTTTGTACCACAAAAAAGGCTGTAGTGTCTTACATAAAATTTTCTTCAATATCTTGTATCCATTTCTCATCTATATTTTTATTTTAACCTTATTGAAGGAACAAGTCTTCATATTAATATGTTAAATAAAAAATAAAAAGTCCTGTTTTTGAAAATTCATTAAACATGACTTTTTATAAATTTTTTCTATTGTTTTTAAAGTTTCTTATTTAAGCTCCATATATTTCAAAAACTGTCGGAACTGCACTTAGTACAGCCAAATTTCCACCGGAACCTTGAAATCCGCGAATTTGTACATAATCACCAGCCGTTAAAGTTAAAAACCAAGACATGGCACAATACATATATCCAGCTGCGCCAGTGTCTGAAAACGCAACTTCTGTGCCATTTACGGCTATTCTGCAATATCTAGTGCCTGATGTATTGGTATTATAGGACACTATAGCTTGTACAAAATAAACACCTGCTGATGGGGCAACAAATTTATAATTACCGGAGGTATTGTCAAAAGCAGAATAAACATCTGTATCTACAGTATTAAAAGCTATTAGAGTTGTAACTGCATGTGAAAGCGTTTGATTGGCAGACATTCTAACTTTCAAAATTTTTCTAATTTGTGATTGAAGACCGGTACTTGAAACATTTGATGCTGCAACTTTTCCATTAGCATCGGAAACTAAAACTTTGTTTGCTGTTAAATTATCGGAAGTTATAGTTGTTGCTCCACCTGTTATTGTTGCTTGTAGCCCACTTAAATCCTGGTCTCCCGTATTACTTCCTGATAATGTAGTAATACCTAATTTTGTTTTTATGCTTGATTCTGTTTCATCTCCAGTATTTGTACCGGATGTATTTTCTATTACTGTTTTTTGAGCATCTGTACAGTATCTTTTGTCTGTAGAATCAGATATATTTGCAGTGGTTGTACAATCTACGTTTTGAACATTCCCAAGTCCTACATCGGAAGCTGTTACAGTAACATTAGAACTGAGTGCCTGGCCGTTAACAGTTGTTGTATTTGGGACTAAACCACTTAAATCCTGATCCCCCGTATTGCTTCCTGATAATGTAGTAATACTTAACTTTGTTTTTATGCTTGATTCCGTTTCATCTCCTGTATTTGTACCGCTTAAATTATTTCCACTAATGTTTCCGCTTGCAGTAATATTGCCGTCTTTATGCAAAACAGCTTCAACTGTAACACCCGCATCTAGCGTTTCTTCATTGATAATGTCAACATTGATTGTATTGACCATAATAACACTCTCCTATACTATCTATTGTACACACATTAAGTACAGGGTTTATTATACTTACCCCCCCCTAAAAATTGCAAGTATAATGAACAAAACTTATATAAAATTTACATATACTATTTAGGTTTTCTGATATCAATAACCTGACCGGTTAAATCAGAAAGAATAGTTTTTAATGAATCAACAGCAACCTGTCCTGAGCTAAGAAGAGTATCATCAGGTTCTTTCCCGAAATTTTTGTATCTCAACTCAGTTGCTGTTCGCTCAGGGTTTATTGCATTTATGTTTACATTATCCGGCTTAAATTCTTCTGCGAGTGCCTGTACCATATTTACAACAGCCGCTTTAGAAGAAGAATAAGTTGAATAAAGAGCCCGACCTCTTGTATATGAACTGGAGGTAAACAGCAATAAACTTCCACTGCTTTTTTTCAAATATTCAAGACTTGCTTTTATAACTTTGATTGCGCCGAGATAATTTATGTTAATTTCATCCGCTATATCTTCTATATCCCGTTCTTCGAGTTTCCCGATATTAAGAACCCCTGCCGTATTTATCACATAATCAATTCTTTTTTCTTTTTCATAAACTTCTTTTAAAACTCTTTGAACATCTTCGTAATTGGCAATATT
>Ga0209340_1001806_pt1 | contig 13905 bp, 12 predicted proteins | sample EPASupsiteSAE323_FD_187266 | JGI IMG/M metagenome (GOLD analysis project Ga0209340, IMG submission 187266) | Bioremediated contaminated groundwater from EPA Superfund site, New Mexico - Sample SAE3-23 (SPAdes) (version 2) | ecosystem: Environmental > Aquatic > Deep subsurface > Groundwater >... | reverse complement strand
AAACCAAAGTTTTTGAAGAAACTCGTGAAGTCAAATCATCCACCAACAAAACTACTCGTGGTTGGGATGCCGACAAAAATCAAACTTTCTTACAACGCGAAAAAGAAGGTTCAGCTGATTATCGTTATTTCCCAGAACCAGATATTCCTCCAGTTGTTTTTACCGATAAAGAAGTTGATGAAATCAAAAAATCTCTTCCCGAACTTCCTGAACAAAAATTTTCTCGCTATCAAACCGATTTTGGTTTAAATGATTATGATGCCAAACTTTTATCAGAGGATTTAAATTTTTCAAAATGTTTTGAAAAAGCCATTAGTCTAAATTCAACCAAAGAAATGGCTAAATTTGTAACTAACTTATTCTTTAGTGCTATCAAGACTCATCTCAACGAAACTCAAGAAGAACTTGATATTAATAAAATTAATTCAGAATTTTTCAAAAATCTTTTTGATTCAGTTTCCAAATCAGAAATTTCTTCAACCGTTGCCAAACAAGTGATTGTTGAAAGCTATCAAACAAGTGTAAATCCAGTCGAAATTGTCAAATCAAAGGGTTTAATCCAAGTTTCTGATAGTGGTGAAATCGAAAAAATCGCCAAAGAAGTAATTTCTCAAAATGCTAAAGCAGTTGAAGATTATAAGAAAAATCCAGGGTCGATTGGCTTTTTAATTGGCCAACTTATGAAAGCTTCCAAGGGTTCTGCAAATCCAACAATCGCTAAAGAAATCTTAGAAAAACTTTTAAAATAAAATGTTTCAAAATATAATTTTTGATTGGTCTGGTGTAATTAACGATAATGCCTATGCTGTTTACCAATCAGTTATGGCTATTTTTGATTTTCTAAAAACAAAACAAATTTCTTTTGATGAATTTAAACGAGATTGGCGTCAACCTGTCATAGATTTTTATCATCTTTATATTCCAGATATGGTATTAGACGAAACTAAAGAAATTTTTAAACAAAATATTCTTAAATATGATCAAAATAAGCCATATATCGGAATCGTTGATTTAGTTAAAAAATTTAAAGAAAACAATAAAAAACTTTTTGTTATTACTAGTGATTTACCCCAAACGATTAGTAACCAACTTAAAGTTTTCAATTTAGAAAATACATTTGATGAAGTTATTGTTGAATCTCATGACAAAACCATAGATTTAGAAAATTTGGTTAAAAAATATTCTTTAGATTTACAAAAAACAGTTTTTATTGGTGATTCAAATCATGAAATTGAATCTGGTAAAAAAATCGGCACCAAAACAATGGCTGTTACTTGGGGATTTTGTTTAGAACAAAAATTAAAATCTTACAATCCCGATTTTATAGTTCATAATTTAAGTGAACTAGAAAAAATTATTTTAAATTAATATGTCTAAATCAAAAATAAATTACCTTCTAATTATTATCGGTGTGGTTTTACTAACTGCTTTCGTCGTTCGTTTTATAACTCCAGAAGACAGTTGGGTTTGTGAAAAAGGTGAATGGGTCGCTCATGGTCACCCAGCTGTCGAAAAACCAACTAGCACTTGCGAAATTAGATAAAACTTTCCAATTCTTTTAACTCTTTTATTTCAATTACTCCACTAATTTTTTCTTCATTTTTTTTGTTTAACCAAAAAACTTGAAATCTACCAAAGTCTCTTAATTTTTCTACAACATCTTTTCTGTCATCAATAATAATTGAGTCTTTTGGTATTTTTTCTAAAAAATTATCTTCCAGTTTTCTTCTGGAAATAAAAATTAAGTCTTTATCCAACAAATCAATTAAATATGACACTTTTCGCCATTGATAATCATAAAAACCTTCAGAAAAAACTCCTAGTCTGTAATTTTTATTTAATTTTTCTAATAATTTTCTAGCCTCTGGAAATAAGGCTTCTTGATAATAGCTGTTTTCAATAAAAGGATTTATTCTCCTACTTTCATCAATATTAAAATTTTTATAGATAAAATCTAACAATTTATTAGGCTCATAATCACTATATTTTTCTAATGTTAATTTATATTTTTCTTTTGTTTCAATAATCTCTTCTAGGGTTACGCCTACAGTATCAGCTAATTTTTGGTAAATCTTTTTAGCCATCGGATGGGTGTCGATTAAAGTATCATCAATATCAAACAAAATTATTTTTTTATTCATAAGCCTATTTTATCGTAAATTTAATTTACTTTTTAAGTTAAAATAGGTCAGTGATCAAATTTGATGACGAATATAAAAAACTAAATCCTGAACAAAAGAAAGCAGTTGATACTCTTGAAGGCCCCGTCATGGTTATTGCTGGTGCAGGGACAGGTAAAACTCAAACCATTACCCTAAGAATTGGTAAAATCTTAAAAGAAACTCAAGTCAATTCAAATAATATTCTTTGTCTTACTTTTACAGATTCTGCCGCTCTCAATATGCGATCTCGTCTTCTTGATTTGGTTGGTTCAGATGCCTATGGTGTCAAGATGTGTACTTTTCATTCATTTTGTAATTCGGTTATCAAAGATAATCCTCAATATTTTTTATTTTCTCAAAAAGAATCAGTATCTCTTAATGATGTCAAAAAAATTCAGATTATTAGATCTCTAATTGAGTCTCTTTCTCAAAATAGTCAACTTAAAAATATTAATTCAGTTTATTTTTATCAAAATGAAATTGCTAAAAATATTCAAAATTTAAAAAAGGAAAATATTACTCCAGATCGTTTTGGCCAATTAATTGATGATTCTCAAAAATTTTCTAAAATTGCTGATTCTTTTGCTCAAAAGCTTGGTCTTATTCGAGCCACTCCAAAAGCGGCTCCAGAAATTTTAGCCTTAATTAACGATCTAATTTATCAACTCAAAGATTTACCCATTTATCAAACCAAAATAAATTTATTTTTGAATCTTTATGAAAGTGAACAAACTTCACTTTCTGATTTCAAAAAAAATGTCAAAGATTTAATCGAAAAAACCGCCAATCAAATTTCCAAACAAAAAGATTTATTGATTATCTATCAAGGTTACCAACAACAATTACAGCAACAAAGTTTATTTGATTACGAAGACATGATTCTTTGGGTGATTAATGCTTTCAAAAACAACTCAGAATTACTTTTGGATTATCAAGAAAAATATCAATATTTATTGGTCGATGAGTTCCAAGATAGCAACAACGCTCAATACGAAATTATCGATCTTTTGACCAAGAATCAAGAAAAACCCAATATTTTTGTGGTTGGCGATGATGATCAGTCAATTTATCGTTTTCAAGGTGCTTCTATTGAAAATATTTTTTCTTTTTATCAAAAATATAAATCAGATATTCAAGTTATTGCTCTCAAAAATAATTACCGAAGTCACAAACTTATTTTAGATTCTTCCAATAGTGTCATTTCTCATAACCAAAATCGAATAACTCGTTATATTGAAAACCTTGATAAATCTCTAGTTTCTACCAAAGATTTTGATCCAGACCCAATTAATCTTTTTGCTGCCAGTAATTCTAATGAAGAAAATTATTATGTTGCTACCAAAATTAAAGACCTTATAGAATCAGGGGTAAAAGCAGATCAAATTGCCGTTCTTTTTAGAAACAATACCGACGTTAACGATCTTTTACCTTATTTTGATCAATTAAAAATAAAATATCTTCGCTCTGATTCTATTGATATTTTTCAATCAATCGAAATTCAACAATTACTTACTCTTTTTAAATATTTAATTAATCCCATTGATAATGAGTCATTGGGGAAAATTTTATCTTTCCAATTTTTAGGAATTAATTCGGCTGATCTTTACAAACTTTATTTATATACTCATCAAAATCATCTTCATTTATTCGATACTATTGGCAACAAAGAAGTTTTAGCTGATATCAAAATTTCCCCAAAATCAATTATTAAACTTCATAATTTTTATCTCCGTATTGCTAAGTTTCAAAAACTTTTAGTCAATCAACCTGTGACTGAAGTTTTTAATTTTGTAATTCGTCGTTTTAAATTTTTGTCATATGTTTTAAAAAATAAAAATATTGAATTGCTCAAACAATTAAATACTCTTTATTCTCATCTAAAAAATGCTTTGGCTATTGAAAAAAACACCTTAGATCAATGGGTGACTGGCATTTTGCTTTTACAAGAAAACAATTTAGAACTAAAATCTCCACCTCTTATCGATGATTTAGAGAACAGTGTTAAATTAATGACCGTCCACAAAAGTAAAGGTTTGGAATTTCAGCATGTTTTTTTGATCAAAGTTTTATCTGGTAAATGGGATAATACTCATTCTCGTGACTTGCTTAAACTTCCACTTGGAATTTCTCGTTCTGACGCACTTCAAATTGATAATAAAGATGTTGAAGAAGATAGACGACTTTTTTATGTCGCTCTGACTCGGGCCAAAAATCAAATTTATATTTCCTATCCTCGTTTTAATGATTCTGGAAAAGAACAACTTCACTCAATTTTTATCAATGAAATTGATGACAAACTTATTCAAAAAATTCCTTCCACTTCTCAAAGTGAAGCCGAAAGTTTGCGACTCTTTTTTACTCCTCAAACTTGTACTTTAGATTCAAAAAATTTGTCTGCCTACATCAAAAATTATTTAGCCACTTCTTACAAATTCAACATTACCCATCTCAATTCTTACCTCAAATGTCCTTTGTGTTTTTTCTTCAAAACTATTTTACATTTACCTCAAGCCAAAAATCGCAGTCTTTCTTTTGGTACCAGCGTTCATGGAGCCCTTTCGTATCTTTTTGTTAGTCTTAAAAAAGAGGATAAATTGATAAGTCTTGAAAAATTTCTCGATATTTTTTCTCAAAATCTAGACAAAGAACAACTTGAACAAAATGATTATCAAGATCTTTTAGATCACGGTAAAGAAGTTCTAACTGCTTATTATGATAATTATCAAGATTCTTTCACTGGTAATTATTTTTCTGAACGAGATTTTAAATTTTTTGGTGCTCGTTTAAATGATATTCCAATTACAGGAAAAATCGATTTAATTGAGGCTACCGGTAAAAATGAAGCTAATGTTATTGATTTCAAAACTGGTCACCCCGACGGTAAGAGTCAACAACTTTCTCCAGAAGGGGATTATTTTCGACAATTAGTTTTTTATAAACTTCTTTGCCAACAAGCCAAAGGTTTTCCTTATCAAATCGAAAATGGAACCATTGATTTTATTGAACCAAATTATAAAAAACAATTTGTTCAAAAAACTTTTAAATTAACCCAAGAAGATGTCGAAAAACTAAAAGTTTTAATTACAGATACTTTTCAAAAAATTTCTAATCTAGAATTTGCTCCATCAGAAACTTGTGATGATCCCGATCATCTCCATTATTTATTTGACAAATATTTCAAATGAAATTAAAAATCAAACGTTTTGATAAGTCGCTACCTTTACCAGTTCACAAAACCGCTGGAGCTGTCGCAGTCGACCTTTATTCTCGTGAAGAAATTACCATCGATCCTTATCAATTAGGTTATGTCCCTATGAATGTAGCTCTAGAAATTCCAGATGGTTATTTTGTCATGATGGCTTCTCGTAGTTCCACCCACAAAATGGGTATTACTGGTGTCAATGGAGTAGGTATTTTTGATCGTGATTTTTGTGGTGACAACGATGAATACCGTTATATTGCTTTCAATTTTACCGATAAACCGGTATTTATTGAAAAAGGCACACGCTTGTGTCAATTACTTTTAATTAAATGTGAGAATTTTGATTTTGAAGAAGTTGAGCATTTAGACAACTCCGACCGCGGTGGTTTTGGGACAACTGGACAGAAATAATTAAAGTGTTATTATATTAGTCTCTCAAAAGGAGACAGGTAATAGCACCTAAAAATTTAGTTTGGTTTGGAGTTAGGAAACGACAGAAAGGAGGTTCCTCTAAAATGACATTCATTTCGGCAAAAATTGCCCAAATCACAAATCCTGAAGAACGTCTCAGACAACGACTGGAGCATGATCAAGCCTGTCAAGAAGTTCAGCTTCATGACTATCAACAACGTCCTGAAGACGGTCAAATCATTCTACCCGCTTCTTCAACACATCATCTGACCCTTACCGCTTAACCCCCAACTTTCCTCCTAACTCCAAACAATCCCTCAAAAACCGCAAATTGACGCCTACAAAGGTGTTCACTAAAATTTGCGGTTTTTCATTTATAATGAACATATGACCTTTGTTTATATTCTTTTAATTTTAATTCTCGCCACATTAGTTTTTCTTATCACTAAATCTAAAAAAGCTAATGCTAATGATTTTAGTGATCAATTCTTTAATCAATTTAACCAAAAATTTCCGGAAATTTTAAACCAAGCTAACACTAATTTAATTAATCTTGCCAATGAAAAAGTAGGCACTGATTTAAACAATAAAAAACAAGCTATTGAAGAATTGGTCGGTAGGGCACTACTGGAAATTGAAAAAAATAATAAAAAAATGGAGGAAGTCGAAAAGACTCGAGTTGGTTCTTTTTCGGCTCTTACCGAAAAACTTGAAGAACAAAAAGCTTTGACCAATCAATTAAAAATAACTACTGAAGGTCTAAAAAATGTTTTGAGTAACAATCAAATGCGTGGAGCTTTTGGTGAACAAGTGGCCGAAGATTTACTAAAAATGTCTGGTTTTGTAGCGGGTGTTAGTTACGACAAACAAGTTAGTGGAACCACTTCTCGTCCTGATTTTACTGTTTATATGCCAGATGGCATGAAGATTAATATTGATTCTAAATTCCCTTATCAAAATTTAGTCAAAATGAGCGAAGCTGATGGTAAAGAAGAAAAAGAAAAATATAAGAAAGCTTTTGAACAAGATATTAAAACCAAAATCAAAGAGGTAACTAGCAGGGAATATATCAATCCAGAAGAAAATACTGTCGATTTTGTGGTTTTATTTATTCCAAATGAAATGATTTTTAGTTTTATTTACGATCGTTTCCCCGAAGTTTGGCAAGACGCCATGGGTAAAAAAGTAATTCTTGCTGGTCCATTTAGTTTTACAGCTATTTTAAGGATGGTTCATCAAGCTTACGACAATTTCCGTTACCAAAAAAATGTCGCCACAATTATTGGTTATATTAAAAAATTTGGTGAAGAATTTGAAAACTACAACAAAAGTTTTAAAGATTTAGGTGTTAGAATAGAGTCACTACAAAAACAATATGTCGCCGTCGACACCACCCGCACCAACCAGCTTATCAAGATCGTCAACAAGATTAAAACCGAAGAGGTGGAACATACTAAAAAACTTCACGAGTAACAAATTCGTTTATTTTTCAGTATTTTTTTTAATTATATTTTTAGTCTTTATTAATTTTGTTTCTCCCATATCTGTTTGGTCAAAAATTCTTTTTTTTCTTATTATTTTATCTATGTTTATTTCTACAAGTTACGTTTTTTCTTGTAAACATTGTCTAAATTTATCTATCTCTTTTTATCTTTTTTCTCTAATATTACTTCGTTTTTTCCACCAACTTTTTTTAATGAATTTCATTATTCTGACTTGTCTATTTATCTGTCTTTTTTTTATTTTCGACCATCCAGCGGTAAAAGATTGATTTTCCCTTAATTTAGAGATATATATAGTCTATTATCAAAATACCACAGCGGTATTTCAGATATAATAGAAGGGAGGTTTATTTTGATGAAGAAATTTTTATGCATCTTCGTCGCTTTTTTCTTTTTGTTTCCGCCTTTTATTTGGTCGAATGATCCGTTTCTTCTTCCTGAAGGAACTTCGATCCATGTCATCGGCGATGATAAAAAGAACAAAAAAAGGAAAATCCCAGACAACCAACACCTTCGTGGACGATTGATTTCCACAAATCCATAAAAACCACAATCGATCCAAAAAAATATACTGTGGGGAAATCCCAACCTAAGTTCTCCACAGTATATTTTCCCTCTTGACACTACTTAGCAGTCGATCTATTATATTGCTAATATGACAGATTTAACTCAACGACAAATCAAAATTCTGAAATGTATAACTGAAGAATTTATTGAAACCGCTGCTCCAGTTGGATCAGAAACTTTAGAAAAGAAATTTTCTTTAGGTATTTCTTCAGCCACTATCAGAAACGAAATGTCGGCTCTTACTCAATTAGGTTTTCTTAAAAAAAGTCATCTTTCCGCTGGTCGTTCACCAACTTCAATGGGTCTTAAATATTATGTTCGAAATTTAATGACTCCAAAGAATTTGTCAGTTAGTGAAGAAATTGGTGCTAAAGAAAAAATTTGGGATTATCGCAATGAGTTTGAACGTCTTTTGAAAGAAACTACCAAAGAACTAGCCACCAAGACTCGATCTATGGCTATCGCTACTACCGACCATGGTGCTATCTATAGCTATGGAGCTTCTAATCTTTTAGATGAACCAGAATTTTTTAATATTGATGTCACTAAAACTGTTCTTTCCTTATTAGACAACACCAACTTTTGGTTTGAGATTCTTAAAAAAGCCAACAATCAAGATGAAGAAAAAATTATTCATCTTCTGATTGGTGAAGATTTAGGTATGGAACATCTTGAACCATGTGGATTTGTTTATCAAAATTACGAAGCTGGTCCTCATCGAGGAATTTTAGGTATTGTTGGTCCAGCTCGTTTTAGATATACCAGTGTTGTTCCTATGGTTGATTATTTTGCTGAACTTATTTCTACTATTACTCGTTAATTAAATTTATGGCTAAAACAAAAATAAATACTAACAATATTAATGTGGATAAAATAGCTGTTTTAGAACAAAAAGCAGCCGAATTAGAAGATCGTCTCAAAAGATCTTTGGCTGATTATGTTAATTTAGAAAAAAGAATCGACTCTCAAAGACAATTATTCGTTACTCTTGCTACTGTCAGTATTATTACTAAAATGATTGAAGTTTTAGATGATCTTTATCTTACTTACAATCATCTTCAAGATGATGGTCTAAAAATGACTATTGATAAATTCGTCAATATCTTAAGGTCTGAAGGAGTTGAAGAAATATCAGCTCAAGATCAAGAATTTGATCCTCAATCCATGGACTGTACCGAAGTTGTTGAAGGTCCAAAAAACAAAGTTATTTCAATTCGTAAACGAGGTTATAAATTAAATGATCAGGTCATTCGACCAGCTCAAGTAGCTGTTGGAAAATCTGATCAATAAATTATTAATTATTATTTTTATAAAATTATGTCAAACAAAATAATCGGAATCGATCTTGGCACCACCAACTCTTGCGTTGCTGTTATGGAAGGTGGTAGTCCAAAAGTTATTATCAGTTCAGAAGGTCGCAACACTATTCCTTCTGTTGTTGAACCTGGTAAAAAATTAGTTGGCGATTTAGCCAAAAGACAAATGGTTCTAAATTCGGCCAATACTATCTACAGTATTAAAAGACTTATGGGTCGTCGTATTGATGATCCAGAGGTTAAGAAAACTCAAAGCGTTGCTCCATATAAAATAGTTGCCGGAAAAGACAAAATGGCCGCTGTTGAAATTGAAGGTAAAACTTATACCCCACAAGAAATTTCCGCTATGATTTTGCAGAAATGTAAAGCTGATGCTGAAAAATATCTTGGTGAAAAAGTAACTGATGCTGTTATTACTGTTCCAGCTTATTTTGATGATTCTCAACGACAAGCTACCAAACAAGCTGGCGAAATCGCTGGTCTTAATGTTCAACGTATCGTCAATGAACCAACCGCTGCTGCTTTAGCCTATGGTATGGATAAAAAAACTAATGAACTTATCGCTGTTTATGATTTAGGTGGTGGTACTTTTGATATTTCTATTCTTGAAATTGGTGATGGAATTTTTGAAGTCAAATCAACCAATGGTGACACTTTCCTAGGTGGAGATGATTTTGATCAAAAAATCATTAGTTGGATTATTGATGATTTCCAAAAACAAAATGGAGTTGATTTAGGTAAAGATCCTCAAGCTTTACAACGTGTTCGTGAAGCTGCTGAAAAAGCCAAAATCGAATTATCTAGTGCTGCTGAAACCGAAATCAATTTACCATTTATTACTCAAAAAGATGGTCAACCACTTCACTTAACTAAAAAGCTAACTCGATCAGAATTAGAAAAATTAGTTGATGAATTAATTCAAAAAACTATTGGTCCAGTTGAAAAAGCTCTTAAAGATGCTAAAGTCACTAAATCTGATATTAAAGAAGTCATTATGGTTGGTGGTATGACACGTATGCCAAAAGTTCAAGAAGTTGTTAAAAATTTCTTTGGTAAAGAATTAAACAATACTGTTAATCCAGATGAAGTTGTGGCTATTGGTGCTGCAGTTCAAGGAGCTGTTCTTACTGGAGAAGTTAAAGACATAGTTCTTCTTGATGTCACTCCATTAACACTTGGTATTGAAACTGCTGGTGGTGTTCGTACTCCTCTTATTGAGAGAAATACCACCGTACCTACCAAGAAATCTCAAGTATTCACTACTTATTCCGACAATCAACCACAAGTTGAAATCAATGTTCTTCAAGGTGAACGTCCAATGGCTACTGACAACAAATCTCTTGGTCGTTTTGTCTTAGATGGTATTGCTCCAGCACCTCGTGGCATGCCTCAGATTGAAGTTACTTTCGATATCGATAGTAATGGTATTTTATCTGTTTCCGCAAAAGATAAAGGTACTGGTAAAGAACAAAAAATTACCATTCAAAATGCTACCAATCTAAAAGAAGAAGAAGTTGAACAAATGAAAAAAGATGCTGAAGCTCATGCTCGAGAAGATGAAGAGAAAAAAGGTTTAGCAGAAAGTCGAAATAAACTTGATAGCACCATTTTCTCTGGCGAAAAAACTCTAAAAGATTTTGCTGACAAAGTTAAACCGGAAGACAAGGAAAAAATTGAAGAAAAACTCAAAGAGGCTCGAGAAGTTTTGGCCAAATCTGATGCCAAGAAAGACGACTTTGATAAAGTTTCGGAAGAATTAAATCAAATTCTTCAAACTGTTGGTACTGCTATTTATCAACAACAACAACCTCAAGGAGAAGGTCAACCACAACCAGAGGCTCCAACTGAAGAATCTAAATCTGACGACAAAAAAGAGGCTGAAGAAGGCGAAGTGGTACAATAAAGTCTAATATTTGTAAGGGCGGGTTTTATGCCCGCCCTCAAATTAAACAAACATGAAAAAAGATTTTTATGAAGTTTTGGGAGTTTCCAAAACTGCTTCCAAAGATGAAATTAAAACTGCCTATAGAAAGGCTGCTTTAAAGTTTCATCCAGATCGAAATAAAGAAGCTGGAGCCGAAGAAAAATTTAAAGAAATTAATGAGGCTTATGAAGTTTTGAGTAATGAAGAAAAAAAATCAGCTTATGACCAATATGGTCACGCTGCTTTTGACCCAAATGCTGGTCCTTTTAGTGGACACACTTACACTCAACAAAATGGTCCTTTCAATTTTACCTACACTCAATCAGGTGGTGATGTTGGTGGTGCCGATTTTGATTTTGGTGGATTTAGTAATCCTTTTGATATTTTTGAACAATTTTTTGGTGGTGGTGCTTTTCGTCAAGGTCAACAACATAGATTGGAAACTTATAAAATTTCTATTACTTTTTTAGAGGCTGCCAAAGGTGTCGAAAAAGAAGTAATTTTAGGAAATCAAAAAAGAAAAATAAAAATTCCCGCTGGTGTTGATGATGGACAAAAAATCAGATTTAAAGAATTTATTCTTTATATTGATGTTTTACCGGATAAAGTTTTCCAACGTGAAGGTAATAATGTTTTTATCTCTGTTAATTTATCTTTTTCTCAAGCCGCTCTAGGAGATATTATTCAAGTGCCTACACTCGATGAAGATAACTTAAAAGTTAGAGTTAAAGCTGGAACTCAACCAAACACTTTAATTAGACTTAGAAATAAAGGAATAAAAGATATTAATGGCTATAGACAGGGCGATTTTTATATTCGACTTTTAGTTTCTGTTCCAACTCGTCTTAATAATAAACAAAAAGAAATTATTAAAGAATTAGGTTTATAGAAAGATTAAGTTATACTTATCTTGTGTCATTAACTTATAAACATCACTTACCAACCCTCATTCTTATCTCTCTTCTTGCCTTGTCTTTACCACTTCTGACTAGTCTAGTAAATAAAAGATTGGATGATCGTTCTAAAGCTACAGAAGAACTAAGTAATTCTAAAGTAAGTTTTAAAATAGCTTTCAAAGGAATCAAACCAAACTATTCTTGTTTACCATCTTTAAACAAAATAAGCTTGGAAGTAGTCAATGTTATCAACAGAGCTTATCAATCAAACATTGAGGTTCCAATCACTCCTGTTGCTGGTGAAACTAACCAAGATGGTGATCAAGTCTTTCTTGTTTCCAATCAAGTCTTAGAATCTAAATTTAATTCTGTTGATAGTTCTAATTACCTTATGGTGGGTAATCCTTCTTTTCTAACCTCCAAACTCTGTCTTAATCAACAAGCTTCTAAAGTTGATGACTCTGTCTCTTGTAATCTTGATTTATCTAATACCAATACCACCACTTATGACTTTACTAACTATCCTCTAATTCCAGGTGATCTAAATCAAGATGGCATAGTTAATACTTCAGACTTTTCTATCATTAAATCCAATGTTGATTCTGATTCTGAAACTGATTGTGATAAAGAAGGTGATATCAACTTTGATGGTATGGTTAATGTCTTTGACATTGGTTATCTTAAAACTGCTCTTCTTACTACTGCTGACCAAGGAACCATTGATACCTCTACTATTACACCAACACCAACTAATACACCTAGTCCAACAGCTACACCAACACCAATGCAAGTAAGATATGCAGTAATGTCGGATATTCATGATAATACAACCGCTTTAAAAAATATGATGGCATTAGCAAAAAAAGATGGAATGGATATGGTGATTTTAGCTGGTGACTTGACTACAAATGGAACTTTGGATCAACTAAAAGCTATTAAAAAAGTTTTAGATGATTCAGGGATGAAATATGTGACAACTTCAGGAAACCATGATGGTTATAAAGATTTATTTGATGATGTTTTTGGGGTTGGGTATCAATCTTTTAAAATTAATGGAGTTAAATTTATTTTGATTGATAACAGTAATTATACTAAGTTAGATTATGTTTCTTCTCAAAAAAATTGGATACTATCTGAAGTGGGTGAGTGTAAAACTATTACTTGTATAGCTGTAATGCATCGACCTTTAAATAATCCATGGTCTGGTCATGTAATGGGAGAAGATAATACAAATTCGGCAGCAGAAGCTAAATGGTTATTGAAATTATTGGTTGATAATAAAATTAAAGAAACAGAATCGGGACATATACATCATTTCCAAACCTATACTCTTGGAGGAATGAAAACGAATTTAGTGGGTTTAGGTAGTGCTGCTTATTTTTCAGAATTTACAGTTGATAGTAGTGGAAATATTACTAAAAAACAGATTGATTATAAATAAATATTTGATTTAGTTTGCTTGTTGACGACTAAACAGGTTTTAGGTACAATAAACCCACTTGTAGATGCTTAAGCTAAATTTCAATCAACTAAATAAAATTAACAGGAGGGTTGTGGATACGAAATAAAGAATAAGGTTGATGAAGATAATGCCGAAAGCAAACAAGCTTTCGGTTTTTTTATGCACATTTTTAAAAATGAGGGCCTGTGGCTTAGTTGGTTATAGCGCCTCATTTGCAATGAGGAGGTCGGGAGTTCGACTCTCCCCAGGTCCACATAAATTACTAATTAATAATTACTAATTAATAATTAAATTCAGAAACAAGAAAATAAAGAAATTTGTTTTCTTGAACTGAATATTGAACATTAACAATTTATCGAATCGAAGTAATTTATATAATTTTCAATTTCGTCAATTCTTGGCAACTAAATTGAGTTGCCAAAAATTATATTGAGTCTAAATTTTAATAAAGCAATTGGTGGAT
>Ga0209340_1001805_pt1 | contig 13917 bp, 5 predicted proteins | sample EPASupsiteSAE323_FD_187266 | JGI IMG/M metagenome (GOLD analysis project Ga0209340, IMG submission 187266) | Bioremediated contaminated groundwater from EPA Superfund site, New Mexico - Sample SAE3-23 (SPAdes) (version 2) | ecosystem: Environmental > Aquatic > Deep subsurface > Groundwater >... | reverse complement strand
AAACATCTCGTCAAGCACAGGCGCGTAGATTACTCCGGCAAGCAAATCATTGCCTTTTGCCAGGCCGATTGACATTGCAAAAAGCGGCAGCTTGTGCGCGAAATTGGTGGTGCCGTCGATGGGGTCGATTATCCAGCGCAAATCAGTGGAACCGGACGAGCCGCCTTCCTCGCCGATGAACCCGCACTCCGGGCACTTCCTTGAAAGGTAATCAACAATCGCAACCTCGCACTCCTTGTCCGCCTTGGTAACGATGCTGTTTTCGTTCTCCTTGGCTCCAAGCATGTATGCAGATGCGGGCTTTTCGTAGTATTCCAGAGCGATTTTGCCCGCTATCTTGGCAGCTTGCTTTGCGTGCGATGCGTATTCCTGCGGTTGCATTTCATTCGCCTGCTTGACTTGGCTGTTGAATTCTGCTTATCTTCGGCCTTTTCCTTTCTTCTTCCAGAACTGGCCGTTGCTGCCGTCAAAGTCCTTCTTCCAGGGCTGCACGTCGCGCCCTCCGCGGCTGCTGCCTCGGTCGAAGCGCTCAGGAGTCCGGTCCTTTGCGGCCCTTTGTGGCGACACGACGGTTTCCTCGCCGTACTTGTAGATTTCGTACTCAACTGCGCCGGTTTCCAAGTCCCTGACGGAGATTACTGGCCGTGCGAGGTCCTTTTCCATCATCCCGGCAGGGGTCTTTACTGAAAAGTCAAGCGAGTAGGCCTTGCCAACCCTGCCTTTCTCTATGAATATTACGGTGTCAATGACCTGCGGGATGATTCCGAGGTCGACTTTTCCGAAGAATCGCTGGACTGCGTCAATTGGTTTGGATGCGTGGATGACTCCGACCATCCCGACTCCTGCCATGCGCAAGTCGGCAAAGGTCTGGAAGTCGTTGGTCTTTCGGACTTCGTCGTAAATCGTGTAGTCCGGACGCACGAGCAGCAGGATGTCGCTTGCGTTCTCAAAGCTCCCCTCAAGGGGTGCGTACTGCGTGATTCTCCTTGAGACTTGGAGGTCGCGCGGCTGTTCAAGAGTTTTCACAATCTTGTTTGCATCTGCGTAGCTTTCCGCAAGCGCACTCACAAAAGTGCTCTTTCCGCTTCCCGGCGGCCCGGCAACGATGATTCCCTCTGCCTTGGCCGCAAGCCGTGCTGAGAGCGTGCCTGAAAGTTCGTAGTCCGTAAGGGCGAGCTTGACAAGCGGCTTTACAACCGTAATCTCGCAGCTTTCAGAGAACGGTTGCCTGGTAAATACGATGCGGTAATCTCCTGCCTGTATGACCGTGGCGCCAAGCTTGTCGATTTCGATGAAGCTGTTCTCGTCGCGCTTTGCAAACTCGATGCAGCGCTTGAGCATGGTGTCAAGTTCGGAGCGCGAGTACTTCTTCTCGCTCGCGTCAACCAATTCAAATTGTCCGGGCAGTCCGCGCTTCACGCGCGCCTTCTCGCCTTCCTTGATGTGAAGGGACATCACGTCGCCTGTTTCGAAGAAGTGCGCAAAACCAAGCATCGCCTTCTGCACAATCGGCTCAAGGTATTCCACGACGATGCCTTCGGCCTTTGCAACAGCCGCCTGCACCTTGTCCGTAGTAATCAGGACTGCTCCCTCGTAGAGCTTGGCTTCCTCCCTAATCAGCGCGTCGATTTCGCCCGAGCTTGCGCCTGCAATCTCGAAGTGCTTGGGCCGCGTGCCTGAAAAATCGAGTTCAATCTTGCCGTCAGCTGCAAGCTCGCCGAGCTTGGTGATTTCGGAAAGTCCCGCAAGCCCGGTCTCGCGTCCTGCGTTTGCCTGGTGTTCAAGTTCGGCAAGTGCTGCCTTGCTTATGATTACCTTTGCGTGGTCGCCTTTCTTTGTAAGCATCTCGGTTATGCGGCCGTCGATGAGCGCGCCCGTGTCTGGAACGATTACCTTCATCATCAAAATCTCCTCTTGGCCGCATTGCCCCTGCGCGCCGCTTTCACTTTAGCCATACATCGGGTTGTCGTGCATCTCGTTGTATGCGTCGTGCATGTCCTTTATCTTGTCAATGGACTTCTTGAGCTTGTCCTGTATCTGGTTGCCCTCGGTGCGTAGCTTGCTGGTGTCGACCTTTACGCCTGAAACCTTGGACGCGCAGTCAAGAAGCCTTGCGGCAACGATGGGGTCAAGGGGCTGGTTGGTCTGCGCCATCATGTTCGCAGCGGGAAACCCCTCCGCAGCGCACTCGGCAATCAGCAGGCCGCTCACTCCCTGCGTTGCTCCTTCCTTGATGAGTTTCACTCCGGCTGACTCAAGCTTCTTGGAAAGCGCTGGCGTGCTTGCGATGCCATAAACTTGGTTGTCCGGCTTTTCAGCGCCGATTCCTGCAAGCGAGATTATCGCACTAGCCTTGTATTGTTTGGCAAGCTTGAGGATTTCCTGCGTGAGCAAATAGACCGCGTCAGCGGGGATCACGAACTCGGAGAACAGGACTATGACGTTGCTTTTCTCCGAAGCGTAGATGCGCGCCGGGAAGCTGGGCGAGTAGTTGTGTATTGATGCAATGGGCGGGAACTTGCAGCTTGTGAAGTATCCTATGAGCTTCATGTCAAGGGTCTCGGCAAGGTAGGTCGCGCCAAGAGTGCCAAGCATCCCGACTCCGGGGAAGCCCTCGATGATTACTGGGTTCTTGAGCTTGGCCTTTGCGACTTGCTTGATTTCTACTTTCATCGGGAAACACCTGCTTTGGAAGACGAAACTGGGTATATCAAGGATTACCCTTGCAGCGGTTAAAATGCCTTCTTCCCTTCGGTGATTGCCGCGGTTTTGCTTTTTCCCAGACACTATGCTGCTGAAAATATTGCAAAGACCACAAGCGACACCGGCGCGCAGAACAGCGCGTAGGAGAAGCCCTTTGGCAGGTCCTCTTCGATGAGCCCGACAAAGAAGCCGCCTATTGCGGAGAAGAGAACAAGGTATGCCTGCACCGAGAGAAGCACCGCGCCCAGTGCCGGGCTTTGGGACTCCGGGAACGTGCCGACAATCTTTAGCAGTATTGAGATGATGAATGGCACCAGGAACGCGGCGGAGGCGAGCACGGTGTACTTTGTCACAAGAAGCGAGCTTGCAAGCTCCCGCCTCATTTCCAGCGTGTCCGACACGTACTTGCTGATTTTCTGTAATGCAGGCCCTGCTTCGAAGCCGTTCTTGTAAGCTGCTGCGATGAACGTGCAGGACAGCGAAAACAGCGCGCTCTTAGCAGAGGAAGCCACCCTGGCAAGGGAATACTCGAAAGAGTATCCCGACTTGACCAGCTTGTCCACGCGTCCGAAGGCCTCGCTTGCCTTTCCCATCCCGGCTCTTGCAATTGCCCCTGGCACCTGTTCGATGGAGTCCGCGGCATAGGTGCTTGCCATCAGCAGCGCAGTCGGAAGCCCGGCTTCCAACTCAGCTTTAGCCGAGGACTCGGAAAGCATCCGGATTGCCTTGACTGTGCCATAAGGCAGGAACAGCCCAAGCAAGGCAAGCGGGAAATGGACTTGGGGGAATGGTGGAAAGAAAAAAAGAAGAGCAAAGGCCGCGATTCCTGCAACAGCGAACTTTGCTATTTCTGCCTTTTCGTTCTTTTTTCTTGCAACGACTTTCGATTCCGTCTTGTATTCGAAATTTGGAAGCGGAGGCGCCGCAAAGGTCGCCGCCACTGCCACGCAGGTGCAGAATGCGGGGAACGCAAGGAAGTACGCTATGTAGATGTCTATTGTGTTGATTTGCTGCTCAAGCAAGGGCGACAACAGAACGTATGCTCCGTACAGTGCGGGCACCAGGCAGCCCGCAGCCACAAAAAGCAATCCAAGGAGCGAGAGCCGCTGTCCGAACCTCTTGTGGTGCTGCCGCTGGAGGGAATAGAGCTCATCAGCGGCATTCGAAAGGTAACTTCCTTCGCCTCCATGCTGGTAAGCAAAGCAAAGCTGCGAGCACGCCCGCTTCCACGCCTGACCGTCCACCTCACCTGACAGCGACTCGAATGCCGCAACCGGGCTTGAGCCAGCATCCACCCTGCGGGAATATTTTCTCATCAGCGACTCTACGGTTCTGCCTTTGGGTGCCTCGGAAAGCGCGTCGTCGAAGCCCTGGCCGAACTCAAGAAGCAGCGAGACCGACTGCAGGGTGACTCCCAGTTCGCACTCCGCCTGCTTTGCGCGCTGGGAGGAAAGGAGAACCGGGTAGCAAAAGGATATCAGAAGCGAGAAGGCAAGCGTTGCCAGCGAGAATGCGAATGCCGTAGTTGGATACAAAATTATTCCCGCAAGAAGTACGATTGCGCCGCCAGCAACCGCAAAGTCAAGCGAGCGAGAAAAATACGCCGCAGCGTCGGGCTTCTGGCCTGCCTTGCGCAGCACTTGCGAGTATTCCGCAAGTTTCCTTTTCGGGACCCTTGCAATGAGCGGGGCCCAGTCGAGTATTTTTGGGGAAATGCCGCGTCCAACCGCCTTTGCAAAAGCGTCCATCGGTATTCTTTTTGACTAGGCTGGCACTAATCTTGGGCGTTGTCCTGCGCTCAACTTTGCGTTGCCCGCCGGGATTAAAAAGTTATATGGTCAAATGGTTAAGTGGTGAGATGGTGAAAACTACTGTCAATCTTGACGACGACCTTTATCGCCGCGCGGTCTCCGAGTCCGTGCGCAGGTACGGCAACACGCGCAGCCTGTCCACGGTGATAAACGAGCTCTTGCGCAGCGCATTTTCCAAAGGCGCGGAAAAGGACTCGGAAAAGGGACTCATGCCTCTGTTCGGCCTATTGAAGGACAGCAAGAACAAGCTCTCCGCGCAGGAACTCAAGGACCTAGCCCGGCAGGGGTGGGATTAGTTCTCATGGCCCGTGTTTTCCTGGACTCCTATGCATTGATAGCAATACTCTTGGGTAACCCCACTTACCGCGATGTCGCAATCAAAAGCGGAGTGGTGGGTGTCAGCAACCTTGCGGAAGCGTACTACATACTGCGCACGCAGCATTCGGTGGATGTTGCCGAACAGGCGTATAGCCTGGTATCAATGTTGGTGGTTGAAATCCCCCTATCCACCATCCGTTCGGCGATGATTTTCCGCGAGGAGTTCAACAAGAAGAACCGCAAGCAGGCACTCTCTTATGCGGATGCAATAGGTTACACTTACGCAAGGGAAAACGGCCTCGACTTTGTGACCGGCGACGACGCGTTCAAGGGCCTTGACGGGGTCAGGTTCATAAAATAGCGCTTTTCAAAGCATTAGTTGTACCCGGCGCACTTTGCTTTTTTCGAGCCTTGTTTGGCCACCTTTTTTTAAATCAGCCCGCACCGTTGTACACTAAAGTCCGCTGCTCCGACGCCGTTGTGCCCGTCGCGTTGGTCATGTACAGCGAGTATGCGTACGTTGTGCCGTTGGAAAGGCTGGTTTCCGGCTGCACGCTGGCAAAGAGCCACCTGTCCGGCGCGTACTTTGCAATGTTGGAATAGTATTGCTGCTGGATTTCGGCTGCGGTAAGCGAGCGGTTCCAGATGCGGACCTCGTCTATAGAACCGTTGAAATATCGGTCAGAATTATTCGCTCTCTTGCCTATCGAAACGACTCCCGCAATATCCGGTGGCAAGTTACCTGCGGTCATGCCAGTATCGCTCACATTAATTCCATTCACATAAAGCGTCCTTCCAGTATTATTGAAAGCCACTGCAACGTGCTGCCATCGGTTAAGAGTAATCGCATCAGTTATCGACCACGTATAGTTAGCGGTTACGGAAGTCTGGTTTGCTGTAAAGTAAAACTTGTTACCTGAACCAAGCGCGAACACATATCCATTCCCGCCCCATACGTTCGTGCTCTTGTCGAGGATTCTACCGGCGCTAGATTCTCCAAGGGTGGTCGGGTAAATCCAAGCTGAAATCGTCCCACCCATTGATAGTCGCATTGTTTGGCTGTCAGCAATTTCAACATAATCATTGACTCCATCGAACTTCATCGCGCTTGCCCACTTCCCGTCCGGAGTCCAGTCCGCGTGCCTTGCGCGTCCTGCGTTGTAGCGGACGAGGGCTTCCTCCGCTGAAAGCGAGCGGTTGTACATCCCGAATTCGTCTATCGAGCCGTTGAAGTAGTAGCCGGAATTGTACCCCCTTCCGATTACAAGCGACTCGGAGTTGTTGAGTACAAGGCCAGTGCCGCGGTTGGTGGTTGCGTTTGGCTGCCCGTCTATGTACGTGCGCTGGTAGCCGTCGGTTGCCGAATACGTGCCTATGAAGTGGTGCCAGTTGCCGTCCGAAACGTTGGTGCCGGGGATGTCAAAGCAGTTGGACGAACCGTTGTATATGCAGAAGCTTATGCACCCCGGCCTTGTACCGCCGCGGTTTATGCCTGCCCAGTACGCGTATGCCGACCCCGCGCCGCTCCACTTGCCTAACAACCCCCTGTTTGATGCGGTGTCGTTTGCCTTGAACCATATCTCAAAAGAGTAGCTTGCAACCGGGTTTTGCGACGCAGAGTGGGCGACGCTTATGTAGTCGTTGCTGCCGTCGAAATTCAGCGCGCTTCCGCTCTTGCCTGCAGCCCAGGTTGCGCCGCTAATCGTGCCGTTGTTGCGATAGATACTCTCGTCGTACGCCGTGCTTCCGGTGTTCTCGTCGAAGCGCCAGAGGCTTAGGGTGTTGCCGTAGATTGTGCCGTTGTTGCCGTACCGGGATGCGTCCACTACCTTTGCTGCGGTGTCGCCTATGCTCGCGATGTCGTCGAAGTTGTACGCAAGCACAAGCGAGTCGTTGTACATCGTGTAGTTCGTGCCGTTCCAGCTGAACGTAACCTGCGTCGGTGCTGGAGTGTTTTGTATTGTCGCGTTTATCGTGATGTTGCTTGTGTAAACCGCAGCGGCGCTTGCGGGTGTCGGCGGCGCGAAGAGTATTCCGTTGAACGTGGCGCTGCGCTGCTCGCCGACCATCGTCCTTGACGCGTTGGCCGCCCACGCGTAGTAGCTGTATGTCGTGCTGTTCATCTCAGGCTGCACGCTGGTGAACAGCCACCGGTCGGGCGCGTACTTTGCGATGTTCGAGTAGTACTGCTGCTGGATTTCCGGAGCGGAAAGCGAACGGTTCCAGACGCGCACCTCGTCGATGGAGCCGTTGAAGAACCGAATGTGTGGAGTCCTCAAATCCGCGCCAACACCGAAAGCCGCAACGTTCTGCCGTACGTTTCCAGTCTGGCTTCTTTCCCCAACAACTACGCCATTGACGTAGACGTACATCTTTGAGCCATCGTATGTGGCAGTAACGAACTGCCATATTCCACTCGCAAGAACATTGCCCGCCGAAGCAACGCCATGGTCGCTGTTCTCACTTTCCGTCCCGATATTAAAGCCCAGTATGCCCGGGTTCATAAAGTAAAACTCGTACCCGCGATTGGTGCCATCCCACCACTTGTTCGCAATTTGTTGGTACGAGTCAATGCTGTTGGATTTTATCCAAGCACTAATTGAAATCGCATTTATCGTATTGAGAATAGAACTGTTGCCCGCATCAACATAATCATCAACCCCGTCAAACTCCATCGCCGAGTTCCACTTCCCGTCCGCAACCCAGTCCGCGTGCTTTGCCTTGCCTGAATTGTACTGCGCCAGTATCTCCGACGCCGAAAACGAGCGGTTCGCAACCAGCACTTCGTCAATTGAGCCGTTAAACTGCCTTACGAAGTCGGAGTTAGAAACGGCCCTCGCGGCGCCAACCAGCAGGTCGTAGGTGCCGTCTGCCAGGCTGAAGGATATTGCGGTGCTGTTGTGCAGCACGCCATCGACATACACTTCCATCTTCGTGTTCGCAACGAACACCCCGCAGACGTGATGCCACTGGTTGACCGGCAGGTTCCACCCCGACGCAAGCGAATGGTATGTCCCGTTTCCATCTGCAAGCCAGTCAATCCTGCCGGCCCAGTTGCCAATGCGCAGGCCGTACCCGTTCTCAGTCCCTGCGGAATAGTAGTTGTTGCGGTACTTGCTCACTATGTGCTGGGTCGCCTGGGAGGAGTTCGTCCAGTAGACCCACGCGCACTCCGTGATGCTGCCGCCCAGGCTGATTGAGGGCGAGTCCGGGACGACTAAATAGTCATCAACGCCGTCAAACTGTATGCCGGTGCCGCTCTTTCCAGCAGCCCAGCCGCAAGTTGCGGCCACGCCGTTGCTGTAGCACGTGCCGTTATTCCCATAGACGCCCTCGTCGTAGGCGACCGAACTGGTGTTCTCGTCCATATGCAACAGGAGCGCGGTGTTGCCGTAGACCGTGCCGTTGTTGCCGTAACGCGAGACGTCCACAACCTTCCTTGCAGAGTCTCCGATTGCAGGGACGTCGTCAAAGTTCATCGCAAGAACCAGCGAGTCGTTGTATATTGTGTAATTTATACCGTCCCAGTTGAATCCTGCTTGCGTCAGTGCGGGCAGGTTGCGTATGCTTGCGTTTATGGTGATGCTGTTGATGTACGCCACCGCCGCGTTTGCGGGAGTCGGCGGCATGAGTTGTATCCCGTTGAACGTGGCGCTGCGCTGCTCGCTGGTTATTGCGTTTAACGCGTTGGCCGCCCACAGGTAGTATGTGTACGTCGTGCTGTTCAGGTCCGGCCGTTCGCTTGAGAACAGCCACTTGTTTGCGCCGTACTTTGCTACGTTGGAATAGTAGTGCTGCTGTATCTCTGCCTGTGAGAGCGAGCGGTTCCAGACCCGGATTTCGTCCATCGAGCCGTTGAACACCAGCCCGTTCTGTGAAATCGTGAAACTGCCCGCGCTGGTTGCGTTTATGGTGCCGCTCATGCCGATGTTTTCCGGCGTGACGTCGACCCCGTTCTTGTAGTACTTGAAGTTGGTCCCATTGTACGTGAACGCCACGTGCGCCCACTCCCCGGCTGTGATTATGTTCGGCACGTCCTTGTACGGCCTCCAGCTTCCGCTTGTGTACACCAGCGCGGAAAGGTTCGCACCCTTGAGCCGGAACAGGTAGCTTGAGCCTTTCCTGAGTATGGTCTGTTCGGCCGTGGTGATTGTGTTGGGCTTTATCCAGGCCTCCACTGCAAGCGTGTTATATGGCACGAGGCTTTGGGTCTGTGTGATGTTGATGTAATCGTCAATACCGTCGAACATCATCGCGCTTCCCCACCTTCCTGAGGAGTCCCAGTCGGAGTGCTTTGCGCGGCCCAAATTGTATTGCGCAAGGATTTCGGCTGCTGAGAGCGAGCGGTTGGCTATCATGACTTCGTCAAGGGTTCCGTTGAACGGGTATGAGCCGGAGTACGTCCCGATTTGCATTGCAGTCGTGTTCGGTTTTATCGCATTGGCCATGGCCGCATACTCGAAGAATTGGCCGTTCCTGTAGAACGTGACGTTGTTCGACACGTAGTCTGCCACTATGGCTATGTGCGTCCAGTTGCCGTCGTAACCTGCGAATATATTGGTTGCCGATGCCGCTTTTGTGGAAACGGTTCCGTTTGAATACCTGTATTGGAGGTAGTCTGAGGATATCGGCCTGACTATCGAATACGACCCTAACGCGGTGCTTTGGCCTCCGTTTAATATCCATTGCCAGTCTGCAGTGGATTTGTAAGACTTTGTCCAGAAAGACGTGGTGATGTACTTTGGCGCAAAGAACGATTGTGCTGTTTGCACGTAGTCGTCCGTCCCGTCGAACTGCAGTCCGCTCCCGCTCTTGCCACTAGTCCAAGTGGCTCCGCTTATGGTTCCGTTGTTGCGGAAAATGCTTTCGTCGTATGCGGTCGAGCCAGTGTTCTCGTTGAAGTGCCAGAGACCCAGGGTGTTGCCGTAGACCGTTCCGGTGTTGCCGTAGCTGGACACGTCCGTGACGTTGCCCGCGGTGTCGCCTATGCTTGCGACGTCGTCGAAGTTGTATGCAAGCACAAGCGAGTCGTTGTACATCGTGTAGTTCAAGCCGTCCCAGTTGAACATTATCTGGCTGACTTGGGCCACGCTCTGGAGCGTCGCGTTGATTGTGATGTTGCTTTCATATACTGTGGCGCCGTTTGCAGGGGTGGGTGGCATGAACTGTATCGTGCTTGCCAACGTGCCGCTTACTGCGAAGCTGCGCGACTGGCTAGAGTACTTCTCGCCATTTGCGGCAAAAAGCTGGTATGCATAGCTGCCCTCGGATGCGCTGGTCAGGTTCGATGTGAAGAGCCACTTGTTTGCGCCGTACTTTGCGAGGTTGGAGTAGTAGTGCAGCTGTATTTCTGAAGCTGAAAGCGTGCGGTTCCACACGCGCACCTCGTCGATGGAGCCGTTGAACAGCAACGCGTAGGTAATCCCATCAGTGGACCGTCCTCCAATTACCAATGGGGATGTGGTCTGGTCGGGGTATCCGGTCAGCTGGCCGGATGCTGCAAGCGCGCCGTTGACGTATATTTTTCCATACGTGTACGTGGAGTTTTGCGATTGTATGGTCGCGGTTACCTGCTGCCAGATGTTGGTAGATATCACTCCCGGTGTCGTAACCGCAAGGTCTGGCGATGCGTATGTCGTGGTGAGCTGAAGGGTGCCGTCGCTTTTGACCTGGAGTTCGTAGTCCGAGTTGACTCCCTTCCCGATGATTTCCATAGTAGATGCTATGCTCTTGGGGTTGATCCACGCTGAAAGGGTGAAGTTCGTGTTCAACCGGGTCGTTGTGGAGTTGCCGGCAGTGACGTAAGTGTTTGTGCGGTCGAACTTCATCGCGCTTCCGAATTTCCCATTCGCGTCCCAGTCAGCGTGCTTGGCGCGTCCGGCGTTGTAGTGGGCGGAGATTTCCGCGGAGGAGAGGGTGCGGTTGTAAACTCCAACCTCGTCGATTGAGCCGTTGAAGAAGGAGGCTGCGTGCGTGTAGCCGTAGGCGCCGATGATGAAGTCGTATGTAGATGGCTTGATAGCGTCTATGCCGTTCTGTGTCTCGCTTGAGAGTATGCCGTTTATGTAAAGCCTCGTGGTGTTTACCGGACCGAACGTCGCGGCAACGTGCGTCCACGAGTTGAGGCTTATGTTTTGGTTGGCATATGCTGTGAAATAGCCGTTTCCAGTGGAATTGTACGCGTAGAGTGAAAGGTTTGTGCCCGAAATCAGCCTTAGCGAGTATCCCGACCCAGCAGTGTATGCGGAGTTTGCATGTCCGATTATCGTCTGCGACGTGCTTGAGCCGTCGGTGTTCACCCACGCCTCAAGCGTCAGCTCGTTTTTCGGGTTCAGGCTTGCTGGCTTGTTGAACTGTATGTAGTCGTCCACCCCGTCAAACTGCATTCCCGTGCCGCTCTTTCCTGCTGTCCACCCTGAGAACTTGGCCTTGCCTGAATTGTATTGGTCGGCAAGCTCTTCCTGTGAAAGGGATTTATTGTAGACTGCGACCTCGTCAATCGAGCCGTTCCAATAGTATGTGCTGGAGCTGTACCGTCCTATTTGGAGCGCTATGTTCACAGTTGGCAGCGTAACAAAGGTATCTTTGTTCAAAAAGACGGCGTCACGGAAGATGTATAGCCCGGAGGTATTCAAGATGGCCGTATAGTAGTGCCAGTTTTCCCAGTCGGAAAGTGCAGTCAGTTTTGAAACGCCCCAGTCAGAAGAATAGAAGTATAGTTTGTCCTCGTTTCTTCCAAACCGGAATGTGGCGCCGGATTGTATGCTGGAAATTGCGTGGCGTTGGCCGCCGGTACTGCCAATTTCTTTTCCCCAGAATGAGAGCGTGAATGGCGAGCCGGCCATCGGGATTTGGCCAGTAACTGCATAGTCGTCAACCCCGTCAAAGCTCAGTCCGCTGCCGCTTTTTCCTGAAGCCCAGCTTGCGCCGTAAATCGAGGCGTTAATCTTGTAGGGGCTCTCGTCATACGCGTAGCTGCCTGAATTCTCATCCATGTGCAAGAGCGTCAGGGTGTTCCCGTAAATCGTGCCGTTGTTCTTGTAGGCCGATTCGTCGAACGTGGTGTTCCCGTCAGCCTCGTCGAAGTGGAGTAGGAGCTGGGTGTTTCCGTAGATTGTCCCGTTGTTTGCGTACTGCGAGTAGTCGGTTGCCTTCGACGCGGTGTCTCCTGCCTCGGCTGAATCCTCGAAGTCCAGCGCAAGCAGAAGCGACTCGTTGAGGAAAGTGTAGTTGGTGTTGTTGAGCCCGAAGTAGACTTGCGAGACCGGCACGTTCTGTATGGTCGCGTTTATTGTGCTGTCCCTGCCTACGGGGTAGGTGGTCCCGTTTGCCGGGGTCGGCGGCCGGAATATTATTGCCCGCGTGCTGAGGGTGCGCAGCTCGCTGTTGCCCACGGTGCCGTCAGCGTCGCGGGCGTAGATGAAGTAGTTCTGCTTGGCGCTCTCAAGCTCCTGCTCGTTGGAAACAAACACCCACTTGTCTGGCGCGTACTTGTTGAGGCTTCCGTAGTATTGCTGCCTTATCTCATCCGCCGAGAGCGTGCGGTTCCACGCGCGCACCTCGTCGATGGAACCGTTGAAGAAGTATCCCGGTCCGCGGCCTGAACTTGCAGAGCAGTTGTACGCGCCTATTGCAAATCCGTATCCGTACGGTACCCCTGGGTCATAGATATCGTCCGTCCTCATACAGTGTGAAACCGTTTTTGCAAGCCCGCCGTTCACATACAGTTTCCCTTCGCAGCCAGAGCGGTTGTTCCAAGTCAGCGCGACGTGCGTCCATACGTTGACGTAACTTGAGAAATTGATTCGCAGGTTGTCATAGAAGTAATTGTCGCCGTTTGCCGCAAGGAAGCCGTTCAATTCTGTGCCCTCCAGGGCAAGGCCGTACCCGTAGATGCTCCAATAGCTGCTGCTTCTCCTTCCGCCCAGTATGTGCTGCGTTCCAGAAAGGCTTGCCGCCTTGACCCACGCGCTCCAAGTGTAGTTGGCGCCAGTTGGTGCCGCTGGCACGCGGACGTACGCGTTCGCGCCGTCGAACTTGATTGCGCTGCCGAACGCGCCGTCGGGATTCCAGTCTGCGTGATGCGCTTTTCCTGAGTTGTAACTTGCGAGGACCTCGGAATCCGTCAGTGACCGGTTGGCTATCATGACCTCGTCTATCGTTCCGTTGAACGGTATGCCTGGGCTTGTGCCTGACCTGAAGTCGTCGCCAATTTTCAATGGCCATTGTATGCTGATTGCAGTTCCTGCATAACTGGTTGTATTGGCGATGCCGTCAATGTACATCTGTATCCTGTTGGTGCTTACTTTGCGGGTGAAACCAACATAGTGCCACGTATCGTCCCGCATGTCAAAGCCGCTTGAAAAGACGTCATATCCGCCGATGTTCCAATATATTCTGAGCCTTCCGGAAGTGTGCCCTTCAAGGTTGAATCCCGGATTGACTGGATAGTTGCCGATTATGTTGCCTATCCTAGTTCCGCTTGGTATTGTGGATGGGACCTTGACCCAGGCGAAAACCGATATTTCCGCGTCTCCGCCTAATGCGCCCGTAGTTCCTAGCGTGGCGTAGTCGTTGCTCCCGTCGAATTGCAATCCACTCCCGCTCTTTCCGGTAGTCCGGGTTGCGCCGGTGACCGTTCCGTTGTTCTTGTACATGCTTTCATCGTAAACCGTGCTTCCGGCGTTCTCATCGAAGTGCCACAGTGCAATGGTGTTGCCGATGATTGTGCCGTTGTTTCCTACGCGTGACACGTCCGTTGTTGTCATTGCAGTGTCCCCTGCGGCCGGAGTGTCGTCGAAGTTGTAGGCGAGAACAAGCGACTCGTCGTACATCGTGTAGTTGGTGCCGTTCCAGTTGAGCTTGAACTCCGCAAGGCTTGGCGTTGCAAGCGTGGCGTTCATCGTGACGTTGCTTTCGTAAGAAGCGCTCGAATTTGCCGGGGTCGGGCTTGAGAACGTGATTGGGTTGGCGTAGATGGTGCGCCGTTCGAACGAGTTGATAGGCACAAGCGAGTTGTTCGCGTACAGCATATATGTGTAGTTGCCGGTTGAGAGGTTCCTTACTGCCGACTGGAACGCCCACC
>Ga0209340_1001804_pt1 | contig 13923 bp, 13 predicted proteins | sample EPASupsiteSAE323_FD_187266 | JGI IMG/M metagenome (GOLD analysis project Ga0209340, IMG submission 187266) | Bioremediated contaminated groundwater from EPA Superfund site, New Mexico - Sample SAE3-23 (SPAdes) (version 2) | ecosystem: Environmental > Aquatic > Deep subsurface > Groundwater >... | reverse complement strand
TATCCGCAAAAAACTGCGCATGAACGGACTGGTCCTAAAGGATGTTGCATTGGTAAGAGCAATGGATCGGGATTTGCAGGGGGACTCTGATATCCTGCCGCTGGGGATCAAAAACAATGGAGAATTCAAGGCTGCATCCAGCGTTTTAGAGGCAGAAGAGTTTGATATATTATTTGATTATCTGCAGGAGCTGCTTAAGGAAATCGGAACGCAAATGGTAAACGGCCAGATACGTATAGAACCTGTTAAAACCGATAAGGGCAAAGCTTGCGATAATTGTATTTACCATGCCATCTGCCAGTTTGACAAATTGTTTGCCGCTAATCGCTATAAAAATATCACGACCACCAGAGACGCTGACGTATTGGACAGGATAAAGAAACTCCGGGAGGATCATACGCATGAGTAATTGGACGCTAGAGCAGCAGCAGGCGATTGAATCGCGCAACAGCAATCTGTTGGTGGCAGCTGCTGCCGGCTCAGGAAAAACTGCAGTTCTGGTGGAAAGAATCATTCGTATGATCTGTCAGGACGGTTTAAATATCGAGAATTTGCTGATCGTTACTTTCACCAATGCTGCGGCCGGAGAAATGCGGGAGAGAATTACTGCTGCAATCTTAAGAGAACTTGATTCAAATCCTGATGATCCACAACATTTGCGTCGTCAACTGCAGATAATCAGCAGAAGCTCCATTTGCACCTTACATGCATTTTGCACAAGTGTTGTGCGCGAATATTTTCATGTACTAGATATCGATCCGAAATTCAGAGTCGGCGATATTACAGAATGTTCGATTCTACGCAGGGAAACAGTCGAGGAAATCATGGAAGAAGCATATGCAAGCGGGGATGAAAAATTTCTGGGCCTGGTCGAACGTTTTGCCGGTTCCAGAAATGACAAACCCATTGAGGATCTGATCCTGCGTACCTTTACATTTATTCAAAGTCAGCCAGAGCCTTTGGCATGGTTGGAGGAAAAGACCGATCACTTTGTCATGTCGGAAGATGAATTGGCGCAAAGTGCTTGGACTACAAATATCATTCAGGAAATGCAGGCCAAAATCGGTGAGGCCAGAGAGCTTTTTATTGCGGCTGCAGCTGCGGTCGATCTTGATCCTGGACTGGAAGGTTATCGGCCCGCCCTTGAAGACGATCTGGTGCTGACCGGCCAACTAGATGCCAGTATACAAGCAGGATTAGAAAGTTTGACCCAACTCATGCAAGCGATCAAGTTTACCCGTTTGGGAAGAGTATCCCGGGACTGTGATCCGCATTTGCAGGAACAAGTCAAAGAACTTCGCAATGAAGGCAAAAAATTGATCTCGGATCTGCAAGACCTGACGTTGGGCAAAAGCATCAAGGAATATGCAGTTGAACTTGTGCAACTCTACCCCAGTATGCAATCGCTGTTGCAACTGACCACCAATTTTATCAGGCTTTATCAGGAGAAAAAAGCGGAAAAAGGCATTTTGGATTTTGATGATCTGGAGCATTTTGCGCTGCGCGTTTTAAGTGATCCTGAAGCAGCCCGGATTTATAGAGATAAATATCATTATATTTTTGTGGATGAGTATCAGGACAGCAACCTGGTACAGGAAACTTTGCTTAATTACATCAAAGGCGAGCGCAACCTCTTCATGGTAGGTGATGTCAAACAAAGTATCTATCGTTTTCGTCTGGCCGATCCGACCCTGTTCATATCCAAATACCATGCTTTTCAATCTGAGCCACAAGCACTAAATCGCCGTATCGACCTGGATAAAAATTTTCGCAGCCGCGCAGAAATCCTCGCTGGCGTAAATTATATTTTCAAACATATAATGTCGCAGCAACTGGGTGACATTGATTATGATCGATCTTCCTATCTGTGTTACGGCAGCAATATGGAGGAAGCAGAGGATGCCAGCATAGAAGTCATGCTGATTGAGAAAGATCCCAACTTGCTGGAACTCGATGAAGACGGCGAAGATCTAAGTGAAGTCGAATACGAAGCCAGTTTTGCTGCCCGCCGGATCAGGGAATTAATGGGTCAGAGTATTTATGACCCGCGGCAAAAATGCATTCGTTCGCTTGAATACAGAGATATGGTCATACTTATGCGTTCAACCAAAAATCGGGCCGATGCATACCTGGATATCCTGACTGAGCAGTGTATACCTGCTTATGCCGATGTGGGCAACGGTTATTTTGAAACGCTGGAAATTGAGATGTTTTTAAATCTGCTACGTATTGTTGATAATAAAAAGCAGGACATTCCTCTGCTCAGCGTTTTACGTTCACCAATGGGTAAGTTTTCCGTTCAGGACTTGATCGCCATTCGTCTGAACAGTCACGCCAGTCATATGTACCTGGCGCTGGAGGAATATATAAAATATAACGACGACGAATTAAGCAGCCGTTTATCAGTTTTTTGGGCTCAACTGAGCAATTGGAAGGATAAAGCCAGATTCATGCCGATTGATCAGCTGATCTGGGAAATTATGCTGGAGACTGACTATTTCTATTTTGTCGGAGCCATGCCGGGCGGTGTACAGCGTCAGGCCAATCTGCGCATTCTGCTGGATCGTGCCCGACAGTTTCAGGCCAGCACGCTGAAAGGTCTCTTCAACTTTATTAATTTTATTGATTCGCTGCAGACGGATCGAGGGGATATGGGCAACGCAAGGGTTTTGGGCGAAGAAGACAATGTAGTGCGGATCATGAGTATACACAAAAGCAAAGGACTTGAATTTCCGGTGGTAATTCTGGCTGGAATGGGCAAGCAGTTCAACCTCAGCGATACCAGCACGGCGGTACTATTTCACAAGGATTTGGGGATTGGCCCTGTCTATGTTGACCCCGAAGCCCGGATAAAGAGCAACAGTCTGGCCAGAATGGCGATACAGAGCAAATTGAAGAAAGAAAACTTATCTGAGGAAATGCGGATCTTGTATGTGGGGTGTACCAGAGCGATAAACAAATTGATCATGCTGGGTTCTTTTAAAAATCTACCCGGGCTGGCTAAAAAATGGAGTCGCTCTTTGAATCCATATGGTCTGGGCAAGGCACGTAATTTTATGGATTGGATCGGTCCGGTGTTGATAAATCATCCTGAAGGGGAAATCCTGCGCGATCTGCTGGAGGATAGATTTGATCCAATAGAGATGAATACCGACAATTCCTTATGGAAAATATCAATTTTAAACCCGGTCCAACTTTCTGCAGCCAAACGGGAAATCATGCAGCAACAATCTTCTGAACGCATTAAATTACATGATTTCATACGGGAAAGTGTTTCGTCGGAGAATGCTCTGATAAATAAACGTCTGGACTGGAAATATCCCTTCCGGCAGGCTGAAGAAATTCCTTCCAAGTTATCTGTAACCAGTATCAAAAAAATTCAATCCAGCAATTGGCCTGCTGGTTTACCTGATCCACCTGTACTCTTGCCCGGACCGGATTTTATTGTTAACAACAAGAGCGGTTCGACTGTCAAGCTCAGCGGTTCGGAAAAGGGAACCGTCATACATTTTGTCATGCAGCACCTTGATCTTGCCAGAGTAAGCAGTACCGCTGAAATCGAGCTTCAGTTGCAGGAAATGCTGCAATGCGAGTTGTTAAGCGCTGAAGAAACAAATGCGGTTCAAATTGAGAAAATCGTAAGGTTTTTCAATTCCCAACTGGGACAGCGAATGTTAATTTCTTCGGCTGTATACCGCGAAGTACCTTTCAATCTTGTTTGTAAAGCCAACCGCGTTCTGGATGATCTAGACCAGGACGATGATGAATTGCTGGTGCAAGGGGTTATAGACCTTTATTTCCGGGAAGGAGATGGACTGGTTTTAGTTGACTATAAAACTGATTATATTAGTGCCCAAAACCGTGATGCATTGATCAAACAATACAGCATCCAAATCAATATGTATAAGGAAGCCCTGGAATCAATACTGCAAAAAAAGGTAAAAGAAAGCTATCTCTATTTCTTCCATACCGAAGAGATGATTGGCATATAGCACAAAAATCAGATGGGCACACAAATCTCACATAGATGGCGGCTGACCATGCTCGGTGTATATCGTTCAAATATTGGTCTGGTGTTATCAATATGAAGACCTTGGCCTGATAACTCCGGCAGAATTTCAGTCCAAGCCTTTTGAATATCCTCTGCCGTATGACCAATCGTAAAAACAGCATATCTTCCGCCGGAAAGATCAGTCCTGTTTATGTCTTCGCTAATAATTTCATATTCTTCCGGGACAACAATACAAACATCATAACGACAGGCCTCAGCCAAAGTTATGGCAGGATCGTCATGAGCAATCCCCATAATAACTGCTGATTCAGTAAGGATATTATTAGCGCCCGCCCAACTCTTTAATCGTTCCATCAGTTCCATATTATTGGCTCCATAAGGACCTGTCTGCCTCATATAGGCAACCATTTGTTTAGGTATTTCTTCAATTTTAAATCGCATTGCCGTTTCTCCTTTGTCTGCTTGATAATCTGAAACTAACAGGATATAAAATGAATATCAACTTAATTTTTAAAATCACCAAGAAGAAGGATGACTATTTTGGCAGCAGTAATTTCTATAATCCCTGCTCAAGTGGTAATATTTATAATATAATCTAATTTGATGCCCGACATATTTTGAAAGAGAGGTTTGATTATGATTAAAACTTTGGTAATTGACAAGCCATTGGCATATGACGGAACCCAAATGCAATCTCATTGGATATACAAAAATTTCGGTCTGATCGGAGACGCGGCCGTTGCTTTTACCGGCGAAGTTAATGTTGGCCTGGACAAAATGATCGACTTGATCGATGTTCATAGAAAAGAATCAATTTATTCACCGCTGATGCTCAACTTCTTAATAGAACACTTCAATCCTAATTTGGAATTGGCTATTTACAGACAATGGCTGCTTATAAGCCTGATTAAGGAGGAACTTGCCCAATTTGAAATTGATGTCAATCGCATGGGAGACGATCTCTATTATAAAAAAGCCAAACTGTCAGTATCGGTTGCCACAGTTACAAACGTTTCATCGCTAATTCATATTGGCTTGAATATTGATACGGAAGGCACACCGATCAAAACAGTCGGACTGAAAGAACTCGGAATCGGGGATATAAACGCATTTGCAGATACTGTGATGCTGAGGTACAAAAGAGAACTTGAACATATCCAGGAAGCTCGCTGCAAAGTGCGCAGCGTTTAACAGTCATATGTAAATATCAGGCAACTGCTTGTAAAGCATTTTTCTAAACCTTAAAATAGAAAAGTATGAAAGGGGATTTAGTTTTGGAGGGGGAACAGAAGGATCCTGGTAAACTGGAGCTAATCGCTTTAAAAAGTTTTTCCACCAATTATGAACTTGTTTATGTTATTGATTTTCTAAACAAGAGTCTTAAAGACAAAAAGATCATGTTTGGCTTGAGCAAAGATAAACAAGCAGATCAGATGACCATAAAAATCTATGAATTTTAACAACCGCCTTATTCGCGACCGCGGGATTATAATTTTTATTGATCTCCAAATGTAAAACTTGTATTGGGGTGGACTGATTGAATAGAGAATTGAAAGAATTTATTAAGGAAACGCTCAGCATAGTAATAATTGCTTTCATTTTGGCAATGATTTTAAGGACTTTTGTAATTGAAGGAAGGATCATCCCTTCAGGTTCAATGCTTCCCACCTTACAGTTGCAGGATCGGGTCATGGTCAATAAATTCATCTATTACTTTAAAGAACCGCAGCGTGGTGATATTATTGTTTTCCATCCACCGGATGTTCTAAAACAAAAAGATGATTTTATTAAAAGGGTTATCGGTCTTCCGGGTGAAAAGGTTGAGATGAAAAATAATAAAGTTTATATAAATGATAAACCGCTGGTCGAGCCATATTTATCTGAACCGGTCAATTACACTTTCGGTCCAGTCGTTGTACCTCAGGACAGTCTTCTGGTGCTGGGAGACAATCGTAATGACAGTTTTGATAGTCATATGTGGAATGCCTGGTTAAGCAAAGATCAGATCAAAGGCAAGGCCTTTGTTATTTACTGGCCGATAAAAGAAATCAAGCTTTTGGAACGGGGAGTATCCTTTGAATGAAAATACTGATTACGAATGATGACGGTATTCATGCCCGCGGCATCCAAACACTTGTCCAGGAACTCAGCCAAATAGCTGAGCTATATTTGGCCGCGCCCGATCGTGAGCGCAGCGGTACTGGCCATTCCATAACCGTATTTGATCCCATTAAAGTATCCAAAACTACCTTTCCGGGGGTAAAACAAGCCTGGATTGTTGGCGGGACTCCGGTAGACTGTGTGAAGATTGCCATCGCCCGTTTGATCGAGGAAAAAATCGATCTGGTTATTTCCGGGATCAATCACGGTTCCAATCTGGGCAGCGATGTCCTTTACTCCGGAACAGTGTCGGCAGCTGCTGAAGCTGTCATAATGGGTTGTCCGTCACTGGCGATCTCCCTTGATTCAGACCACAGTGAAAGTGACTTCGCGTTTCCCGCCCAATTTACCAGAAAATTGGTCACCTCCTTAATGCACTGGGGAATAGCCCCTAAAACCTTGGTAAATATAAATATTCCAGCCATCGAACCTTCGCAGATAAAGGGCATTAGGGTGTGCAAACTGGGTCTAAGAAACTATGACAATCTTTTTGAAGAAAGACAGGATCCGCGCGGAAACACTTATTACTGGCTGGGCGGCGGGCTGTTGAAGGAAGAGCAGGATCAGGACAGTGACGTTTATGCAGTTGAACATGACTACATCAGCGTAACCCCTATCAATCTTGATTTGACCAATTATGCCCTGATGAACAGATATAAAAAACTGGCGGAGAGTTTTCAAAAGCGTAATTATCCTGACCTGGAAATACCAAAATAGCATCGTACATTTTGCATTTACAGGATTAACCAAGCATAATCCGGACGTATTATATGGCACAAACAAAAAAGGTTTTGCCAGTTGTGCTAAAGTATAGTACCATTTTACAGTGTACAAATATTTTGAGGAGGTTTATTGGATGAAGGTCTATCCTACCAGTAGTATTCGTAACATAGCACTTGTCGGCCATGGAGGTACGGGAAAAACATCACTGGCTGAGGCAATGCTTTATTCCACCGGAGTTTTAAAAAGACTTGGCAAGGTTGATGATGGCACCAGTGTCGGTGATTACCTGCCGGAAGAAGTCAAGAAAAAATTTACTATCAGCGCTTCGCTGATTCCATGTGAATACAAAGATTGCAAAATCAATGTGGTTGATACGCCCGGTTATGCGGATTTTTATTTTGAAGTTGCCGGTGCCATGCGTATCGTTGACAGCATGTTAATGATGTTCTCCTCTACTGCCGGAGTCGAGGTACAGACTCAGGTTGCCTGGGATGATTATCCCCAAATTCCTAAAATCGCCTTTATTAACAAGATGGAACGTGAAAATGCTGATTTCTATAAAGTTTTAGCCCAAATCAAAGAAACCTTCAGCGATAATGTTGTTCCTATTCAATTGCCGATTGGAGCTGCTGATACTTTTAAAGGAATCGTCGATCTTGTTAAAATGAAAGCTTTCATGTTTGAAGGCGCCAGCGGTAAAATGACAGAAACTGATATTCCGGCTGATATGATGGATGATGTTGAAATGTACAAGCTTGAATTGATAGAAGCTGCTGCTGAAGCCAACGATGATTTGCTGACCAAATATCTGGAAGGTGAAGAAATCACTGATGAAGAAATCAAAAGCGGTATCAAAGCTGCCGCGTCGAATGGCTCAGCAGTTTTTGTATTGTGTGGATCAGTCGCAAACAATATAGGTATAACCTCATTAATGGACTTTATGGTTGATTGTTCGCCCACTCCTGACTTCAATGCAATGGTTAAGGGCAAAGACGCTGCAGCTGAACCTTTTTCCGCGCAAGTATTTAAAACGATTGCTGACCCTTATATCGGACGTCTGACAATGTTTAGAATATTTACCGGTAAACTGAAAGCTGATAGTATCGTTTACAACTCCAATAAAGAAAAAGATGAAAAAATAACCCAGATATTTGTAATGACCGGTAAAGAACAGGCTGCTGTGCCTGAATTAAATACTGGTGATATTGCAGCGGTAGCAAAATTAAGCGTTACCTCCACCTCTGATACATTATGTACCAAAGCCAAACCAGTAATAATGGATTCAATCAACTTCCCAATCCCAACATTAAGTATGGCAATAGAGCCCAAGAGCAAAGCTGATGAAGACAAACTCAGCGGCGCACTGCAAAAAATAATCGAAGAAGATCCCACTATTACTGTTGTGAAGAACACCGAAACCCATCAGACGATCCTTACCGCCATGGGCGATACCCATGTGGATATCATTTTGGACAAACTATCCCGTAAATTTGGGGTTGATGTGGTTAGCAAAGAAATGAGAATTCCTTATCGGGAAACGATTCGGTCTATGGTTGAAGTCGAAGGAAAACATAAAAAGCAAAGCGGCGGGCATGGCCAGTACGGGCATGTTTGGATCAAGTTTGAGCCGTATGAAGATGGTCAGTTTGCATTTGAAGAAAATGTTTTCGGCGGATCAGTACCACGGAACTTCTTCCCGGCAGTTGAAAAAGGTCTGCAGGAAGCGCTGGAAGAAGGAGTATTGGCCGGTTATCCGGTTACCAATATGAAAGCAACGCTTTACGACGGATCCTATCATTCGGTTGACTCGTCTGAAATGGCCTTTAAAATGGCTGCCAGACTTGCCTTCAAGAGCGGTATGGAAAAAGCCAAACCTGTATTGTTGGAACCAATCGTGAATGTGGAAATTGAAATTCCTGATACTTATATGGGTGACATCATTGGCGACCTCAACAGTAAACGTGGAAGAGTCATGGGAATGGAACCATCAGGCAAAAAGCAGATCGTTAAAGCTCAGGTACCATTGGGAGAAATGGCCAGATATACGATTGATCTGAAGTCCATCACCCAGGGACGCGGCAAATTTAAGATGGAAGTCGATCATTACGAAGAAGTTCCTTCTCAGGACGCTGACAAGATCATCGCCAAAGCCAAGAAGGAAAAAGAAGAAAAAGAAAAATAAAACCGGTTTAACTTTAAAGATAAAAAGCCGCTCTGAAAAGGGTGGCTTTTCTTCTGTTACATGTCTATATTGTGATAAGATATATGATATTCAATAATATTTCTTGATCGTATGAACAAATATGAATGGCAGTAATAGGAGGTACTCTGGAAATGCAATGGCTGATGTCGAGCTATCATTATCTTATGCAATATATCCCCGCAAATCTGCGGGCAGGAATAATTGCGCTGATCATTTTTATATTCTTTTTGTTACTGGGAAACATTATAAGCAAATATATAATTAGAATAATTACCAAACTGACGTCCCATGACCCATCCAATCTGAACAATAAAATAGCGCAGTCTTTTCAAAAACCACTGCGCTATTTTATCGTAATTTTGGGAACTTATTGGGCTTTAAAGTTTTTATCGCTCAGTGCTGCCCAGAATCTTTTTATTGATAAAGTTTTCCGTTCGGCAATCATCATTTTAATAGCCTGGGGTTTTTATGAATTAGTGGGCATTCATTCAGCCATTTCGGATGAATTCAAAGCAAAATTCAAAATCGATGATATCCTCATACCTTTCTTCTCCAAGGTTTTCAGGTTTATCATTATCGCCCTGGCGATCGTGCTTTTTGCCAGTGAATGGAATTATGATATCAATGGTTTTATTGCCGGTCTCGGCCTGGGCGGACTTGCTTTTGCGTTTGCGGCCAAGGACGCATTGGCCAACATTTTCGGAGGCATCGTTATCATAATGGAAAAGCCGTTTTCCATTGGTGATTGGGTATCGACTCCCAGCGTTGAAGGCAGTGTCGAAACCATTTCTTTTCGCAGCACACGCTTTCGTACTGCTTCCCAGGCTCTGGCGACAGTACCAAACTCGACACTGGCAAATGAAGCCATAACCAATTGGTCTCGAATGGGAAAACGCAGAGTATCTTTTTATTTGGGACTTAATTATGCCACCCCAGCTGAAAAAATCGAGGCGACAGTCGAAAATATAACTAAATTGCTGAAAGAAAATCCAGGAATACTTAATGAAAATATTCTAGTGTCATTTGAATATTTCAAGGAGAGCAGTTTGGATATTCTGGTACAGTATTTTACTAAAACGACTGATATGGCTGAAAACCTCAAGGTTAGAGAAGAAATTAATCTTAAAATCATGCGGCTGTTGCAGGAAGAAGGGATCTCCCTTGCCTTCCCCAGTCATAGCATTTACATTGAAACCGGCGAAAATTACGAATAGCGTTTTATTTGATTAGATTTGAATGTTTGTAACTGTGTCTCAAACATGATTCTCCCCAGATGCGAGTCGTTTTTTTATTGTGATTTAAATATAAACTGCCACATTCATAACACCTGAGAATTTTAAATCCAAAAGCACTGATTATTATTTCCCATTCCATGTAGGGCATTACTCTACCTCTTTCCTGTTATTGTCAATATTTATATTTATTGTAACACTGACATATGTTATAATTTGTAAATTTCAAAAATAATAACGACAATATTTTCCTTGTTATATTTATAGAAGGAAGGATATACAGTGGATCAGAGCACAATAATAAAATCAACCGAAGATAACAATTGCTGAGTGATTGAACCAAAAGTTATTCCTCGGGAAGGAATAATGATCCCGGTCGATCTGGCAGATTTGCAGGAAGAGACAGTCAGTTATCTGGATCTGTCTCACTTGAAAACTGGCAGCATTAAAACTGCAGTCGGAGATATAATACAAATTGACAGCCGGATGCAGTTGATTGATTATTGGCACGAAATACGGGCCAGATTTTCCATAAAAAGAAACGATCTCGCCATTACCCCCGGTTTATACGCTGTCGGTAATCCCGACCAACAATCTCCGGTGTTGGTAACGGGCAATTACAAACTGACCTTTGACAAACTTAGAACTGAGTTGACCGGGTTGGACGTTTGGCTTATGGTCATTGACACTAAAGGTGTAAATGTATGGTGTTCAGCAGGAAAAGGAACTTTCAGTGCCCAGGAAATTATTAATAGAATCCGTAAGACCGAGTTAGATAAAATAATCTCCCATCGTCGCTTGATCTTGCCGCAGTTATCGGCTTCCGGGGTAGCAGCTCGTTTCGTTGTCAAGTACACCGGTTTTAAAATCACTTTCGGACCGATCAGAGCCGCAGATATTAAACAATTCATTGCAAACGGATACAAAACCAATGCGCAAATGCGCCTGGTCACTTTCGATCTGGCTGAAAGGGCAGTACTTACACCGGTAGAAATGGTTATGGCAGGCAAGTATATTCCAATCATTATTGTTCTTTTGTCTCTTATAAATATAATCGGCTCTGCCAACCCTCATTCAGGTAGCCTGCTGGAATCAGTTTTTTACAACAGCCTGGCTTATATCGCCGCACTGCTAGTTGGAACGGTTCTGACTCCTGTTATGTTGCCGGTTTTACCTTTCAGGTCATTTGCGTTGAAAGGGGCGGCTGCAGGAATCATTTGCTCGATTATGGTTTTATATGGTCATGAATTTTTCAGATTCAGCAGTCAATGGACAGTTATGCTGGGAAATTCATTACTACTGACTGCCTTGGTATCATTTTTAACTTTGAATTTCACGGGTTCAACGCCGTATACATCTTTTACCGGAACCCAGAAGGAAACTCTTAAGGCAGTTCCGATCCAAATCCTTGCTTCATTGCTGGGACTTGTTCTGCTGGTTGTAAGTAGGTTTACGAGCTTTTAAGGAGGTGAGTTTGTCATGCAAATGCAATATATACCAGGCGTAGCGCAAATTGAATTTTTTAAAGAGAAATGTATTAGCTGCGGGATCTGCATAGATGTTTGTCCGCATGCAGTTTTTGATTGGCTTGATGATAAACGAGTCGAAATGGTTAACAAAGACCGGTGTATGGAATGTGGGGCCTGTGCCATGAATTGTCCGGTTAATGCAGTAGAGGTTAAAGCAGGGGTCGGCTGAGCTTATGCCATCATTAAAGGCAAGCTTACCGGGCGTAAGCCAAATTGTGATTGTTGTTAAAGGTAATTAATGCAGTCCTTTACCGGACTGCATTTCGCCTTTTTTAGCTCGCTCTTTTGATTTTGGACTTAATTGAATTTAACATTCGTCACTTCTATTTGCAGCCAGTTGAATTCTCCCGTCTCATATTTCCATATTATATCTGATTTATTTTGCAGCCTGATTCCGGAGAAATCCTTGTAGCCACGTGCAGTACCGCCCCAATCATGCAGTTCAAAATGCCCGTTGACTTCCTGATAGCGAGAAGCCAGACTGCTTATCATATCACCCTGTTCATTAAAACGAAAAACCATATCAGCGGATACTCCCTGCCAGGTCATAGTCGCCCGAGCCGAATTTTCATCTATCTCTTCCCAGGTTATGTATTTATTTAATGCAGCGCTGGGGTACCAAATCATTTCTGCCAAAAACCTGAGCAGCGAGCCTTGATTCATCTCCGGGCCAGGCTTGGCATTTACAACCGGGATCAAAGCTAAAAGTTTGCCTTTCATACTGCCTTGCCCGTTATAATACATATCTCTTATAGACATACCGATAAAGGGTGCCATTCTGGCATGCGCGATCCATACAAAACCAGGATCATCAACATTAATATACTGGACAGCTTGTAATGGAATCCATTTCTGCTCGGGACTGAGCCGCATCCTCCCTTGCTGGGTAAGATAAACGGAATGTATTCTTTCTTTGCCAACTATATTTGATCTTTCCAGCCATTTAGCCACGCAGCCGGGCAGACCATCCAATTCTGAAGCTTCAATGACAGTTGCTGAATCTGAAGTTACCGTTTTCAAGACCTGTTTCGCCTCTGATTTTGCCTGACGATCAAATAAAGTTTTAGCAACTGTCAATAGGGACAACAAAACCAATCCAATTATTATAACTACCCAAAAGTACCTCATCAAATTCACCTCTGTATCATAATGATTCCATTATGATTAATTGTTACGTGAAATTAAAGTCCAAATTTCTTGGCTGACAATACAATAATGGGAGCCTCAAACAAATCTTCTTGTAGGCTCCCATTATTATATTATCATTTGATTGACTGTCCATACATCTGGTTGTATCAACTTCTCTTAAGCAGTTTTAAGCGTAGGACATGTTGTCAGTATCAACCGGGCTTCTATAATATTGACCGTTATTGTTGTCATAATTGCCTTGTTCATCTTTAAAACCAAAATTTATCGTATCAGTATTTTCACTAACATCAAAACTTGCGGACCATTTATTTTGTCCTTTATGCATTCTGAAATCTTCCTGTCTGGTAAACTTATCAGGACCGGTACCATAAGCGACACATAATGTCAGGTCAGATTTTTGGGCCAATATGCCACTGTACTCAACCGTTACAGGCTTTCCTGTCGAAGGTAGGGAAGGGGAGATCGAAACTCCCTCGGCGATAATAATTTTCTGCAAAACTTTACTTCCTTTCTTGTTTCATTTTTGATTTATCGTTCCCGTTTGCAACAACGACTATTCCCAATATTGACCTCATCTTCTCGTTGCATATCACCAACCGTATTTATTAATAATAATTCCATAATCCAAATTAAAAAAAAATCAAACAAGAATTCGGAGGATCGATCTTTTAGTGGATTTATTCATTTTTTATATCAAAAAAAATATGATCCTGATTTTTACCATGGGGGCTTTATATATGGTGCTGGAAGGCTTGTGGCGGGGTTGGACCAATATTAACATGCTGCTGGTCGGAGGCCTTTGTGGATTAATGATTGGAAAAATGAACGAACGTTATGGTAAAAAGCTGACCATATGGTTAAAATGTTTACTCGGAACGGCAATCATTTTAACCATAGAATTAATTTCAGGTATGA
>Ga0209340_1001802_pt1 | contig 13933 bp, 15 predicted proteins | sample EPASupsiteSAE323_FD_187266 | JGI IMG/M metagenome (GOLD analysis project Ga0209340, IMG submission 187266) | Bioremediated contaminated groundwater from EPA Superfund site, New Mexico - Sample SAE3-23 (SPAdes) (version 2) | ecosystem: Environmental > Aquatic > Deep subsurface > Groundwater >... | reverse complement strand
AAAGTTTTGCTAGTGAAAAGCCTGAATTTGCGTTTATTTTTGCTAATCATGATCCTGAATCATCAGTATTAAAAAGAGAATTAGAAAAAATAGTGTTATCTGATAAATTTGATCTAAAGTTTGCAGTCAGTAATTTCATGGGAAGTGGACTTTATGCACAAAACATGTACGATTTGGAGAAATTTAAAAACAAATTTAATGAGCAAATCTACAAATAAGCGAAAATTTTATGTATCATTAATGAAGGTCGAATTATATGATTTAAATTGAGAATTATAATGAGTGATGGAAGAAAAGAAGAAGTTTTAGATTTATTTAAAAAACATAAATTTTTGATAAATCCTGAATTCTCTGAGTCAATAAATGATGCAGATGCACAAGGTTTTGGAATATATAATAATGATAAATCACATCGCTATTATCTTTATATAGATTTGTACCCAAAAGAAAATCTAAAACAAGAAAAAATTCTTACTGCCATTATGCTAAATCCATCAGAAAAATCATTTTATGGTGGATTTGACCAAACTGTTACTTATGTTATTAAAATTGCACGTGAAGCTAAAATTGAAGGTAAACTAGCAGCTTTTTCTAGTGTTGAAGTGTTAAATTTATTTTCTTATAAAGAGTCTAACCTTAAAAAAGCCGAAAAACACTGGCAAAGAAATGAAACAAACGTAAAATTTCTAAATAAATTTCTAAATAAATTTAATAATCCAATATTAATAGCTTGGGGAAATAGTGGCTACAAGGTCGATAAGAATAATAAGGGGAATATTGTTGGTGAAAATTTTAAAACAATTATTGATGCTATAAATATTGATAATTCTAGCGATATTTACGCATATCATGTTAATGGAATAGAGTTGGATACAAATGGAAAACTTCCTACAGAATATCGTCTTAAACCAATTCGAAAAAAGCAACCGACACATCCTAGTCCGTTTAATAAACAACAATTAAATGATTTTTTTAAAAATCCAGAATTAATACCAATAACAAAGGATCTAAATAGCATAAAATGACATTAACAACTTGATAATAATTGCATTTTACCTTTATACTCGACATTTTAAGAAATTTCACAAATAGAAACTAATATGACACCGAATTTGTCGTGTTGGTATTGCATAATTGTTTTCAAGGAGGTCAGAATGATTGACACATTTGATAGACAACAAGCAAGGAATCGGCAAATTGAGGATAGCAATATAAGATTAATTATCCATAGAGGAACAAATGAAATAGGTGGTTCCTGTATAGAGGTAGTATCTCCTGAAATAAGGCTTTTATTTGATTTAGGGCTACCACTTAGATCTATGGATGAAGATAATGAAAATGAATGTTATAAGCTGGATATCGACGGTCTTTATGGCGAGGATAAACCTAATATAGATGGAATATTTATTACACATGCACATCTTGACCATTTTGGACTTTTAGAATTTGTTCATCCTGAAATTCCTGTTTATATAAGCAAAACAGCTTATGATATTCTTACAAAAATATTGCCATTAACGCACAATATAGACCTATCACATTTAAATCTCAATATTATTACTATCGATAAATCTACTATAATAGGTGACATTGAAGTTATAGCGCATAATGTAGATCATAGCATTGTCGATGCTATGGCTTTTGAGATCATAACAGAGAGCAAAAAAATTCTATATACAGGAGATTTAAGGTTTCATGGCAGAAAGAAACATTTAAGTGAGAATCTGACAGAAATCAAAGGTATAGATTACTTGATTATGGAAGGCTCAACACTAGACAGAGAAGAGCAGACTCAAATGACAGAAGATGAATTAATGTATGAATTAGCTAATCTATTACAAGACAAAAGATTATCAATAATTTCATTTTCGGCACAGAATTTAGATCGTTTTATTTCTGTATTCAAGACTTGTTTAATAACTAAAAAAACTTTGGTTATTGATCCTTATACATGTTATGTGCTTGAAACATTTAAGGAATTAAGCAAAAATATTCCTCAATTCGACTGGAATAACATGGCTGTCTATTGTGTAGGCAATAGTATTACTGAAAAATTAGCAAATAAAAAGAACTTATATAGATATGGTAAAAACAAGGTTTCGCTTGAAAAAATTATAAATAATCCTGAAAATTATGCAGTTAAGGATAATTTTGGAATAACAATCGAGCTTTTAAAAAAAGTCAAAAAAGAAGATTTGCAAGTTATTTATTCACAGTGGGCTGGGTATTTGGAAAAGCCATCTCACTTAGACCCGTTAAAAGATCAATTAATAAACTTGCATGTATCTGGACATGCTGACATTAAAAGCTTACAGAATTTTGTTAATAAAATAAAGCCTAAAAACCTTATTCCCATTCATACTGAAAGTGCTGATATGTATAAGAAATTGTTTAATGCAGAAGTTATACAATTAAAAGACGGGCAAATACTGACCATTAAATGATTCTGTTCTTAATCGAGATTAAGAATAACTAAGTTGCAAAAATTTTAACTTTAATAGCAATTTTAATTTTCACATGTTTTATAATAATCAGAAGAGAAGTTAAGAAGAGAGAATTAAATATTATGAGCTTGAGAATTAATAATTCTTGTAATCCTTATAGTAATTCCAGAGTTAGTTTCGGACATAATCAAGGTGTACTTGATGCGGTTGAAGCATTAAAAAAGAGAGTTACTGGTGAAAAACTTGATGACTTACAAGCACACTTACAGGATATCGAATTTACTCCAGATTTTGTAAAAACTATAAGCGGATATTCAGATCATTGGAAAAAAGTATTAGTAAAATATTCTAATACAAAACTTTGTCCAAAAGAAATACAGGATGGTTTGAAAAGAATTTTTGGAATGGAATGAGTTATTTTTCATTAACTAGAATGTCTATTCCCTTTTGAATATACTTTGATCCGTATGTTCCTGCTACAGAACCAATTCCCATCCCAAACAAAGAATAAGCAGGCCCCTTTCTTGCAAACAATGCTCCAATTATTCCTATACCTGCAAGTATAGATGAAACATTTATAGATGATTTTAAGCCTTGTACAGTTCCTTCTTTAACTTTATTTTTCAAACCATCCGCTTTTGCGATTTTCTTTATTATACTTGGCAGTTCTAGTAGACTAAGTGCTAAAACACTTATTATAGGAGTTCTTAAAAGAGCTCTTCCTATTATTTTTGCAAAAGGTTTACCTTGAAGTTTACGTGCAAATACTTGTACATCTATAACAACAGGTTTTCCTGATTTATCAAGTTTTACTTTGGGTACAAATCTTTCTGTAGCTTCAGAATTAAGTTCATCAATTTCAAATTTAAATATTTTAGATAAATATTCACCAAATTTTGTATTATTTAAAGACTTGTCAAATGAATATAATTTTACTCCTAATTTGCCCATTCTATTGACTATTGGCTGGAGGACTGTTCCTCTAAAGAAGGAAAATTCAGTCTGACAGTTTTTATAATCGTACTTGGGTAATTCTCCTTTAAATATTTGTTTTGCTGCATCTTTTAAATCATTAGTATCTTCAGGAAGATTAACTATTGCAAGACCAATAAGTCCTGCTGCTCGTGCATAATTTTCATCATCAATATTATCAGGAAGCGAAGAGATTCTTCTTACAGGAACTATCGGGCTAAGAATAGCCATTATTGCCTTTGTAAATGTAGTATTCTTTTTATTTTTTTGAGTCTCTTCGATCTGTGGGGTATTTAAGAAAGGTGCAAATATATCTTTTGTCCTATTTATATCCTGTCCTAATTTTAAATCTAGTGATGGCCTAATAGATTCTCTACGATCAACGCCAAAACGACGCTCCAAAGTGACAGGAACATTATTTTGTCGTCTGTCTGGTTGTTGATTATATTGCGGGTAAAGTTTAAAGATATTATCTACCAATTTTTACCTTCCACGCATGCTAAATAAAATGGTATAACCATCTATATATATAAAAACAACATATATAAAAAAGTTGCTAAAAATTCCGTTAAAGACCTAAATTTCTAAAATCTCTTTAACTTCAGTAAGAAGTTCTTTGTATGATTTACCATTACATTCGTCGAAAGTTTCTTGTAATTCAGCACTTAAATCCTGTTGCCAGCCATTTCTTACAGGAAGATTAGCCTTCTCTTTTGCTTCTTTATCCTCTTTTGAAAGATGAAAATCGAAACAATCCCTTTTATTCCTTAATGTTGTGAGCTTAACGCCTAGTTTATCTGCAATCTCTCTAAGAGCAGGGGTTTGACGTGGTATGTCTGAAATAGCAAAATGTTCATAACGAGCTAGGAAGTAAGCTACTTTGTTTACTTCTTTTTTGTTAGTTACAAGGTTTCTGCTTGCATAAATCTTCTTTTTACCAGCTTTCTTAGATAAAATATCTTCTTCCAAGTTCTCATAGGCTTTTAAAGCTCTATTTGCCCGAACTGCCAGATCAGAAAGAGGAACAAATATATCTTCACCATTTATGTGTTTCTTCATTATTTCTTGTATGCATTCATTTAATTCAATAAGTTTTTTCTTCATAAAACTCTCCTTTTATTATAATTCTAATTAATTCAATTTTGTTTTTCAAGTACACAATTTATAAATTGAAAAAGTTTTAAGTTATTTTAAGCATATAGTTCGATATTATTTACACACATATTTGAGCATTGTTTTAATATGTTAAGGTTAAAAAGCCTTTATTTCCTTTAAAAAGGGGAAATGATTCCAATTTTTACAGGATATTTTTGTGTTGTAAGTAAGGAGGATTTTATGAACGTATTAAGCAAAGAGTATCAATCAAGATTTAAAGATGAAAACTTGATTTCAAAAGACATTTACAATGTATTAAAAATTGGAGGAATAAGACCTCACAAGGGTATAAATAGCCCGTTAAGTTCACAGGCAAGTTGTATGAATTTCTGGTACCCGTTTATAAAAGAAGAGCGAAAGGAAGATTTAAAAGAATTTCTTAAATGTTTTGGACTGGAAGTTGATAATATAATTACAATTAAACCGAATTCAACTTTTGAAGATGCTATTTATAAAGATAGTGGAAATGTTCTATTTGAATGGATAGGACCAATAAAATCACCTATTGGTGAAGATGATGGTTATTTAAGAGGACATCATAGAACAAGTATTGATGCTTATATTCTCGCTTACATCAAGGGAAAGGTTACTCAAATTCTTATAGAATGGAAGTTTACTGAGACATATTCATCAAAATACAACACTGGAAAATTTTTAGGGGCAAAAGGAATTGAACGACTTGCAAGATATTCGCCAATAATAGCAAGAGACAGAAAAAAGAAACAAGAAATATTATTTAAATTGGATTCTGTCGACAATTGGGGATTATATGATATTTGTTATGAACCCTTTTATCAGTTACTTAGACAGCACATGCTAGGACAGGAAACAATAGGAAAGAAGTTTGGAGATTATTTTATACAAGATTATATAGTTATGCATTTAAGTCATAGCAGAAATGATAAATTGAACATTTTATCTAAAAATCATTGTGAATATTCAAAGGGATTAGAACCTTTTATTGGCGAAGAACTTCATGAAATTTGGTATAAACTGTTAAACGAAAATCAAAGACAACGCTTTATAGGTGCATATTGGGATGAATGTTTTAAAAGATATAATCCACCTATAGACCTTTTAGATTGGGCTGATTATATCCAAAAACGATACATCTAATTGATATTTAGTTTTGTAACGTAAGTTCGTTTTTCTTTAATGTTCTAGTTTATTTATATGATTTTAAATAAATTGAACGATTTGTACACTTGCAATTATATAATTCATGGTGTATCCTTCTTTTCATGTAATAGAAATAAGAAAGGATAAAAAATGTTTGAAAAAAATTTAGAATTACTTAAGAAAATTGTACAGAATGTTGCGTATGTTAGAGAACTAGACCGGTATTATTTTTATATAGATAGTGGCTGGAAAGAATGTTCGAAAAAGAATTTAGAATTCATAGTTAAACAAATGATAAAAAAGGAAATTGATAATAGTGATAATATCTCTATAAAAGGAGAATTAAAAGCAATACTTAGTAAAAAAGACTCATTCTCGACATACTTGACAGACTTTTTAAATAGAATTCAAGAAATTAGCTTGGTTAATATAGATAAATTAAATGGCAGTCCAAACTTATTGAGAACAAAATCAAACCATTATGACTTACAAGAGAACAAAGTTGCTGAATTTGGTATAAAAACTAACTACATGATAAATATGCTTGGTACTAATTTTGATCCAGAAGTGAAAGCACCTAAATGGGAAAAATTTATTTCAGAAATTGCTTCTAATAATCTTGAATATGCGGGTTTTTTACAGCGTTTAATTGGTTATACCTTATCAGGATATAATGTAGAACAATGTTTATTTATTCTGCTTGGTACAGGTGCAAATGGAAAAACTGTATTTACAGAAACTATCAAAAACCTTCTAGGTACTTATGCTAATATGGCTGATAAAAAGCTTCTGGAAAAGAACGGAAAAGGTGCAGATAAAGAAATTTCAAACCTTATTGGTAAGAGATTAGTTATTTTAAATGAACTTGATTCTGATACAAAGATAAGGATTGATACATTTAAAAAAATTACAGGCTCAGACTCTTTATTTTTTGAATTTAATAAACAACACGTTGAATTTCAAAATACGGCTAAAATATTTATACTATCAAACACATTTCCTGATATACAAGATTATACTTACGCTACTTGGCGAAGGATAAAGATATTACCTTTTAATAATCAATTTGATGGAGAAAACAGAGATTTGTTTTTAATTGAAGAACTTAAAAAGGAATTGCCAGGAATTTTAAACTGGGCAATCGAGGGTTATAAACTTTGGAGAGAGGAGGGTTATTTAAGAGATCCTGAAATTGTTTTAAAAGCAAAACAGGATGTCCTGTATAAACTAGATCCAGTCGCATTATTTATTGATGAAAAATGTAACATTAATGAAAATGACAAATGCAGCAGTGCTGATCTTTACTCTGCTCATAAAGAATGGTGTAAGGATGATATTCAACCATTTGCAAGTAACAAGTTTGGAACTATTTTATCAGCAAAGGGATTTAAACAAATTCGACTTTCAGATGGAAATAGAGGGTATGGTGGTTTAAGTCTTAAAGCTTAGAGCATCTTTCGGTATTTTATACAATTTAATATTATTTCTTATCGTGACACTTCTAATAATTTAAATAATTTACGTATATTAATCATGGCAAAAGGAAATCCAGTTATCATACCCTTCACGCAAAGATACCATCTTTGTATGTGATAATTGGATTTCTGCTTGTCTCACAAAAGACAAGATTTTTTGCTGTCCTATAAAAAATATAACTGAATATTTCTTGCCCTTAAAGTTTCTAAAAACTTTAATTAAACTGCAATTAAAGGTATATAAAACCCGATTTGCAGAATTAGCTTAAAAAATATAGAAAAAATAAAAGAAAAAGAATAAAAAAAAGAAAAATTAAAATAAAAATAATAATAAAATTAAAAGAAAGAAGATAAGAAATATAGTTTAAATAACAGTTTGAAAGTAAGAATAGTAATAGAATAAGACAGATTAAATATAGAATATTAGGAAATAATTTACTAAACAACGCACCTTGAAATCTGAATAAGTTGAAATAAAAGAAGTTTTAAATAACGATAACCCTTTTAAGGCCACTATAGGGCTGTATTTTAAAATTTCATGCAATAATTTGTTACAATTTGTTGACACCAACAACTTCATACGACTTCTATTATTGGTATAGAGCAAATTAATTAGTCTGAGTGACACACTTGACAGACTTTTTTGAATTTTTGACCTTTTTTGAATTAGTCATAATAAGACTTTATAGGTCAAATATCTGATTTGTTATGTACATACAAAAATGAAAGGAGTAAAGTATGACAAATTCAGTAAATGCTGTAGTTAAATATCCATGCAAAGAGGTTAATACTAAATTTGGCAGAAAGCTTAATGTAGTCTTTGAAACGCAGAACGGTGAACTCATTACAAAATGGGGAAATCCTGAAGATGATGACTTAATGTTGTATAAGAAAAATCAAAAAGTATCATTGACAAAGACTGCAAACAACAAAATTATTGTTATGCCTTTAGGTGAAAATGTTGAACAGGTTGCCCAAAAGGTAATTCGGCAGGAACGACAAAACGAGAATGTCAAAGACCTTTTATTGAAAAAGGCAAAAGATTTGGCAGTTCATTATAACAATTGTGACAAACTTGTTAGAGAGAATATTACTGACTATAAGACCGAAGACAGTATAAGAGCCATTACAACAACTGTTTTCTTGCAATCTGTAAGAAGCATTGCAGGAGGCAGGTAATGAATTTTAAATCTGAAATTACAAACAAGATTATTGAAGCTCTTGAAAAGGGTGTTACACCTTGGCAATGTCCTTTTGAACGTTGTTCAATTCCTGTTAATTATAAAACAAAACAACGATATAATGGAATAAATACATTATCACTATGGCTATCAGCCATTTTAAGAGGATACACAAGCAATTACTGGTTAGGGTTTTCTCAGGCAAAGAGCCTGAAAGGTAAAGTTAAAAAGGGTGAGAAAGCAACAAGTGTAATTGTTTGTATGACAAAAGCAAAATCTGATGGGAGTGATGACAAGGAAGTCATCACTCCCTTTTTTAAAACAGAATATGTTTTTAATCTTGACCAGATAGAAGGATTGAAAATCGAGGCTGAAAACAAGAATATTACAACATTTGAGAATATTGAAATTCTTTTAAAATCAGCCAATCCTGTAATTAGATATCAGGGGGAAAAGGCTTATTTCAGCTTATCAGAAGATTTCATAAATATGCCTTTTAAATCCAAGTTTAAAGATAATGAGGGATATTATTCAACTCTGTTTCACGAATTAATACACTGGACAGGGCATAAAACAAGACTTGACAGACTTGACAAACTTAATCGAGAAAATCACGAAAATCGTGCATTTGAAGAGCTTGTTGCCGAGATAGGCGCAAGCTTTTTGTGTGCTCAATTTGGAATTAAACCGAATATAGAAAATACTTCGAGTTATGTTGCCAGTTGGTTAAAAGAATTAAAGAATAACCAGAATTACATATTTAAAGCATGCCGACAAGCAAATTCTGCTTTAAATTACCTCAATGAGCTTGTAACAAATCAATCAAAAGTAGCGTAGATAGAATCGTAGTAAACAAACTCGATAAGAAAGGATAAAAATCTATGCAAACTTTATTAGACATCCGGCAAGTAGCTCAAATTTTAAACATTAGCGAAGATACAATCTATTCTTGGACACACAAAAAGAAAATTAGGTATATCAAAGTTGGTAGATTAGTAAGATTTTTTCCAGAAGATATTAAAGCACTACTTGCGAATAACACTTATGAGAAAGAATATGTAGGATAAAATGGCAAAGGTTAAGAAAAGAGTTTGGATAAATAAAGACGGCTCAAAAGGACGAGCTTGGGTTGTTGATTTTACTGACAATCGAGGTAAACGAGTTATGAAATCAGGTTTCAAAACTAAAGCTGAAGCTGAGAATTATCTTGCAAAGCTACGATTGGAACTTGAAAAGGGAATCTGTATAAATTCAAACAAAAATCTAACCTTTTACTTATTAGCAGAAGAATATATCAAAAGTTATGCTGAAATTTATTGTAAACCTTCTACCCTCATCGGGTATAAGAGTTATTTAAAAAACCACTTATACCCGTTTTTTTCTCATAAAAAAATTATGGATATTACACCAAATCTTATAAGTAAATATATACAATTAAAGAAAGATGAAGGATATTCAAATAAAACAATAAATCATACTTTGGTTTTGATTGGCGGAATATTCAAAAGAGCTATGGAACAAGGCTATATAACAAGAAATCCTGCATACAGTGTTAAAAAGTTAAAATTAGAACATCTCGAGATGAGCTTTTTAGAGACTAAAGAAATAAAAATCTTATTAGAAAGCACTAAAGAAAACGATCCCGACTTTTACCCTTTGCTACTTACAGCAATTTCAACAGGATTAAGGAGAGGTGAGCTTTTGGCTCTTAAATGGAGTGATGTAGATTTTAAAGAAGGTAAATTATCAGTTACAAAAAATATTTTTAAAGGACAAATTCAGGAACCTAAAACAAAAACATCTATTAGAAAAATGAACATGCCTAGAATTCTTATTGATGTATTAAAAGAGCTTAAGAATAAAGGTTTAAAAAGTGAAATTGTTTTCCCAAATAAAGAAGGGAATTATTTAGATCCTGAAAATATGGTTAAGAGACATTTCAATAAGAATTTGAAGATGGCAGGAATTAAGAAAATAAGGTTTCACGATTTAAGGCATACTTTTGCAACCGCACTAATAGCTCAAAATGTTCCAATAAAGTATATACAGGCACAAATGGGGCATAGCTCTATTCAGGTTACACTAGATCGGTACGGGCATTTAATGCCGGAAGTTCATTTGCAGGGAATAGACGCAATGGAAAGAATTTTAGAATGAAACATTTAGATAATACCAGATTTTTCCTACTTGAAAGATTTTATTATGAATATAGACATGAACTTAAAAAGTTTAAAAACAGGTTAATAAGAGATAAAATCTACCGACCGGATGAAACACTTATAAAAGAGTGTTCTTTTAAATATATTGTTGACAAGCCGAATTTTAAAATAATTGAGGAGCTCTGGCATTATTTTGAATGTGGAGATTATAAAGGAAAAATATTATATGTAATTGATTATAAGAAGATGACAGAGCGACAAACTAGATATAATAGTAAAAATGACATTTCAATTGATTTAAAATTCTTCTTTGATAAAGCAAGAAACTTGCTAAGAGTAAATGAGTATGAGAATAAAAAGCTTAAGGGGATAGACTTTTACTATGATTGCAACGGTATCAAACTTGATACATATTATTATATCCCTGCTTGGTGTACCAAACTCTTTTTAAAACTTAATAAAGAACAGTTTGAAGAGGCTACAAAACTTAGAGATATTATGCAAATAAGTACATAAAAAGAAATTAAAATTACATGACACCAAATTTGTCATATGTTCTTGATAAAATGAATTATATAAGCAAAAAGGAGCTATTTATGAGACAGGAAGATGACTTAAGATATTCAAGAATGAGCGATATAATACAAGTAACAATCAGAATGCAGGGTTCTCAGGAGGGATTGACTTTAATAGATATTGCAGAAGAGTTAAACGCTTCAAAAAGAACAGCCGAGCGTATTAAGAATGCTATCCTTCGTAATTTTCCACAAATAGGTGAGCTTAAAACAGATGGTAAATTTAAAAGATGGGGATTTATAAATTTTACAGGACAAAGAGAATTTTTAAGCGGAATTATCGGTTTTTTACCGGAAGAAGTATTAGAGCTTGAAAAGCTAAGAAAACAAGCTATTACAAAAGGTAATGAACAGAAGGCGATAACTATAAAAGGTATCGTTGATAAGATAAAAGCTCTTATGAGAGATTCAAAAGATAATTCATACAATGCAGAGGAAAATATCAAAACTCTTCTAGAACTTGAAGGTTATGCAATTAGCCAGTTTACGAAAGAAAAGCTTGATTTTAATACTCTAATGATAATTAGAGAAGCTATGAAGAATAAAAAGATGTTGAGTTTTAAATATACAAAAAGAAATGGTGAAACTACCACCAGAAAAGTCGCACCTTATGGAATTTTATACAATTTTAAAAATTATTTAGTTGCGAAAGAAAAGCTAGTAAAGCTTTTTGATCTCAATGGTTTAACAGATATTACAATTGAAAATGATAATTTTCAGCCAGCCAAAGATTTTATTCTGAAAGATTTTGCAAGCAAATCTTTTGGTATTTATCAGGAAAGACCTCTTCAGGTAAAGCTTTTATTTGATAATGAAGCAAGTGAAGATGCTCTAAACTATCACTTTCACCCAACGCAAATCGTTAAAGAAAATAAAGACGGTACTGTCGAAGTTGAATTTTGTGCTGGTGGAACAAAAGCTATATGTTGGGAACTTTTTAAATGGAGTGAACATGTTAAAATCCTTGAACCTCAGAGGTTAAAAGATCTTTACAATGAGGAATTGCAAAGGATACTTGATAATAACAAAAAATTAGCTTGAACTGTCGCCTCATACAGCCCTTATATAGAAAAAGCAAAATTTTGACCCCTAAAAGGTATATAGAGAAGCACCTCGCCTCGTCAAATGACCTCCTCGTCAATGTTTATATAATATTTCAATTTGCAATAAATTTTGGGAGAGCTTAATGTATAAGAAAGTCAGTGAGAAAAAACAAAGGCGGTAAATTATGGATTATGAAAAAGAATTACAAGAAATAGGATTTATTGGAAATTCTGAAATTTTACAAATTATAAAAGATGAAAATAGGAAAATAATTAAAACATATACAATATCTCAATTAGTAGAAGCACTACAAGATTATGAAGAAGAAATGAAAAATGCTGAAAAAAGAAAAGAAAAATTTCTGAAATTAAATGAGACACAGGGTGATATAAATAAAGACGGGATAATGGAAAAATGGAAACAGAATATTAAAAAAGGATATGAGAGATATAAGGTTAGTAATTTTGGTAGAGTGAAATACATAAACTATGAAAGTCCAGTTCCTCAAAAAGATGAAAATGGCAAAATAGGGTATTTAGTATTAGATAAAGAATTGTTTGGTCATGGCATAACAGGCAAAGTTTATGTATATCGAATGGTTGCAGATACTTGGCTTGAGGAAGATCCTAGACAGTCCAAAAAATTAGGATCTTGGCATGTACACCATATCACAAATAATGGCTACGATAACAGCTTGGAAAATCTTATTTTAATTAGACAATTATTACATTATAAAATTCATGCTCTAGCAAAAAAATTCTTGTAGTTGATGATTCCGTCGAAAGGAAATATGAAAATATGAATTTTAAAAAAAATACTACGATAAAAGAGGAGCAGATAACCCAACAGGAAATATATGACACTCTACAAGAAGTTTTTAAATATTGCGGTTTAAAAATTAAGGGAGTGGATGAAAACGGTGAAATTTTTACCGATGCAAATTTAAACTTTGGAGAAATATCTTTTTCTTTTTCATTCTTAAACAAAGATAGAGTGACTTGCTGTTCAAAGACCGGAGGATGTTCTCAAGTTGTCAGTCAATTAACTCCGACTCCTGCCCTTTTGTTTATTGCCAAGAAATTTCTTGATAAAGACAGATACAAAAAAATTACGCCAAGAGCACATGCAGGAAAAATTTTATCCCTTATCAGAGAAAGGATTTGGGAATTTATTAGAGATTACGATGGATTGGATTATGATTTGCTAATCTCTGGAATTTATTATCCATCAGGCAGTATACAAATAGGCACCGAAATAGAAAATAGCTACGATACATTAGAGATATACAGTGTATTAACAGATGGAAGTGGCAATCTTTCAAACTGTTGGCAATCTGAAGGAGATAACTATCCTCAAGGAACATTTGACAGTGTTTTAACGTTGGCAAGAGAACTTCGCAAAAAAGAAACAAAATGGCAAAAATTTATTAACAAAATATTCAATTCAAGCTCATATAAGTTTTCACATCATGACTGTTTATTGTTGCTGGATGAAATTAATAGTATCGTTAAAAAATAAAAAAGTTGCTTATACCCATTTATGTCATGTGACTTTGATATGTTCTTAGTGTGAGAGTAAATATGAAAGGCACAAACATGAAAAGAAATCTTTTAGCACTAATGACTGTCGGAATCTTGTTAGCAAATGGAGCTATTGCACAAGCAGAAAGTATTATTCCAACGCCAGAGTTTAGCATATATGCGAATAATTCTTTAAACAGTTCTGTTTTTGGAACACATGCAGTAACTCAAAGAGGTTGTAAGGTAGGGAAATCAACTTGTAAAAGTTATCTGGGAATTGTCAAAACAG